>Ga0172379_10004116_pt1 | contig 21974 bp, 23 predicted proteins | sample GrowelOW334metaG_FD_119756 | JGI IMG/M metagenome (GOLD analysis project Ga0172379, IMG submission 119756) | Groundwater microbial communities from an aquifer near a municipal landfill in Southern Ontario, Canada - Groundwater well OW334 metaG | ecosystem: Environmental > Aquatic > Deep... | reverse complement strand
CGCAGATTATGTACTTGGTTCATACGGAACTGTTGCAATCATGGCCGTGCCCGCTCACGATGAACGAGATTTTGCATTTGCAAAGAAATTTAATTTAAAAATCATATCTGTCATTAGTGCTCACATATTAGAGAAAACGGAAAAAGATACTGACAATGAGCTTAACAAATATATAAATCATGAAGAGCCCTATATAAAAGAAGGAGTCATTATTAATTCTGAAAAATTTTCTGGCTTATCATCAGAGAATGCAAAGAAAAAAATTACAGAATTTGTTGGTGGAAAATTAGTTACAAAATACAAACTTCGTGATTGGGTTTTTTCTCGCCAGAGATATTGGGGAGAACCAATTCCTGTAATTCATTGTGAAAAGTGCGGAGTTGTTCCAGTACCAGATAAAGATCTGCCAGTAGTTTTACCAAAAGTAAAAAATTATGAACCAACAGGCACAGGAGAATCTCCTTTAGCCGGAATTGAAAAATGGGTCAATACAAAATGCCCCAAGTGCGGAGGTAAAGCAAAACGCGAAACAAACACCATGCCTCAATGGGCAGGAAGTTCTTGGTATTGGCTTAGATACTGTGATCCAAAAAATACAAAAGAATTTGCTGACAAGAAAAAAATAAAATATTGGACTCCAGTTGATCTATATTTCGGTGGAATGGAACACACAACTCTTCATCTTCTTTACTCTCGTTTTTGGAATCAATTTTTGTTTGACCGAGGACTTGTTACAACATCAGAACCATACATAAAAAGAGTTCCTCATGGAATTATTTTAGGGCCAGATGGAGAAAAAATGTCTAAAAGCAAGGGTAATGTCGTTAATCCAGATGATGTAGCCAAAGTTTACGGAGTGGATACCATGCGTCTTTATATGGCATTCCTCGGTCCTCATGGCAATCAAATTGCATGGAACGATAAAGGCATCATCGGTACAAGAAGATTTATTGAAAGAGTTTTTTCTATTTCTGAGTTCATAAGCAAGGAAGAACCAAAGGAAGTTACAACAGCAATAAACAAAACAATAAAAAAAGTTGGTGAAGATATTGAAAATATAGCATTCAATACAGCCGTTTCTGCTTTGATGATCTGCGTAAATTCAATTTACGAACACAAAAAAATTACTAAAAAATCTTTTGCGAAATTCTTGCAAATTCTTGCTCCGCTTGCACCTCATATTACTGAAGAATTATGGAGTAACCTTGGAAATAAAAAATCAATTTTCTTATCAAAATGGCCAGAGATCGATGAATTTTTCTTAGTTGAAGATGTTTCAATTTCTGTACAAATAAACGGAAAAGCAAGGGAAGTTATGACCCTAGAAAAAGATACTCCAGAAAATGAAATGATTGAAAAAGCTAAAAATATTGGAACAATTCCAGAACGATTGGCAGGAAAAGAAATCATCAAAACCATTGCAGTCAAAAATAGAGTGGTGAACTTCGTAATTAGGGAGTAGCAGTAAAAAAAGCTCTAAATCCTAAGCACTAAGCACTAAAAAATCCTAAAATTCAAAATATTTAGAATTTTAAGATTTAGAATTTAGGGTTTAGAAATTAGAATTTCTTTCAAAAGAGGACTCTTTTGAAAGATGGGTTGACTTTGTCAGGTATAGATGATACAAATATAGTACTAATTTAAACAATAATAATAGAAAATTATACAAAAAATGGCTTCTTTTGATTTCAAACCAAAAATAATTGTTAAAAAACTTCTCGCTGATATTCCTGAAAGAGGAAGAGAGGTTCTTACATCTAGATACGGACTTGGAAAGACTTCTGAGAAAATGACCCTTGAAGCGATCGGAAAAAAATACGGAATTACAAGAGAGAGAGTAAGACAAATAGAAAATGCCGCTCTTGCTAATGTAAGAAAATCAAAGGCATACAAGGAATCAGTTTCGATTTTTGAAAGCCTCAAAAAAACTATCTCTACTCTAGGTGGCATTATTTCCGAGGAAGATTTCCTTAACCACACAGCTCCAAAAGATAAAGAATTACAAAATAATATCTTCTTTCTACTTGTAGTAGGCGATGCATTCAAAAGATCAAAAGAGGATGAAGACTTCAACCACAGATGGCACATTGGAGATACTCATGCAAAAAAAGTTGAGGACGCTCTTAAAAAATTATACAAATCTCTTTCAGATGATGAACTTTTGCCTGAATCAGAGGTTCTTGAAAGATTTTTGAAGCACCTTGAAGAATTAAACTCAGAATATCGAGATGAAGAAGTTCTAAAAAGATGGCTCTCAATTTCAAAGAAAATTGGAAAAAATCCTTTAGGAGAATGGGGTGTAAGTGACTCAAAAAATGTTTCTGTAAAAGGAATCAGAGATTACGCATACCTTGCAATAAGAAAACATGGTTCACCTATTCACTTTACCGAAGTTGCAAAATCAATTGAAAAAATGTTTTCAAAAAAAGCACACGTTGCAACAACACACAACGAACTTATCAAAGATCCTAGATTTGTCCTTGTAGGACGCGGTCTTTACGCCCTTTCAGAATGGGGATACATAAACGGTATTGTAAAAGATGTGATCACAAAAATTCTTGATAAAAGCGGACCTCTAAGTAAAAAAGATATCGTTGATAAAGTGATGAAAGAAAGATACGTTAAAGAAAATACCATTTTAGTTAATCTTCAAAATTCAAAAAACTTTAAGAAAGAAAAAGACGGAAAATATAGTTTGGTAAAGTAATAAATAGTGACTAGTTGCTAGTGATTAGTGGCTAGTGAAAAAATACCGTTCGCCTAGGCGAACGGTATTTTTTTGGATTTGTTTTTTGTATTTCACTAAACACCAGCCACTCTCCACTAATCCCTTCTATAATGTTATTATATTCATGTGGAAACGCTAACAATTAATCCTTTTCAAACTATTCTCATCCAATCTCTTGGATATGCCTGGATCGTAGCGATCATCGCTGGTCCTTTTGTTTTTGCATGGCTTTTATTTAAAGCTTATTTGGTTTACAAAAGAAACGAATTTATTTTTAGCCAAGAACCAGTTCTTTTAGAAGTTAAGCTGGCCAAAATGATGCCAAAATCTCCGCTTGCCATGGAACTTTTTCTTACTTCCTTATATCAAACAAAAGGAGAAAGTACATGGATAGCAAAATATGTTCACGGAAAGGTCAGACCATGGTTTTCACTAGAAATTGCATCATTTGGAGGAGAAATACATTTTTATATTAGATGTTGGAAATTTTGGAAAACTTTAGTCACATCATCTCTTTACGCTCAATTTCCAGATATGGAAGTAATTGAAGCGGATGATTACACAAAAGAAACTCATTTTGACTCAAGTAAAATTGATCTATGGGGATCTAATTTTAAACTAGCAAAAGCTGATTTCTATCCAATACTTTCTTACACGCATTATGGTTTGGAAAAAGACCCAGATGAAGAATTAAAAATTGATCCAATGACTCCGCTTCTGGAATATTTAGGATCACTCAAAGAAGGCGAACAAGCTTGGCTTCAAATATTAATTCGTGCTCATAAAAAAGAAAAACCTCATCCTGATAAAACATTTGGAAAAGTTGACTGGACTCATGGAGCAAAAGCAGAAATTAAAAAATTAAAGGAAAGCGGAAAAACTGATCTAGGCGGAATTAGTATTGAGGGTTCAGCGCTTACTCGAGGAGACAGAGATGTTATGGATGCAATTCAGAGAAATATCTCGAAAACAGCATTCGATACTCTTATTCGCGGAATTTATCTTGCACCGCTAGATAAATTTAATGACTTCAATATTGCGGGTTTTAACGGCGCTTTCAAACAACACAATTCTGGACACTTAAATAGTTTTGCAAATGACCATGAAACTGATTTTAGATATCCATGGCAAGATTTTACTGGAAAAAAACTTTTGCATTTGAAACATCATGCTCTTGAAGAATATCAGTTGCGAGCAGCTTTTCATGATCCGCACAAAGGACATTTCTTTACAATGAATACAGAGAGTATTGCTACGATCTATCACTTCCCAGGAGAAACAGCAAAAACTCCTTCAATCAGAAGAATTGAGGCTAAAAAATCTGAAGCTCCTCAAAATCTTCCAATATAGTAGAACAATACTAAAAATGCCTGAAGATATTATTGAAAAAACAGAAGAGATCGCTGAAATAGAAAAAACAGAAGAACAAAAGCCTTCTGTAAAAAATTTAGTTTTTTTACTGTTAAAAATTTTTGGAGCATTTATTGTTTTTTTAATTTTGGCCTTTGTAGTACCAAAGCCAAATTTTAACGGGGAAACTACTATTCTGATAAATAGTGGCGATGGAGTTAAATCAGCAGGAGATAAACTTTATGATGCAGGAATTATTTGGTCATCAACTCTTTTTGACCTTGAAACAATTATCATAGGGAAAAACAAGGTTATCGCTGGTCCATACAAATTTGGCATCAGTGAAAATATAATTGGAGCGTCTATCAGATTAACTCATGGATATTTTGGAGTTCAAAAAATTAAAACAACTTTTCCTGAAGGTTTTACTGCAACAGATATGGCAAACAGATTATTTTCAGTAATTCCTAATTTTAATAAAAATTTATTTTTAACAAGTGCAAAACCTCTTGAAGGTTATCTTTTTCCTGATACTTACTTTTTTCTTCCTGGAGTAACTGAAGCAGATATTATAGACAAACTTCAAAAAACATTTAAAGAAAAAAATCCAAAACTTTTTTTACTAAGCAAGGAAACCCAAATTAAAATAATTACACTTGCATCAATTATAGAAAAGGAAGTTCAAAAGCCAGAAGATAAAAAAACCGTAGCAGAAATATTTGTTAAAAGATTAAACACTGGTATGGCACTGCAATCTGATGCAACAATAGCCTATATCCTAGATGAGGATTCAAAAGATGTTACAGCTCTAGACCTAAAAAAAGATTCTCCTTACAACACTTATATCTATAAAGGTTTGCCTCCAACACCAATAACAAACCCTGGTCTTGATGCTATAAATTCTGCTTATGATGCAATTTTAAACCCTCAAGGCACAACCTATTTGTACTTCTTGACAGATAAGGATGGAAACGTGCATTATGCAACTACATATGCCGAACATAAGGCAAATGTAGCAAAATATTTAAGATAAATTCGAAATACTAATATCTAAATACTAATAAAATCTATAAGTTATCGCATTAGATTTAAAATTTTGTATTTATTAGTATTTAGTACTTAGGATTTTTAAACTAAAATGAAAAATAAAGAAACAGTATTCATTGGCTTATCTGGCGGAGTTGATTCCGCTGTATCTGCATACTTACTCAAAAAAGAAGGTTATAAAGTTGTAGGTGCCTTTATAAAAACATGGACACCAGAATGGCTCGAGTGCACTTGGAAAGAAGAAAGGCGAGACGCAATGCGAGTGGCTGCTCATTTGCAAATTCCTTTTGTAACAATAGATCTAGAAAAAGAGTACAAAGAAAATGTTGCCGATTACATGATCTCAGAATACAAACTGGGACGAACACCTAACCCAGATGTAATGTGCAATAAAGAAATAAAATTCGGCGCATTTTTAAAAAAAGCAGTGGCTATGGGTGCAGATTTTGTTGCGACGGGACACTATGCACAAGTCACAGACACACACAGACATAACACAGACAGTCACAGAAAATTGAAGAGAAATTTGTGCAAAGCCGAGGACCCAGAAAAAGAGCAATCTTATTTTCTCTGGACACTGACACAAGACCAACTTTCAAAAATTCTTTTTCCAATAGGGCACCTAAAAAAATCTGACGTCAGAAAGATCGCCAAGCAGATCAAACTTCCAAATGCAGAAAAAAAGGATAGCCAAGGAATTTGTTTTTTAGGTGATGTTAATATGAAGGATTTTTTATCTCATTACATAAAAACAAAAAAAGGAACTGTCCTAAATAAAAATGGGGAGGAAATTGGAACTCATGATGGTGCAGTATTTTTCACAATAGGTGAAAGGCATGGATTTATAATCACAAAAAAAACTACCTCCGATAATCCTCTATATGTAGTAGAAAAGGATCTTAAAAAAAATACAATTACTGTTTCAGAAGACCCTTTACTAATAGCTCACAACTTGCACCTAAAAACTCTCAACTTAGCAAATGTTAACTGGATCAACGAGATTCCAAAGGAAAATAAGATTTATAGTGCACAGATAAGGTATCATCAAAAATATCAAAATGTTAAACTTTCCCCTAGGTCGGGACAAGGGGAAATTGGATCTTGGCAGGTGGAATTTGAAGAACCTCAGACTTCAGCTTCTGGACAATCTATTGTTGTTTACGATAAGGATGTTTGTCTAGGAGGGGGTGTGATAATTTAGAGAACAAATTCAAAAAAGTGGCCTCAGAAAAAGAAATTACAATTAGAGAAGAAGAAATGTTAAAAATTGAAAATGATCTAGTAAATTTTCGAGCATCTCCTTTATATAAATATCGTACAAAAAATAAATATTTCCCTGTAATTGGTGAGGGAAGTAATCGTGCGAAGATAATGTTTGTCGGTGAGGCCCCTGGCAAAAAAGAAGCATTAACAGGAAAACCTTTTTGCGGAGCTGCAGGAAAATTTTTAGATGAACTTTTAGGTCATATAAAATTAAATAGGGAAGATGTTTATATAACAAACATTGTCAAAGATAGGCCACAAGAAAACAGAGACCCTACAGCAAAGGAAATTACTGCTTATGGACCATTTTTGGATAGGCAAATTGAAATAATAGAACCTTTAGTCATTGCGACACTTGGTAGATTTTCAATGAAATATATTATGGAAAAATTTGATCTTTCAAATGAGCTCGAGTCAATTTCAAAAGCTCATGGAAAAAGTTATATAGCAAAAACTAGTTATGGAAAAATTAAAATTATTCCTTTTTATCATCCAGCGGCCGCACTTTATAATGGAGGAATGAGAAATACACTAAAAAAAGATTTCGAGATATTGAAAAAAATTTGATTGGTAGTAATGTAGAGAAAGGATGTTCCCCGGTTCAACAAGTGTACCGTCTGTGGTCATTGTCTAGGGCTTTGCCCGACAAATTACCCAAGAAAATTACAGATTTCGCCCGTCTGCCGTAACTATAACGGTACCAAAAATACTCCCTCCAAAAGAGTACACCTCGGCGTATTTTATAAAACTTGTAAACAGCAGACCGACTTGTTTGGCCTGCTGTTTTCCTTTTATGAAAAAAAGAAAATTTATAAAAAATTCCCGTTCAAACTAATGAACGGGTTGAAGGCATGCCTTCTTTTTATCGTTGTAACTGTCCTTGACCAGAAGCCGGATTGTAAATATATGACCTGCCGTCCTTTACAATAAGGAATTTACTCGGGGATCCCTCAAAGTCTGACGGGATGGGATTTCTGAAGGCAGTCAGGATTTGCTCCCCGACATTTTCTCCTTGAATCGAGGTTGTACCGTCTGGGTTTTTTACCCCAACCTTCAAATTAACCTCCTGGAGGACGGCGTAAGTCAGGCTATCCGACCTCCAACTGAAGTTAATATCATAGGTTTTTCCCTCATTAGGAGTAGTCATCCTGACAAACCCATAACAGGGGGTGTAGACAGTTGCGGTTACCTCAACCGGTTTTTGTTCTGCGAGTGCTGTTGTTGAAACAGCGGTGAAGATTGCGAAAAACACAATCACAGCCAACTTAATCAATGTTCTCATCAAAACAAATGTAGCATATTGTCAATAAAAAACAAAGATTTCATTTTAAAATATTAAGAAAAATATAATTATTTATTTTGACAAATAATTTTGAAGCTATACGATTAAAGATAAGAATTGTTATTTATGACTGAAAATATCGCCATCGAAACGCCAAGACAGAAATTTGTGAGACTAAGAGATGCACTTGCGAAAATTATTCCTGATGATTTTGTTTACATACCCCGAGGTGCGGAGAGGTATCTCAAAGTTGTTCACCCAAAAGAATCTGGAAATCTTTTGGTAGGGACAATCTTTCCTCTTCCTTTGTCGGATCATGACCGAGTCGAGGCGCTTAAACTTGCCTCAGAATATGGAATTACGATTCCGGAAGAATATTTAAAAGTAAGAAGTGGCTATTGTTGCCATCAACACAAAACCGGACATTAAAAATGTTCCGGATTTTTTTATAAAAAAATACTGACACGATCCAACTCGTGCCAGTGATTATGAAATTTGTTACGGCTTTTTTGCTCTTTCTCTGAAGATCTTAATTAGGTTCTTCCTATGCTTTTTCAATGTAAAGAAAAGGTTCTTTGCATTGAACGCACAAACAAGGCCAAAAATTGCTAGAAAAAACAAAATAATCTCACTTCCTCCACTTGGAGGCGGAAAAATAAACATCGTCAGAAATATCAGAAAAGCTAGGAAACTTGATAGAAATTTTCCAATAGCGCGGAAACTGGCCCCTGTTGATGTGTAATTAGCCGTTTTGCTGAGAAAATCAAAAATCATTTTGTCTGCACAAGCAAGCAAAAAAAGACCCGCGATAATAACTAAAGGAACAATTATATTCATAGCGCTATCATACTTTCTTTTTTCCTGTTTTCAAGTTTTTGTGATAAATTGTTTACATTATGAACTCAGAAGAAATACGACAAAAATTCCTAGATTTTTTTGAAAAGAGAGGACATGCGATCATTCCTTCTGCTCCTTTAGTACCAGAAAATGACCCTTCTGTGCTTTTTAATACTGCTGGCATGCAACCGATAGTTCCTTATCTTTTAGGTGCTCCGCATCCAAAAGGAAAGCGTCTTGCTGATTCACAAAAATGCGTTCGAACAAATGACATTGAAGAAGTAGGTGACAATCGCCACCTAACTTTTTTTGAAATGCTTGGCAACTGGTCTCTTGGAGATTATTTCAAATTTGACGCAATCAATTGGAGCTTCGAGCTTCTAACATCAAAAGATGAAGGTTTTGGATTAGACGCAAACAGACTTTATGTAACTTGTTTTGAAGGAGATGACAACGCTCCAAAAGATGAAGAGTCTGCAAAAATATGGAAAGAAATTTTTGAAAAAAACGGAATCAAAGGGAACAGAATTTTCTTTTTGCCTGCAAAAAATAACTGGTGGAGTCCTGGAGAAAATGGACCTTGTGGCCCAGACAGTGAAATGTTTTACGATATAAATGGAAAATATACAGAAGGATTAACTCACGACCAGTTTGTAGATATGGATGAAAAGGGAGAGATCATTGAAATTTGGAATGATGTTTTTATGGAGTATGAAAAAAAAGATGGAAAAGTTATTGGAAAATTAAGATCACAAAATGTAGACACGGGTTCTGGCTTAGAAAGAATTACAACAGTGGTCCAAGGAAAAAATTCAGTTTTTGATACAGATTTATTTGTTCCAATAATTGAAAAAATAAATGAGCTTTCTACCGCAGGAGATGAACTCGCTAGATCAAAAAGAATAATTGCCGACCATATTCGCAGTGCAGTTTTTCTTGTCGGCGATGGGGTGATTCCATCAAACACAGACCAAGGATATGTTTTAAGAAGACTTCTTAGACGAGCTGTAATGCATGCAGATAAATTAGGAATGAATCCTAGTTCTCTTTATTGGGTTGCTGATGTTGTGGTTGAAAAATACCAAGGTATTTATCCAAATCTAGGACAAAAAAGAGAAACGATTAAAACAGAAATTGAAAAAGAAGAACAGAAGTTTAGAAAAACTTTAAAAGACGGAATAAGACAATTTGAAAAAATTTCTAAAGATGGCATTACAGGTAAAGATGCATTCATTTTGTTTTCAACATACGGTTTTCCATACGAACTTACAAAAGAGTTAGCATCAGAAAAAAATATTTCTGTTGATAATAAAGAATTTGATGAGGAATTTAAAAAACACCAAGAATTATCTCGTGCAGGTGCAGAAAAAAAATTTAAAGGAGGACTTGGAGGAACAGATGCAAAAACTATTCAATATCACACAGCCACACACCTTTTGCACCAGGCATTAAGGGAAGTTCTAGGAACTCACGTAGGTCAAAAAGGCTCAAACATTACTCCCGAAAGACTTCGATTTGATTTTACCCATCCGCAAAAAATGACCGACGAGGATTTGAGGAAAGTTGAAGATATCGTAAATGAAAAAATTTCAAGCTCGCTTCCAGTAAACGTTGTCACTCTTTCAAAAGAAGAAGCAGAAAAAACAGGAGCCCTACATTTTTTTGGAGAAAAATATCCAGATGAAGTTACTGTTTATTACATTGGCGACACAATCGACCAAGCCTTCTCGAAAGAATTCTGTGGAGGTCCTCACGTCAAAAATACTTCCGAACTCGGACATTTTAAGATCGCAAAAGAAGAAGCGGTATCGCAAGGAGTAAGAAGAATTAAAGCTGTTTTGGAATAAAAAAATAATTCATTATGGAAACCCCAAACTTCAACAACCCTGAATTCCTCGACAAAAAATACCCAGACTTAGCTGGTTCAAAACCTGTTGCTAGAGCAGTAGAAAAATCTAGAGAGCAAGGAGAATCTCCTCACACACGAGCAGAAAGAGTTGATGCATATTTAGACAGACTCGAAAAAGTATTTAATGCTCAAAATGAAAAAGGAGAAGATAGAGGTTTTGAACTTCTAAAATACAAAATCCTCGATGAATATGTCACCAAACCTGAAGAAATTCCCGAATCATACTGGAAACTTCAAGAAAATATCATGCGAGAGCGGGGTCAGCTTGGTGACTATCAAAATGCTTCAGAAGAACAAAAATCAGAGATGAAAAGACAAAACTCCGAAGGGGTGCTTTCAGATCAAAAATCTTCTCTTGAGCAATGGCTCGACTATTTCCACTCTTCAGATTCAGCCTACATTACTAGAGAATTAAAATACTGGATTTTTAGAAATATCACAAAACTTCAAGAATTTGATAAAGAGAGAAAAGAATTCACCAAAAGATCAAAAGGTACCGTTAAACAATTTCCAGACATTAACCACGAGGCGCTCGGATATGTTATTGATGCAGTGATAAAAAAGTATGAAGGAAAACCTCTCGAATGGGAACATGATATTCAACTAGCCGAAAGACAGGCCTTCGAGCAACACTTAGCTAAAGAAGATTTTGCCAAACTCTATTCGTGGGCAAATGAATTGATGAATCCAATCCCTGAACATCTTTTACCTATCACAGACGGTGAATGGAGAAAGTTTGATCAAGACACAGATCCACACGAATTAGTAAAAACTATCAGAGGGAAAGGAACAGGGTGGTGTACAGCAGGAGAACAAACCGCTAAAACTCAATTATCAGGAGGTGATTTTTATGTTTTCTATTCTCTCGACGACGAACAAAAACCAACTATTCCAAGAATCGCTATCCGTATGGAAAGTGGAAAAATAGCTGAAGTGCGAGGAGTTGCCTACAAACAAAATCTTGATCCATATATGGGAGAAGTTTTGGAAAAAAAGTTAGAAGAATTTCCAGACAAGGAGGAGTATCTTAAAAAAGAAAAGGATATGAGTCGATTAACAGAAATCGAAAAGAAAACAAATAACAATGAACTCCTTTCAAAATCCGAACTAGAATTTCTTTACGAGATTAACTCACCTATTGAAGGATTTGGTTATCAAAAAGATCCACGTATCAAAGAACTCCAATCAAAGAGAAATCCTAAAGAAGATGCACCCGTTGTCTTTGAATGCAAGCCTGAAGAAATTGCATGGTCAGAAAACGAAATCACCAAAGATACCAAAGCTTATGTCGGACCACTCTTCGAAGGAATCTTCCAAAAAGGTATTGAACATATCTACACGTCATTCCCCGAAGGTAAACTAGAAAAATACCATATTGAAATTGGAGGCAAAACCAAAGAAGAGCTTGAACAAGCTCTTAAAACAAAAGATGCTCAAGGAAACAACATTTATTATGTTAATGATTGGGCCAAACAACTTCTCGACAGTAAAGATTTTGAAGTACTCAAGAGCACTGAACAAGCAGATCTCATTCGTATTACTGTCAAAGGTCTTGGCTTTCCAAATGGCGCCACCACTGATGAAGTTTACGCAAAAGCGGAAAAACTTGGTCTTGAACTTTGTCCTCCAGAGGTCGGCCCACAACTTCGTCTCGCAACTTCAAGTCCTGATTGGATGCTTATCGCAATGAAGCAAATTACTGACCGCGACGGCAGTCCGCGCGTGTTCTACCTGATTCGCCGCGATGCGAAGCTTGTTCTCAATGCGAGCTATGCCGAGTCGTCGAGCCGGTGGAGTGGCAGCCGCAGGTTCGTCTTCTTCTCTCGCAAGAATGAATCTTAGGATTTTAGATTCTTTGTATTTTTGATTCTTTAAAACTTTGACTCTTTAATACTTTGGAAAATTTTCTGTTAAAATAATATAGGTTAAGTTAAGCTGTCGAATTAGTTTCAAAAAGTATTCCAAATGATTACAACGGACCTCATATAGTTGCTCGCGATACTGCTTTTTTACTTGAGGCACAAAAAGAGATTTAGTGTTATTTATTATACTTGTTGTCGTGATAAACCTAAATTTCTTATGAGCTTCGCGAATTAGAAATTGGAAATACTCTTATGGTATAATTTTGATATGTCATTTTTCTCAACACAAAAAAAAGAAGGTAAATCAGCCGTAATTTTTTTAAGCAGCGGATCAATCGAAGCTGGAATTTTTTCTGATGCATCAAAAATAAATAAACTTGATCTTTTTGTTAAAGAAAATTTTAAATTTATTCAAAACATCGATCCTGACGCCTTAGAAAAAGAAACTTTTTTATCCCTAGGCAAGGTCCTTAAAAAAATACTTACTGAAAACTCAAAAAAAATTAACAATAAAAAAATAAATAGGATCTTTTTTGTTCTTGGTGCTCCTTGGTACATTTCCACTTCAATAAGCATTGATATTAAAAAAAGTAATGCTTTTTTTGTTAATAAAGACGAAATAATTAAAGAATTGGAGCTAAAAAACCTTGAAAACAATGAGGATTATACTGTAATAGAATCAAGAATTGTTTCGATCTTAGCAAATGGATATGAAATAAAGGATATCAAAGGGAAGCGAGCCAAACATGTTTCAGCTAAAGCAATATCAAATCTTTCCGAAAAACGAATTCTTAAAAAAATCGATCACGAAACTCAAAAGTTTTTCCCCGAGGCTTATATAAAAGTTAGTACTCTTCCTTCAATTTCTGTGGAAGAAATTTCAGAAAAAATAAATAAAAAGAATTATCTTCTTGTTCTTTCAGAAGATGAAATTACAGAAATCTGTTTAATTAAGGACAAAAGATCTATTGAAAGTATTTCTGTTCCTTTCGGAAAGAATACTTTTCTTCGTGCAATGATCGATCAAGGCCTAGCTACTGATTCAAATTCCGCAGATTCAATGTTAAAAATGTTTGAAGAAGGACATATCGCATCCGAAAAAAAAGAAAATATAGAAAAAATAATGAACGAAACAAGTTTATTATGCTCAAAAATATTAAAAGAAAGTTTATTTCGATTCATAGGTAAGGGAAGTTACCCTGATTCAGTTGCTATATTAAATTCCTCCAAAGAAGCTAATCTAGTGATAAAAAATATTTTTAACGATTATTATATAAATAATATTGGTCACAAAGATTTTGCAAAAATATTGCTGTCAAAAGATTTAAATGAAAGCGTACTATTTTCTGTTGCAGTATCTGGAATTAAAAGTTTGTACTTTTGATTTCTGTAAAAGAATAATCTGATATAAAATATAATACAAATGAAAAGAGAAATCAGAGACATAGTTCCTAGAGGTCAATTCAAGTCAATTAGAAATATTCCGCTACCTGAGAAAGAAAGGAAAGAAAGACCTCAAAAAAAAGAGGACGGAGTACAAATAGTAATAGAAGAAACTCTAGAAATTCCAATAAGAAGGATAGATACGCCTACAAGAGCTGAAGGAAAAGCAAAAGAGAGAAACCAAGCAATTTGGTTCGTAGCAATATTGTCTATAATTGTACTTTTTTTTGTGGTAACTTCTGTTTTGGGAAAAGCAACAATAACAATAGGTCCTAAGATCGTTTCTTTTGATGTTCCTCAAAGCGTAACAGCTCATAAAAATCCTCAAAACAAAGAAGTGGGCTATTCGGAAGTCACACTTTCAATTAGCGATTCAATTTTTGTAAAAGGCTCAAATCAAAAACCTGTATCTACAATGGCTACCGGCAAAATAGTGCTATACAACAACACAGTTTCATCTCAAAAATTGGTATCAGGAACAAAACTAACAACTCAGGATGGACTTATTTTTCTTTTAGATAAAACAGTAACAATACCGGCCAGAAAAATTTCGGCAGGTACAACAACACCAGGCAGTATTGCAGGAAGTATTACAGCAAGTGAATCAGGCGATAAATACAATATCGGCTTAGGCGATCTAAATATTTTAGCTTTTCAAGGTAGTCCAAAATTTGAACAAATATTTGGTAGGTCAAAAACTCCTTTAGCTGGAGGTGCAGAAGGAATAATTGCAGAAGTAGAAAAATCATTACTTGATACATCATCTCAAAATCTAGATCAAAAAATTGCAAAAGATCTAGTAACAAAAGTTTCAAAACAACTTCCAGAAAAATTTGTTATTCCCGAAGGTGCTTACACAATTACTTTCGGATCATCTACTCCAGTATTCAACAAAGACGGAGCAACAATAAACATCACAGGAACAATAACAGCTTTTGCACTTGATGCTAAAAGTTTATTAAATAATATATCTGCGAACGGAGGCCAAAAAGATTCACTTGGCACTGACAATGTAAAAATATTAAATTCGAATATTAGATCATTGTCATTCACTCAAACAGGAGACTTACTTTCTATAAGTTTAAATGGAAATCTAACCCTTGAAACTGTAATAGACGGAGCGAACATAATTAAATTAGCATCAGGGTTGAGCAAGAGAGATGCTCTAATTGCTATTGATGCAATTCCAGGTGTGGATTCAGCAGAAATTGCCTTTAATCCAATTTGGAAATTGAAAGTTCCTGAAGATCCTTCAAAAATCGAGGTTAATATCAAATAATATGCATATTTCCCTTGCTTTAAAATATAAACAATGTAAAATACTTAATACACGTTTCAATGAGTAAACAAGAGAAAGAAATAACACCTGGAATAGTAGTAGAGGCATTGCCTGATACTCTATTTAGAGTTGAACTCGAAGGAGGAGAAGTAATACTTGCTTATCTAGCCGGAAAGATGAAACTAAACAGGATTCGAGTTCTCATTGGAGATAGGGTTGCTTTGGAAAAAGAGCCCTACGGTGGAAAAGCAAGAATAGTACGCAGATATTAACAACCGAATAACCTTTTGACTTTAAAAGGCTTTTCTGTTATATTTGTGCCTATTGTTATTTTTTTAGTAATAAGAAAAAAGTTATAATTTATTTATCAAATGAGAGTAAAAGCATCAGTCAAAAAATTATGCCCAAAATGTATCGTTGTCCGAAGGGAGGGCGTAGTTAGGGTTGTTTGCAAGGCTGATAAAAGACATAATCAAAGACAAGGATAATGAGAGTACTTGGAATTACAATACCTGAAAATAAGAGAATCGACATCGCTTTAACAGCGGTCTTTGGAGTTGGCAGATCAAGAGCTGTGGCCATCCTACTTAAAGCCGGAATTCCAGCTAACAAAAAAGCTCCTGAACTTACTACAGAAGAAGAGAACAGTATCAGAAAGATCGTTGAATCATTCAAATTAGAAGGAGATCTAAAAAGAGAAGTTTCTTCAAACATTAAACGACTTAAAGAGATCAAATGTTACAGAGGAACAAGACACATCAAACGTCTTCCAGTTAGAGGTCAAAGAACAAAAACAAATGCCCGAACACTTAAGGGTGCTAAGAAAACTATGGGTAGTGGAAGAAAGAAGGCGGACAAGAAATAATCAATTTTCAATAATCAAGTAAAAAATATTAAAATGGGAAAAAAACGAATTGTAAAAAAAGAAGATAATGGAGGAAAAGGCGGAAAGGCTTCAGGTACTTCAATTTCTAAAAAAAGATTTGATAGTGGAACTCTTAGCGTTAAATCTACATACAACAATACAATTCTTACTCTGTCTGACAGTAAAGGAAATACTCTAGCTTGGGGATCAAGTGGAAATCTAGGTTTTAGAGGAGCAAAAAAAGGAACACCATTCGCAGCCGCAAAAGTTGGTGAAGTTCTTGGTGAAAAAGCAATTGCTATGGGAATGAGACAGATTGCAGTTGTTGTTAAAGGAGTAGGATCAGGAAGAGAATCATCAATCAGAGGTTTTATTTCTAAGGGATCTTTTGACATTACCTCAATTAAGGATATGACACCTGTTCCACACAATGGACCAAAACCACCTAAGCCACGAAGAGTCTAGGTGGCATTTATTTTATATAAATAGTAATTAAAAAATCAGAATTCAAATTTAACAATGAAAATAGGACCAAAATACAAAATAGCAAGAAGACTTGGAGCAGGAATCTTTGAGAAAACTCAAGGTGCTAAATACCAAGCTCGTGCGGAAAGAAGAAAGACAAAGTTTTCAAGACAGAAGACTGGTTTTGGTGCTCAATTAATTGAAAAACAGAGAGCTAGATTTATGTACGGAATTACTGACAAGCAATTCAAGAACTATGTTAAAGCATCTCTAAAGAAAGGAACTGCACAAAACGAAGGTCTATTCCAAATGCTAGAACTTAGACTTGATAACGTTGTTTACAGAGCTGGATTTGCTGATACAAGAAGACAAGCAAGACAATTTGTATCTCACGGACACATCAGAGTTAATGGTAAAAAAGTTAACATTCCTTCATTTAATGTTTCAAAGGGAGACATTGTATCGATCAGAAAGGAAAGTGCTTTGAAACCAGTTTTTGTTAATGTTGAAGAAAAAATAAAAAATGCAGCAAAATCAAATTGGATCACTGTAGAGCTAAAAACTAAAGAAGCTACAGTTTACGCACTTCCTCACTACGATCCTGCAGTTGAAATATTTGACCTATCTCAAGTATTTGAATTTTATAGAAGATAAGAGTTGCCAAATTATCTAATTTAAGTTATAATTTTTTATTAATTTTCATATAAATAACAAATAAAACAAAATTTATGTCAAACACAAAAATTTTAGTGCCATCAAAGCCAAAGGTGATCAAAGAGGATGCTATCTCTGGTATCTACGAAATCGATGGTCTTTATCCTGGTTATGGACATACTCTTGGAAACTCACTAAGAAGAATTGTTTTATCTTCAATTGAAGGTGCTGCTATTACTTCAATCAAAATTAAGGGTGTTAGTCATGAATTTTCATCGATCAAAGGCGTCAAGGAAGACGTTGTAGCTATAATTCTTAACCTAAAAAAGGTTAGATTTAGCATGCTAACTGACGAGCCTCAACTTCTAAGACTTCATGTTAAGGGAGAAAAGAAGGTAACTGCTGGAGATATCACACTCCCAGGCCAGGTAGAAATGATGACTCCTGATCACTTTATTGCAGAAATTACAGAAAAAGGAGTTGAACTAGACATGGAAATTTATATTGAAAAAGGACTAGGTTATTTGGCAAAAGAAGTTATTCAAAAGGATAGAGTTGAAATTGGATCGATTGCACTCGATGCTATCTTCAGTCCGATCAGAAGAGTTGGATATGATGTAGAAAATATGCGCGTAGGTAATCGAACAGACTTCAACAAATTAAAGATCTTCATTGAAACAGACGGAAGTATTACTCCTCGTGAAGCTCTAGAAAAATCAATCAGAATCAGCATCGAACAACTAAAAGCGATCGTTGGTTTTATTGAAGAAGAGGAAGAAATAGTTTCAAAACCAGAAGAAAAATCATCAGTTAACAAAGAAGAGGTTGATGAAATGATGAAAACAAGAATTGAATCGGCTGACATGTCTGCAAGAACGATCAACGCATTGATCAGTGCCAACATCAGAACAGTTGGAGGTCTTGCAAGAAAGAAGGAAAAAGATCTTTCAGAAATTGATGGTCTTGGAACAAAAGGTATCAAAGAGATCAAGACAATGTTAAAAGGTCTTGGAATGGAACTTAAATAAATCAAAATGAGACACGGAAATAAAGTAAAAAAATTCAATCGAACAAGAAAAGTAAGAGCTGGCCTTATGAAGAGTCTTATTGTTGCTCTTGTTGACCAAAAATCTATCAAGACTACAGAAGCTAAAGCAAAAGCTCTTAGACCAATGATCGAAAAGATCGTTACACAAGCTAAGAAAAATAATGTTGGGGCAAAAAGAGTTATTGAAGCAAAGCTTGGTAGTAAAAAAATGGCAGAAAAGATCGTTACTGAATTTGGAAAGAAGTTTGACGGAAGAGAGGGTGGATACACAAGGATCATCAAACTTCCAAAAAGATTAAAAGATGCCGCATCAATGGCAAGAATTGAATTCATCGACTAATATGAAATACACAATAGACGCAACAGGAAAAAAAATCGGTAGACTGGCAACAGAAGTTGCAAGCATCCTTATGGGTAAATTAGATCCAAACTTTGCAAGAAACGTTGTTTCTCCCGTAAAAGTTGTTGTAGAAAATGCTTCAAAAATTGCAGTTACAGACAAAAAGATGAAGGAAACAACTCACAACACTTATTCAGGATACCCAGGCGGACTTAAAAAAGAAACTCTGCTTACTGTAAAAACAAAAAAAGGTATGTCCGAAATTGTTAAAGTTGCTGTTTATGGAATGCTTCCAAAAAACAAACTTCGATCAATCATGATTAAGAATTTAAAAATAAACGAATAATACAACTGCAATATGGCTACAAAAGATACAAGATACATAGAAGCGGTAGGAAGAAGAAAAACCTCTGTTGCAAGAGTTAGAATTTCTTTTGACAAATCAGGTTTCTCAATAAATGATCTACCACTTGCAGAATATTTCCCAGTAAAGGAATTGCAACACATGGTAGAAAGTCCGATCAAGAAACTCGATGTTGCAAAAATATATGTTTCTGCAAAAGTTTCTGGAGGTGGTATTTCATCACAAGCAGAATCAGTAAGACTTGGAATTTCCCGAGCTCTACTTTTGAATGATCCAACAGTTAGAATAACTTTGAAGAAAGAAGGAATGCTAAGACGAGACTCTCGTTCAAAAGAAAGACGAAAGTTCGGTCTGAAGAAAGCCCGAAAGGCTCCTCAATGGTCAAAACGTTAATCTTAAAACACAAAAATCCCTCGCAAGAGGGATTTTATGTTAATATTTTCTATATAAATGTTTAATCTAAAATTAATACTCGGAATAATATCTAGCTTGCTCGCAATCGCATGCTTTGTTCCATATATAAAGGATATTTTTAAAAGAAAAACTACACCTCATTCATATTCTTGGCTCATATGGAGTTTACTTCAGGCAATAGCCTCTATTGCAATTCTTCATGAAAATGGAGGCTTCGGTGCTTTATGTTTTATAGTTTCTTCTGCGCTTTGTATTTTTGTTTTTTTCTTATCTTTAAAATTTGGAACAAAAAACATTACTTCTTTTGACACTTTTTGTTTAATAGGAGCCGTGATAGCAATTTTCATTTGGATTTTTATGAAAGATCCTTTTTATTCAGTGATACTCATTACATTAATTGATCTTGTTGGATTTATTCCTACCTATCGTAAAGCCTACACTGAACCGAAAACAGAGACCTTATCCACATATTTCTTAAGTTCGGCTGCAGATGGATTTTCTCTTTTGGCACTTTCCGCATATTCACTTACAACAGTTCTGTATCCAGCATCATTAGTTTTAACGAATTTTTTACTGGCAATAGTTTTAATTTATAAAAGAAGACAAATATAATTCTTGCAAACTTAACAGAATCACTTAAAATATACTCAACATGAACGAAGATACACAACAAGACGACGTAACTATTGAACCTGAAAATAACGAGGAATCAGGAGGAAAAGATCCTAGAGAGGTTGTTAGAAAACTCAAAGAAAAAATTTCTTTACTTGAAGAACAAAACAAAGAATATTTATCTGGTTGGCAAAGAGATAAAGCTGATTTTATAAATGCCCGTAAGCGTGACGAAGAGGAAAAAAAAGAAATCAGAAAATATGCAACTGAACGTCTTATTGATGGACTAATTCCAGTGCTCGAAAGTTTTGATATGGCTATGGGTAACAAAGAAGCCTGGGAAAAAGTAGACAAAAATTGGAGAATAGGAGTTGAATATATTTACAATCATTTTAGACAAACATTAGAACAAGATGGTTTGAACGAGATCAATCCCCTTGGAAAAAAATTTGATTCAACAAGAGATGAAGCGATCGAATATGTTCCCACTGCAGACAAAAATTTGGAGGATACGGTCATTGAAGTTGTTCAAAAAGGTTACTCATTAAATGGAAAAGAGATCAAGGCTCCAAAGGTAAAAGTAGGGGAGTATAAAGGAGAGTAAAATCAAATTGTAGCTTGTCATTCCCGCGGAGGCGGGAATCCAGAAAATTTAACAAACAAACTAGATTCCCGACGGCTCGGGAATGACAAAAAAACTTAGATAACAACATAAATAATAGAGTTTGACAATAGCTTTCATTTGATATAATATCCAAACATGTTAGTTACTCAACGCACAAAGTACATAGAAAAGATCATCACATCCCCAGAAGGAGTTGATTTTAAGGTGCTTTTTTTGGTCTACGAGGAGAACGGCAGGATCAAAGCTAAGGTTGTTTCTTCTACTCCATTAAATACTGTTTCTGCAAATAATGAAGAAATCATCCTAGCTCTTCCTTCATTTTCTCAGATCAAAAGAGCTATCAGTTCAATAATTAAGGAAGTTAATTCAAAAATAATTCCATCTCCTTATAACTCAATTTTATATTTTAACTGCACAATTCCTCGTGCACCGGCCAAATAGTGAACAGTAGTTAGTGACTAGTGGCTAGTCAGAACTAATTACTGTTTTTTGTTGTATTTTTACTAGCCACTAAACACTATTCACTAACAACTAATAAAAAACATATGGGAAAAATAATTGGAATAGATCTTGGAACAACAAACTCAGCTGTCGCTGTGATGGAAGGAGGAATTCCTAAGATCCTTGAGAACGCAGAGGGAGCAAGAACAACTCCTTCAATAGTTGCGCAGTCAAAAACAGGAGAAAGACTTGCGGGATTACTTGCAAAAAGACAAGGAGTTACAAACCCAAAAAATACGATCTACCAGATCAAAAGATTTATTGGACATAACTTCGACGAAGCAAATGTTCAAAAAGATAAATCTTCTGTACCGTTTGAAATGCAAAAAGCAGCAAATGGAGGCATCGAGGTAAAGATGGGAGACAAATGGTATCGCTCAGAAGAAGTTTCAGCAATGATCCTTCAAAAAATTAAAGCAGACGCAGAAGCAAGACTCGGAGAACCGGTTACCGAAGCGGTAATTACTGTGCCTGCATATTTCAACGATGCACAAAGACAAGCAACAAAAGATGCAGGAAAAATTGCCGGTCTTGATGTAAAAAGAATTATCAATGAACCAACAGCGGCCGCTCTTGCTTATGGATTCAACAAAAAGAAGGATGAAAAAATCGCAGTGTTCGACTTCGGAGGAGGAACATTTGATATTTCTATTCTTGAAGTTGGAGGCGATGTTATCGAAGTAAAATCAACAGACGGAGATGCTCACCTTGGAGGAAAAGATATTGACCAAAAAATTATCAACTTCCTTGCGGATGAATTCAAAAAAGAATCAGGAATTGATGTTAGAAATGATGCGCTTGCATTGCAAAGACTCGATGAAGCAGCAGAAAAAGCAAAAATAGAACTTTCAACTGCAACAGAAACAGAAGTTAATATTCCATTTTTAACCTCGGACTCATCAGGACCAAGGCATCTTTTGCTAAAAATAAATAGAGCAAAGCTTGATGAACTTTCAGCAGAATTTGTGGCTCGCGCAATGGAAATTACAAAGCGAGCAATGGAAGCTTCTCCTTTCAAGAAAGAAGAAATAAATGAAGTGATCTTGGTTGGAGGACAAACAAGAACTCCTTCAATTCAAAAAGCTG
>Ga0172379_10004115_pt1 | contig 21982 bp, 15 predicted proteins | sample GrowelOW334metaG_FD_119756 | JGI IMG/M metagenome (GOLD analysis project Ga0172379, IMG submission 119756) | Groundwater microbial communities from an aquifer near a municipal landfill in Southern Ontario, Canada - Groundwater well OW334 metaG | ecosystem: Environmental > Aquatic > Deep... | reverse complement strand
TACTACAAGGTCGTTGACCCGTCGAAGGCCGTGCTCGAAGTTGAGAACGTCTCGTACGCCGTGCTGCAGCTCGCGCAAACCACCATGCGAAACATCGTGGGCGAAGTAACGCTCGACGAGTTGCTCTCGCAGCGGGTCATCATCTCGGACAAAATCGAAAAGATCGTCGACGAGGCGACGCTCAACTGGGGCGTCGAGGTAACGACCGTCGAGCTCAAGGACATCAACCTTCCTCCGGAAATGATCCGCACCATCGGCAAGCAGGCCGAAGCCGAACGCGAGCGTCGCGCGGTCATCATCAATTCCGAAGGCGAAGTGGCGGCCGCGGAAAACCTTTCGAAGGCCGCGGCAATGCTCTCGGCCTCGCCGGGAGCCCTGCACCTGCGCACGCTCAACTCCATCAACGACATTTCCTCGGACCAATCGAACACTGTGGTCTTCACGATCCCGCTCGAAATTCTGAAGGCCTACACGGGAAACAAGCAGGGATAACCGGCGCGGGGCGCAATAAAAACACTTCGCAATCGCGAAGTGTTTTTATGACCTCATCAGCGTCTCAAGCTTCGAGACATATTCGGCGAGCGAGCGAGCCGCCACGGACGCGCGGATTTCATCCGACCTTCGTCGGAATCCATCCTCGTCATTCACGAGGCGACGGAACGCGGCGATCAGCTGGCCGCGATCTCCCGGATCGAACAGATAACCGTTTTTCCTATCGCGCACCAGTTCGCCGACGCCCCCGATATTCGCGGCAACGACCGGCACGCCGGCTTGGAACGCCTCATAGATAACCGTGGGCGAATTCTCATAACAGAGCGACGGAACCACGACCGCGTCTGAGATCAGAAATAATTTTACGAGATTGTCGAGCGAGCAAAAGCCGTGATAGATGACGCGCGCGTCGCGGCGAGCCCATCCTTCCACGTACGAGGTCAGCGTCCCGTCTCCTGCGATATGAAGCTCAAACGGAACGGACGACGCGTTCAGGGCCTCAAGCAGGAACTTAATCCCCTTGTGCGCCTCCAACTGGCCCGCGAACAAAAGGCGGAGCGGCCCCGGACGCCGTTGTTCCCGCGAGGGAACCTGAATGTTCGGTGCGGGATTCGAGACGACCTCCACGCGGCTATACGGAAAAAATCCTCGCTCGGTATAAAAGTCGGAAAGATACTTCGATGGCGACACGACCACGTCCGGCGAACCGACCAGGCGCTTCATTGCCGTCTCGTACCAGCGCTGCGCGCACGACGCGTTCAACCAACGGGTTTCCTCCCCGTAAATCAAGAGCCCGCTCGGAATGGCGAGCTGCACGTCATGAAGCGTGTGGATATGCCGGATTCTCCGCTCGCGGATCGCCGCGATCGACTGCATCCCGAATCCCTTCAGGTTGTGCGTGATCACGACGTCCGGACGTTCCTGGTCGAGAACGGAACCGAGCGCACGGGCGGGATGCTTCCCGTACATGTCAATGAGATGCCAGGCGACTCGAACGGGAAAGGCGTGCTTGTAGTCGTCGAGCGGGTGATAGAGGTTGCGCGGCCGATAGCGGTAGATGCGCTCCACGTGCGACTCGGTCACGCGCGGGACGAGCGACCATTCCTTCCGCGTGGAAACAACAAACACGTCGTGCCCGAGCACGTGCAGCTCGTGCGCGACGCGGTGCGCGATCTGTTCTGCCCCGCCGCGGGCCACCGGGGGATATAAGTTTGAGATGATGCCGATCTTCACATGGTTTGTCACAGATATACAGATAGCACAGATCTACTGATAAGCCACGAGTTTCTAATCTGTAAATCTGTACTATCTGTCTATCTGTGACGATTCAACCTGATTATATCCGCAACCTACCCCTTATCCGCGACGACGTTCCGATAGATATCCTCCAACTTGCTCATCAGCGGATCCCACGCGTATTCCGCTTCCGCGCGACGTCGCGCGGATTCGCCGAGGCGCGTCCGCAAATCGACCTGTTCCATGAGCAGCAGCATGGCCTTGCGCAATTCCTGCGGATCTCCCGGCGGAATGAGCAGGCCCGTTTCGCCGTTGAGCACCACGCCGCGCACGCCCGGCAAGTCCGACGCGATGCACGGAATTCCGCTTGCCGCGGCCTCGAGCGCCACGAGCCCGAACGCCTCCGCGCGCTCCGTGGACGGAAAGCAATGCACGTCTGCCATCCGATAATACGCCGGCAATGCCTCGTCCGCGACGTTGCCGACGAAGGCCACGCGCTCATGCAGCCCGATCTGGCGCACGTTTGCCTCAAAGGAGGCGCGCAACGCCCCGTCGCCGACCACCACGCACCGCCAAGGATACGGCCCGAGGCCGGCAAGCGCCTCGATCATCACGGGCAGCCCCTTGAAGTGATGCGCGTGATCGAGCCCGCCGACGAAGAGAAAGACCGGGACATCGTCGCGCCATCCGAACCGCGCGCGCATTTCGGGCTCATTGCCCGGATGAAACCGGCCGAGATCGATGCCAAACGGCATCACCTCGACCCGGTCGAGCGCGCCGGGCACGCCGCGTAAGTCGGATGATTCCGCATAAGCGCGGGAAGAAACGAGAATTTTATCCGCGCGCCCGACGAGCCAGGGAAAAAGCAGCCTTCGATGCGCCTCGTAAATTGCGCCGCGAATTCCCTGCACCGCCGGATCGTGATGGTAGGTCATGACGAGCGATTGGTTGGGGCGCAGCGCCTTGCCTACGATCGCGGGTTCCGCGCCGCCGAAAAACGGATAATGCAGGTGTATGACGTCGAACCCGGAAAGCCTCCGCATAAGCGACGGGATCACGCCCGCGTTACCCACGTGGAGCGGCGACGGAACGCGATGCACGTGCTTCGGATCGTCCGCGACCGGACGATAGCGCGGCGTAAACACGTGCACGTCGTATCCGCGGTTCCGCAGACGCTCCGTGTATTCGAACGCGACGCGACCCATGCCTCCGCGGTACGGGGGATACGTGCAGACGACTTGTGCGATTTTTAGCATAGGCGGCGCGTTACCAGACGATAATCCGGCGAAGAACGAACCAGACCGCGGACAGCAGCGGATTCGCGACGAACGTCACGAACGAACCTTGCGTTTCCTGATGCTCGATTTTTCCGGTCCACAGCCGGACGATTTCCCGATCCGACACCTTCCGCAACAAGGCCGACTCACGACGTTTCTTTCGAAGATGCGCGAGGGTCTTCGGCTGGAGCAGATCCCAATACACGAGCAGCTTGTCCCTCAGCCATCCGCCCTTTGCCGCGAACGCGATCAGCGCGAGCTCAAGCGCGATGAGAAACGGGGACAGGAGCAGGAGCGTCGCCGGCTTCAGGTGCGAGAAAAGCACGAGAAGCCTCGCGCGTTCCATCCAGTATAGCTTTTTCACGGAACGACGAAACTCGTAGTGATGATATGCGATCGAACGATCGGCGAGGACGTTTCGATATCCGGCCAGGCGCAGACGCCAGCCGAGTTCCAAGTCGTCGTGATACATGAAATAAAACGGCTCAATCACGCCGACTTCCCGAAGCGCGGACGCGCGATACAGCACGGCCGCCCCGCTCGCGTACGCGATCTCGTAACACCCGGTGTTGTCATCTGACAACACCGGGTGTTGACAGCGCCTGCCGTTGTCGCGCGCATATCCGAATCCTAAGAAGTGCACCATGCCGCCGGTGGCGTTCAGCACGTCCTCGTCCTGCCACAGTCGCACGAGCGACTGCACGGATCCGATCTTCGCGTCGCTCTCGGCCATGGCGACCGCCTCGCGAATCGCGCCCGGGTGGAGCTTCGCGTCGTTGTTGAGCAAGTAGACGTAATCGACGCCCTCAAGGAGCGCGTGCTCGATGCCCACGTTGTTGCCACCCGCGAATCCGAGATTTTCGGACAAGGGGAAAAACATGATGCCCTGCCGCTTCCGAAGTTCCTCCGCGCTCCCATCCGGCGACGCGTTGTCAACGACGATAATCTCGATCTTATCCTTTGGATAATCCAATCGCTCGAGTGATAAAAATACCTGCTCAAGATAGGGCCGGCTGTTATACGAAAGATAGACGATTGCGACGCGCGGTTGCATGGGATTATGTTCGCTCATCCGGTCGTTCGGGATTTTGAACCGCGATACGACGAACAAGTTGGGTAATGGAACGCTCGGTCTCTTCCTGACGCACGAACAGGCGGAAGACAAGATAGGCAAGCACGACTACGGCAACGTACAGCGCGAGGTCGGCCCCGCGCTCGACGCCGACGAACCCGGCAACCGCGTCCGCGGTCTTCGGGTAGAGCGCCGTGCCGATCACGAGCGCCCACAGGCCGTTCCAAAGCAAAAACCAATGCAGGCTGACCTTCCGCTTTCGATATTGCCTGGTCGTGCGCGCGATCGCGAACAGGGCGAACAGCACGAGGATAATTTGAAACATCATACGCGCGTGAAAAACTTATCCTTCAGAATGTCCTTGACGATGCAAAATGCGCGGAGCGACGACTGGCTTTTGGCGAGCGTTTCCTTGGAATACGTGATCGTCACCGGGCGTTCGACGTAGCGCAGGCGCTTCACCTTGATGAGATCCAGAACTTGGGACGCGTGCGCCATCCGGTCGAGCGTGATCGTCAGTTCCTGCGCGGCCTTTCGGGAGAGCGCGCGAAATCCGTTGTGCGTATCCGTGAGACCGATGCCGGAAATCATGAGCGTAAACAAGCGGGCAAGCCGATTCGCGGCCCATCGCGTAAAAGGCATGTTCGATTCCTTGCCGAGAAATCGGGATCCGAGAACCACGTCGGCCTCCCCGTGCAAAATCGGCTCGACCATCGTCGGAATTTCAGATCCGGCCATTTGTCCGTCCGCGTCAAAATGCACGACCACATCCGCCTTAAGCGCGGAAAGCGCGTACTCCGTCGCGGTCTGGAGCGCCGCGCCCTGTCCGCGGTTGATGACATGCCGAAGCACGACGGCTCCGGCCTCGCGCGCGACGTCTCCGGTTCGGTCCCGCGAGCAATCGTCGACGACCACGACCGCGTTCGCAAACGAACGCGCATCGCGCACGGCGGCGGCGATGCGCGATGCCTCGTTATACGCGGGAATGAGGGCGATGACGGTCATAACGTCGTCAAAAGTATCTTATTCGCCTTCACGTAGTCAATGGTTTGGCGAAGGCCGTCCTCGATGCGCACGAGCGGCAGCCAGCCGAGTTCCTTGGCACGCGCGATGCGCGGAAGAGCGAGCTCGGACAGGAACATAAGCGGCGCCTCGTGGCGGATCCCGGCCTTCGTTCCGACCATGTCGAGGATCATCCGCGCGACGTCGGCGATGTCACGGTCCTCGTCGGACCCGAGATTCACGAGCCATTGGTCGGACGGGGCCTTCATGAGCCGGACAAGTCCGTCCACGCAGTCGGTGACGTACAGAAGCGAGGTGTGAAACGGTTCGCCGCCGTAAACGGCGATATCCTTGCCGTCGATGGCCGAAAGAACGAAATCGGGGATGAGCTGCCCGTCGTTGAGCGGCATGCGCGGGCCGTACGTGCGAAAGAGCCGCGCGATCTTTACTTCCAGCCCGTGCACCTCGCGGAACGTGGCGAACATGGTCTCGGAAAACCGCTTGCCCTCGTCGTAGCAGGCGCGCGGGGAAAGATGGTCGAGAGAGAGCCCTTCCTCGTCTTCCACGACGTACGGATCATCCTTGCGCCGCTGGCCGTACACCACCGCGCTTGAGGTAAACAGAATGCGCGCGCGATATTTCCGCGCGAGCTCCAGCACGTGATAATTACCCACGGAATTGGCGAGCAGCGTCTGGATCTTATACTGGTCGAACTGCCTGACGGAAGTCGGACACGCAAGGTGATAGATTTCCTGAATGCCCTGAAACGGAAGCTTGAACGCCGCAAGCTCGGAATGGGTTTCCAACTCGAACGGCTCGTTGACGTCGAGGCGGAGAAATTGAAAGTTCGAATTCGGCAGGAGCGAATCGATGTTGCGGACGGTTCCGGTCGAGAGATTGTCGACGCAAATGACCCGATGTCCCTCGCGAATGAGCCGCTCGCACAAATGCGAGCCGATAAATCCGGCCCCTCCGATCACCAGGATGTTTTTCCTTTCGAACATGAGCTCTGCCATATGACAAGATTATACACGAATTTCGTTTGAACCCCACCTATGGAAACCGCTTCAAAAATCCTTTCGTTCGTCTACAGGCCCTGAAGCGACGAGCGCGGCTTGAGCAGCGTCACGTCCGCGGATTCCACGGAAAGGATCGCGTCGCCCGCCTGGTAGTGGGAAAACAGCGTCGGTTCCACGTCGATCACGTAATCGCTCCAAAGCGCGCCGAACATGCCGATCGCGATCTCCTCGGACGTGATTTCACGAAGAATCGGATGCCACATGGTCGCGCCTTCCTCGACGACGTACGTCCTCGGGTCGCTCTGGATCTTCACGAGCGCCACGCCGGGCTTCGGGGGCAACACCTCCCCGAGCGAAAGCGTCGGAAGCGTCGCGTCCGTCACCCAGGCCACGTCGTCCCAAGAATCGTTCCACGTAAAAAATGTCTGGCTGTCCCAAAGCGGATGGCGCGATCCGTCGCCGTCCACGTAATACACCGTGTCGAATCCCGGGGAGCGAATAAACGTTTCAGCCGTTACCGACGTGATTTCCTCGGGCATGCCCGTAATTGGCGACGTTCCCATTTCCGTCGTTCCGCTCGTTTCTTCCGAGGCGGTTGCGGCAAACGCGGGAGCAATCTCCATCGCGTGCCCGACGTTCAGCCGTCCGGCCCCGAGTTTCCCGACCGCGTCCGTTCCGCGTTCCTTGAGCGGATCCGCGGAAAGCTGCAGCACCGTGCGCAGAAGCGACGGGGTCAGCGACGGATACGCGGACTTGAGAAGCGCGATGGCGCCAGTCACGAGCGGCGCGGCAACGGACGTGCCGGACCAGCCGTCCCTGTAGTAATCCGGAAAATCCGCCCAATCGTCGGACTGGTACATGACGCCGTACAGGTCTTCGCCGGGCGCGGAAATCTCCGTGCAGTTCGCGCCGTAGTTTGAAAAAACCGCCTTTGTGTCCTCGCGGGTCGTCGCGGCCACGCCGATCACCCAATCCGTCTTCTCACCTTCAAAGCACGCAGGATACACGGGCGTCTCATCGACGTTCAAGCCGCCCCCGTTCATGTTTCCGACCGCGGCGACGATCGGAATGCCCGCGACGTACGCCTCGTTGACCGCCCGTTCGAACTGGGGGTCGACCTCATAGCCGGTAAACGACAGGTTGATGACGTCCGCCCCGTTGGCGATCGCATATTCGATCGCCTTGGTGGCGTTCATGGATTCGCCGGAACCGACGTCGTCGAGGATCCGAATCGACATGATGCGCGTTTTCCAAGAAACGCCGGCGACTCCCTCGCCGTTATTCCCGACAGCGCCGATGAGTCCGGCGATGACCGTGCCATGCGCCACGCCGTCCACGCTGTATGATCCGCCGCGATTCGGATCCGGCGTATTGTCGTCCTGCACGAAATCCCACCCGCGGTTGTCGTCCACATATCCGTTGCGGTCGTCATCCACGCCGTTGCCCGCAATTTCGCCCGGATTCGTCCAAAGATTCCCGACGAGGTCGGGATGGTCGAGATCGATGCCGGAATCAAGCACGGCAACGACGACATTGCGCGTTCCGGTCGCCACGTCCCATGCATCGGACGCGTTGATTTGCTGCAAATACCACTGTTCCGAATAATCAGGATCGTTCGGCGTGCGGGCAAACGCGGGAAGGGCAATGGATAGCCCGATCAAGATGGAGACGATGATCTTATGGGACATAACGGCGAAGAAAATTTACTCGATGCTCACCGTCGGACCGGAAACGGGCAGCCCGTCGACGCCATCGCCATCCTGGCTCAAGGTTGACGTTGACCCGTCGTTCCAGACGAAATCCGATCCGCCGAGAAGGGTTGCGGAAACCTTCGGGTATTGTCCGACAATCCCGATGGTTCTGAGAAAAAACGCATACTCGTGCGGCGTGCTCCAAAGCGTCTGCGAGGTTGTGAACTCGATCGTCACGACGCCGTAATCGCCCGACGCGGTGTCGAGTCCCGCGGGCGTCGTATCGAGGACGTTCGCGGACCGATCGTAAATCGAAAAGTCGATGTGCCCGTCGCCTCCCTCGCCAAGATCGTCATTGCTCGTCTCATCCGTGAGCGTCGCGACGTCGTTATCATCCTGCGCGTCGCCGTTCACGTCCGCGAGCCGTTCCAGCAGATCGTTGTCCGACCCGCTTTCGCCCTCGTCGTTCGGCTGGATTTTAAACGTAATCGTCTTTAACTTCGACGTGCCCTCGCCGCTCGATCCCATGGTAAAGCGCAAAAGTTCCGTTTCATCGTCGTCTCTCTGCTGCGTCTCGACGTCGCTTGCCAAGGACGCGACGACCGGCAGGTTGCGCAAAACGACGGCCTCGGACCCCTCCGACGTTTCATCCGTCACCGTGTCGCCGACGTCGGCCGCGCTGAACTCGACTCCGGAGACCATGCCCTCCGCGGAGAGCGTGGACGGCTCGAACGCGATGCCGACCATGTCGCCGGACACCGCTCCCTGGCTCGAGGAAGCCATGTCGAGCAAAACCTCTGCGTCGATCTCCTCGCCCGCGGGAACCGTGAGCGAGAGATGCGAAAACGTGATTCCGCTTACGGTCGCGGCCCCGTCGTACTCGGCTGACCCGACGCGCAACGTGGCGTCCTCGACGTCGCGCGAGGCATCCTGATCGACATACCGGAACGACAGTGTGTCCACGACAACGTCCTCCTCGTCCGACGCGGCGAGCGTCAGCTCGTAAAACGGAACCGCGTCCGCACCCATCAGGGCCACGTCCTCCGGATCTCCGCTTCCATCAATGGATAGCGAACCCGATGCCGCGATCGTGAGCGTCGTCTTCGGGCTCGACCCGCCGTTCGGCGAATCCGCGTCCGCGTCCACGCCTTCCCCGTCCAATGCCTCGATATCCACGTCTTCGGACGCGACGATATCAAAGGCGATGCGGTCGCTTTCAAGTCCGGTCGGCGCGTCCGCGTCCGTTTTCACGCGCACGATGAGCGTGGTTTCGCCCTGCGGCAAATCCCACTTCATGCCGTCGAATTCGATGATGCCATCCGAGCCGATGCTTGAGACCGTATCCAGCACGGCTCCGTCGGAGGCGCGCACCACGGACAACGAGTCGATGATCTCTCCCGCGGATACCGTTCCGCTCGTGTCGCCGTCCGATCCGATTTGAAAATCCGTGCTTCCCTCGTTCGCGTCCACGTACGCGGTCAGGGAGAGGCGCGTGAGATGAACGTCCGCGTCAAGGCCGTTCGTAAACGCAAACGCCGCGACGTCGAACGGGCCCGTGCTCGAACGCAGCGTGAACACGGATTCGACGGACGAGTCGCGCGAAATTGAAATCGAATTCTTGGTGATCGTAACCGTATCTAACGCGAGCGTTTCCGGATCCACGCTCTCGGCCGCGTCGCCGCCAACGAGCCAATCGGTTTCGGCAAGGTCGAGCGTCACGCGATATTGCTCGTCCGAAGGCGCGTCGTCGACGATGTCCGCGAGAACGTAAAACGCGTGCCGGCCGGGACGGAGCGTGAGAGAGCCAGAAAATGCAAGCGTCTGCTTTCCGTCCCCGGTGTCTACGGTGCCGAGCTGCTTTGTTCCGAACAGCGATGTCCCGCCGAGGTCTACGATCTTCAGACTCTGAAGATTCGCCTCGATCTGCTGGTCATCCCCGTCGCCGCGAATGAGACCTCCCGCGTCCGCGTCCGAATCCGCGTTCGTCCGCGCCTCAAAAAGAACGCTCGGATTCCTCATCACGGTTTCCTCGCGAACCGAAATCACGAACGCGCCGATCACCGCGTCGTCCGTTCCTTGCGCGATGGTCGTGTCAAAGACGGATGTCTCTCCGGCCACGTTCTGTTCCAGCGTCTCGCCAAGCCCGATCTGCGCCGTGTCGTACAAATATTCCTCGTCGCTCGAAATCGCTTCCCCTTCCGACAGACTCACGTCCGTCACGGGAATCGCGAACGAGGTTTGAATCCCGTTATGCTCGATCGCGTCGTCGCTCAACTCATGCGCGATTCCTCCCCACACCACCTGATACGTTCCGCCAACATCCAGCAACGCCCCTTCGGGATAGCGTGCCTGCTCCAAATCTTCCCCAGTCGAATACGCGGGAAACAGTCCGTCCGAAAGATCGTCGACGCGCGCGGCCCAATCCGAGCCGTACAGCGACTTCGCCACGGTCTCAGACGTAATCCAACGAAGCACTCCGCCCGGCTCGACCGCGTACACCTTCGGGTCGTTGGTGAGCTTCACGAGGCGCGTGCCGGGACGGTAGGTGACGTTCCCTCCGATCTCATAATGCGCGAGCTGCGTGTCCGTCACTTCGTCCACGCTGGAAAAATCCGGGTACCAGGAAAAATAAATTCGCTCGTTCGGAAACACGTAGCGGTCGCCGTCGCTTCCAAGATAATAGACCGCGGGAAGCGAGCCTTTGATGAGGCGGCCGCGGGCTTGGGCAGGCGGAGCGAAAACAAGCGACCATCCGGACAAGGCGATCGCGAGGCAAACGAAAATGACGGTACGCATGTGCATACCGCCATTATAACATTATTTGGATCGCTTCATGGCGTCCTGCGCCTGCTGCGTTCGCTCATTCTTCAGCCGTTCCAATTCCTGCTTGACCGCCTGGTCGTCCGGATCGATCTGGTGCGCGACCTGGTAGTGCGAGATCGCCTCGTCGAGCATGCCGTTGTCCGCGTACCACCTGCCAAGACGGGAGAGGAGGCCGGACGTCTGCCCGAGGTTCGCGATCGCGGTTTCGAGGATCGCCTGGATTTCCGCGCTCCGCTCCGGGAAATGCGCGTCGATGAGGTCCGCGAGCCTGATGTAGGTCGGCTCGTATGCCGAGACGTTCACGGCCGCGCGCAGCGAGACGTCGGCACCGGCCCAGTCGCCCATCTCGATCTGCGTTTGCGAAAGGTTCTCGAGCGCGGGCGCGTCTTCCGGGTTCGTGCGGAGAATTTCGCGGTACCACGTGACGGCGGTCTCAAGTTCGCCGATCTGATAATAGAGATTCCCGAGCGACAGGATGACGCTCAGGTCGCGCGTTCCGTTCGCCTCGTTGTCCGCGACCATGGTCTCAAACTCCGCGATGCGGTCGCGAAACAGTTGGAGCTGTTCCTCGCTCATGCCTCTGTCCACGGTAGTCGTGAGAGAAGGTTCAGAAGACTGAGAAGGCGGAGGAGTCTGAAAGGAAGACCAGGTGAGATAGGCTCCGAGACCAATGACGATTGAGGCGGCGGCGGCGATTTTGATGTATTTCGCAGTCATACTCGTTTAGCACCGGGTGTTTCCCCGAACACCCGGTGTTATACCAAACCAAATCCCGTCCGGCAATGCCGGACGGGATTGGTCCAGGTCGTCCGACCTGGCAAGTCCTCAGAATCCGTAGTTCCTATGCGGCCAAGGCTTTCCCCGAAGGGTCAGCCCATATTGTCGCGGCGGCGTTCGGGATTGGTGAAGAATGAAATCCGCACTTGATTCGCGCGAGGCGAACTAGTACTGGATCGAACCGCCCGTGATCGGGAGGTTCTTGATGAGCGAACCGTCAGCGTTAACGCCTTCGGCATCGTCATCCCATCGAATGACTGAGTCAGCGACAACATCCTCGAACGCTGTGCTCGCGTCAATTTCGGCCTCATCCGGAATGTCGATACGAATCGAGTCGTCATCCGAAGGATTCGCACCCGTCGTATCAACCTTCACGACGTAGGTCTTTGTTTCGCCCGCACCGATTTCTCTGTCACCGGTCGTGGCGGAACCCTCGAAGTCGAGGATGGCGAAGGCAAGGGGCTCCGCAGCATCACAATCTTCGTCGGTATTGGCTCCATTGCCGTCAATGAAGGTCCAGTCACCGGAGTCGTCCAGCTTGGTGGAAGAATCGTCGAGGTCATACACTTCCCACTTCGTGGCGAGTCCGATGGTCGCACACGTGCTGAAGTCCTCGTCGAGATCTGAGGTTGAAACCTTGAACACCACCTTCTCAAACGTCACGTAGCCACGGGAGTCCGCAGATACGTTGAAGCGGAACACTTCCGAGCTGCCAGGGATGCCCGCACCTGACGGAGAACCTGAGGCAAGGGAGAAGGTCGGCTTGGTCTTGCGAACCACCATGTCGTTCGCAACCACGTAGGTATCAACGTTCGTCTCCGTGATCGTTTCGCCCGAGGACGAGCCGACCGCTTCGAAGGTAGCGGTGCCCGAGGCTTCCGCGTCGAAGTTGAGCTGAATGGCAGCGCCCGAGTCGGCACCGGTCGAGGCCACGTTCGCCGTGTCCACGGTTACGGTGACGGTACGGGTCGATTCGGTCGGAACGTAGAGGTCAAGGTTGTCGAACGACACAGTGCCGCCCGAAATGAATCCTGACTGGGTCTCCGTCGCACCTGCCGAGTTGGTGTAGCTGAGCTTGACCGTCGCGGCAATGGCATCGGAACCAGCGACTTCGGCGCCGCCGTCCGCACAGTCACCGTCGGCGTCCACAGCTGTGGTAACACAGTTGTCCATTTCGAACTGCTTGACCACGAACGGCTCGTTGGTCGCGTCGAACTTGAACTTGGACATCGACACACCCGTGGAAGCTCCAAGGATGATGGTCGAGCTGGCCGTGGAACCGTCGAGTGACACCGCCAAACTGCCCGTAGAGGCAATCGTGATGGTGGCTTCCGAACCGTCCGCGTTCGTTTCGGCAATCGTGCCCGGCGTCACGTCGTCGCCATCCGAATCCTCCGCGGTCACATCCGCCGCGAGGAGGATGGCAAACGCATAGGTGTCAGAAGCGGCATCCGTGTCATCGAGCGCGGTGTTCGAGAACGAACAGGTCAGGATGAGCTTGGCCGTTTCACCGGCCGCGATCGTCCATTCGAAGTCCGTAAACTCGATGTCCGAAGCGCCCGTGTTGTCGACCGGAGATTCCGGGCCGTCCACGAGCGAACCGGATTCGCTGTCGTAGATCGAGCAGGAGCTGATGTGGTCGCCCACGTCAACGTCGGAATCCGGGGTGTACGTGGCGTCAGAGTCACCATCCACGTTGTAGGTAACGTCCGTGACGATCACGTCGGAGGCGCCGCCCGCTTCAAAGTTGAAGCCAGCGACATCCACGCCCGTGGAGCCCTTCACGTAGGTTCCGTCATTCGGCGGCGTCGAAGCTTCGACGTCGAGCGAGGCGGTGACCGTCGTGTAGTTGTGGCCGACGATGTCCGCCGTCGGAACGATGTCCGTGGTGGCAAGCGCATCGCCGTTGGCATCCTCGGCAACGACCGTGCTCATGTCGAGTTCGACGTGATACACCTCGCTGGCCGGAGCGCCGGAATCCACGTCGGCCGTGATCATAAGGTCAAGCGATTCGCCAGCCTGCATGATCTGGTCGTCCGTGAAGGTAATGACCTGGGTCGCATCCGAGTCGGCGTCCGCTCCAGAAATTTCTTCCGGACCCATCCAGGCAGAACCGTCCGTTTCGCGGATGGCAATGTCGGAGAGGTTGACGTCCTCGTCGGTCTGCTTGAGACCCGTGTTGTCCGCGTCGTCATCGGTTTCACCCGCATCCTCGATGCTCACGCCCATCTCCTGGATTTCCACCCAGTTGTCGGCCGTGATCGTGAATTCCATGAGAACCTGGTCCTTGCCGTCGATCTGGATGTCTCCAGCGGCCGGACCGTTGAACGCGTACGTGATTTCGCCGCCCTGGATCGTCGAGAACGAACAGTCGTCGTTGTCGGCGTCCACGTTGGTGCAGCTGGTATCGTCGTAAGCCGCGATGGTAACGCTCAGGTTGAACCCGTAGTCGCTACCCGTGGCCACGACGTCCGCTTCCTCTTCAAACGCGACCATGATGTCATCCGTGGCCTCGCCACCGATGTCAGCGGTCATCGTGAAGGTTTCCGAATTTCCCTCTTCGACGAAGACGGAATCGGTAAACACGAAGGTCACGAGATCGCCGGCGACCGTACCGGCCGCCACGAGGTCGTTGCCCTGCCAGAGCTGATAGTTCGAGTGATCGCTCACGTTGTCGACGTTGAGGGCGAGCTGCTCGACCCATGCGTCTTCACCGGCGGCGGTCAGATCGAATTCAGCGATTTCAGCTCCCTCTTCGCCGATCACCGGATCGGTGATGGAGCTGCCGTTGGCAACCGTGATGGTACCGGCGTCCGTGGCGGAGAAGGTCATGGTGTTGCCCGAAATCGGGAACGAACCGGAGACCGTCGCCGTCGAGGTCACGGAATCCGCCGCGGAAAGCGCGAAGGAAGCCGTGTCGCCACCCGTCGGATCAGCCGAAATGTCGGACTTGACCGTGAGGTACGTTGTTTCGCCGGAATCAAGGGAGATTCCAAGGCCCGAGAAGGTCGCGTTGCGCGTGGAGGAATTCACCGAGCGCGCATCCGTCAAACGGGCGGAACCCTCATAGAGGTAAGCGCTCTCGATGTTTCCAACGGCACCGATGCCGCCGAGGTGAAGCACCATCTGGCTGACGTCGGCGGAGCCGGACGAAGCCACGAGCTTCAGCTTGGCAAACGGAACGGAAGCCGCACCCGCCGGGATCGTCGCTGACGCCGGCGTGTCCGAAGCGAGGGAGATCGAGAGACCGCCCGTCACTTCTTCGCCAAGCTGCGCGGTTTCGCTCAGCTCGGATGTTTCGCTGGTAACTTCAGTACCCGCGTCGAGGCCGGAAAGATCCATGCCTGCGCCGTCGAGCACGTTGCGGGTCTGGAAGCGGTTCGCCGAGAAGCCGGTCGAGGAAACCTCGCGCATCTCACCGTTCCAAACGAGATAAGTGGTACCGTCCACGTCCACGAGCGCGCCGTTGAAGGCGTCGCCGGCGTCCGTGAGGGAGGTGCCGACCGTGTAATCGACGAAAAACGTGTCAGCCACGTCGTCGATCATGGTGTTCCAATCGCTGCCCGCGAGATCAACGGCGACCTCTTCGGACTCGATCCAACGGATCTGGCCCTGCGGGGTGACGACGTAGGTCTTCGGATCGCTCTGGATTTTCACCCAGTGCGTACCCGGGCGGTACACGATGTTTCCGGCAAGCGGGATGGCCGCGAGCGCGGAGTCGGAAATAGTTTCAACGTCCGAGAAGTCCGAGTACCAGGTAAAATACGTCTTCTCGTTCGGGAAGGCGTAGCGGGAGCCGTCAGAACCGTAGTAATACACGGTTGAGAGCGTGGTTCCCTTGATGACGTCGCCGGACGAAGCCGCGCGAGCCGTCATCGGCGCCACGAAGGAGGAAAGGCCGATCGACCAAAGGATGGTCGCAGCGGCAACAGCCACTGTGATCGCGCGCTTCCCCATTTTGAGAGAATCGTTCATAAGAAAAATAATGTGTATCCGATTAGTTTCTAAGGCAGACAAGCGGCCTGACGGCCTCGACCTTTAAGCCTGTCCGCGCCTTAACAAGGTAAGCGGGATATAGATCCCGGAGCGGCGGTCCGATACCCATCGGACCGCCGGGCCGGAGGCTATAGCCCGGTGGTTATTTCTATTTCGAGTTCCGTGATGATTCCTTCCGAGACCGCGATCTGCGATTCCACTTCCGCGAGCCGATCAAACGCGGATCGATATCCTCCGGCCGCGAAGATGTCCATAGCTTCTCCGATTGAAGCGTCGTGCGCGCCGACAGCGTCACGGGCCGCGTCCATGCGATCGGCGTATGCCGCCGTGAGCAGTCCATTGTTCGCAAGCACCGATTCGATCACCTGCAGGCGGCCGAGCGAGAGCGTTACGCGCGTTTCGAGTTCCTGCAATCTCTGCTGAAAATTTTTCTGAAGCGACTCCTCCGTCTGCCGCTGCTGGTTTGTCTCATGACTTTGAACGATAGTGGCGAGCGCCTGATCGTTCGTGTCTTCCGTTGCCGTAAGCGCCTCGGCGACCGTAACTTGATTTCCTTCCGAAACCTCAGGCGACGTTTGCGCGAAGGCCGCGACGTACGCGTCCGTTTTCTGATCGACGATGATGGCGAGCGCGGCCGCGTGTTCCGGATCGGTCTTCGTCATTTCGGCAAGCTCGGTGTTGACGGAGGCGATTTCCTGTCTGAACCCGTCCATCGCGGCCTGCACCAGCACGTCCTTGCCCTCCGCATCGGAACTCGTGATGGCGTTCATCTCCTCGAGACGGCGACCTGCGAACTCCGTGTGGAGCTTGGCACGCTGCTCGCCGGAAGTAGCAAGGGTGATTTGGACATGCTCGGTAACGAGCTTCACCGGATAAAGGATGTCGCCTGGAACCGTGTCAAAGGATGCGTTTACCGAGGCGATCCATCCGCCAAAGACGAGAGCGAACGCGGACATCGCGACCGAGACCGGCTGCATCCACACGTGCGAGAGCTTCCACTGCCAATATTCGACATGGTCTCGCAAGGAATAGGTGGCGCGACCGAGCTTTGTCTCGAATCCCAATTCGGATGCAAGACGGGCCCATGCCGCACTCGTATGCTCAACGCCAAATCCGCCCCCGAATTCGGCGGCGTCCTTGTGCTTTGTCAGCATGGCGATGAGTTGCTTATTCGTCACAAGTGTTTTCGTAATTCCTTCAACGCGCGGTGGAGCGTAACGCGGACGGCGTTCGCGTTCTTCTCCATGCGCTTGGCGATTTCTTTATAGTCGAGCTGTTCAAAGATACGCAGAACGATCACTTCCTGATATTCTTCTGAAAGACGGTTCAGTGCTTCTTTTATCACGCGTACCTCGGCGCTTGCCTCGGCTGCCTTTCCGGACGTAGTCGGGTCGGCGATATCCTGTCCTAACTCCTGCATGTCCGTAAGCGAGAGATCGTTCCGTTTCCCCTTCCAGTAATCCTTCAGGGCAAAGCGGGCGGTGTGGAAGATGAGACCGGAGAAATGATCCTTCTCATTCGCGTGCGAGGTCAGGACAAAGTTCCAGGCTCGCAGGAATACGGTGTTGAGAAGATCGTCCGCATCTTCCTTTGAAGGGAGACGGGAGCAAAGAAATGCATAGAGTGCCTGCTTGTGCTCAAGGAACAGTTCCGCAAATGCCCGTTGGTCTTGAAAAGCACGAATGCGAAACAGGAGAAATTTTTCTCGATCGCTATGCACAATGCTAAAGATAGAAAAGCAATTATGTTACGAATGGAGGCCATTATAGCTTAAATTGGCCAAGAAATCAATGATGACGGGTAAAAACTTGACTTATTTGCAAGAATTGACTACTCTGGTGTGGACAAAGAAACATAACATCTTATGGCACTTGCTTCCATTATTCGTCTTTCCGTGTCCGAAGCCGCCCGAATGTTTGGAGTGTCGCAGCGGACCATCCGACGTGCCATTTCCGACGGGCAGATCACTTACGTTGTCGTCCAAGGACGTTATAAGTTGAACTTCGAGTCCTTGCTCAAGTGGTCCCAGGACACCACCACCATCCGCAACAAGCGTGACCGCCAAGGCATTGGACAGTACGTCAACCAGTGGAAGATCAAGAACAAATTATACTCCCCCAACCCGAAAGCGCTAGAACAGGAAGAGGCTCCAAAGGAAGTGTGAAAAAACTGATAACCCTCATCTTCGCTTCCCTCCTTCTTCTCCCAATTGCCTCGCATGCGGCACCGGGAGATTTTGTGCGTACGGCCAACTATTATCTTCTCTCCGGTTCCGCGATCGAAAGCCAGACAACGATCGCCGCACTCGCGGAGTTTGACCTCATCGTCATCCCGTCGGAAGCGCAGTCGTACAACGCGACGTTCTTCTCCTCGATCCGGTCGATCAATCCCGACATTCTCATTCTCGCCTACGTCCCGACCGTGTCCTGGAACAACGCCTTCTGGACCGACCCGCTTCACAAGCAAATGAAGGCGGGAATCCAAAGCGACTGGTGGCTTCGGAACGCGAACGGAACCGCCGCTTCCATCTGGCCGAACACGAGCGCGCTTGATCTCAATTCCGGATGGTCAAATTATCTCGCGACGTTCGTCGATGAAAAAATCTATTCCACGGGTCTGTGGGACGGAATTTTCTACGACGAGGTCATGGATCGCGACGACTGGGAAAACGGATACGCGAATCTATTTTCCGCCACGCGCGCGAAGCTCGGTTCAAACGCGATCGTCATCACCAACGGCAGCTCGTCATCCGCGCTCACGCCCAACGTGAACGGACGCATGTTCGAAACTTTCCCATCGACGGGCAACTCCACGACATCGTGGAACGGGTCCGCGAACGACTACCTGTCGCTCTCCGGAAAACTCGGATATGACCCGGTGATCGTCGTAAACGTCAACACCGAAAACACGGGAGCGATGGCCAATTACCAAAAGATGCGATTCGGCCTGACCACGACCCTGCTTGGCAACGGATATTTCTCCTTTGACTACGGAACGGAAAACCACGCGCAGCTCTGGACGTACGACGAGTACGATGTCGCGCTCGGCGAACCGAAGGGGGAGGCAACGTCTGCGTCCGGCATTTGGGAACGCGAGTTCGAGCAAGGCAAGGTCGTGGTCAATCCGACGAGTTCGATGCAAACCGTCCAGCTCGACGGAGAATTTGAAAAGCTTCACGGCGTCCAGGATCCGACGGTCAACGACGGTTCAATCGTATCGCGCGTCACCGTAAGGGCTCAGGACGGCCTCATGCTTTTGCGCCCGCTCGAACAAATCTACAAGGCGACCTACCTGAACGGAGCGTTCGCCCGCATCTTTTCCGCGGACGGCGCGACAAAGCGCAACGGCTTTTTCGCATATACGTCGCAAGGACGCGGCGGCACGCGGGTAAACGCCTACGATGTCGACGACGACGGGAAAAACGAAACCATCGTCGCGGACGACACCTACGTGACGATTTACGAGCACGACGGATCCGTGCGCTCGAAATTCGCCCCATATACTGACGCGTTCGATCTCGGAATCAATATCGCGGTCGCCGATCTGGAAAATGACGGAAGCGTAGAAATCGTAACCGGCACAGAAAACGGCGGAGGCCCGCAAATCCGTATCTTCAACAAGGACGGCAACCTCATTCACCCGGGCTTCTTCGCGTACGACGCGGCGTTTCGCGGCGGCGTGAACGTGGCCGTCGGGGACTTGAATGGGGACGGAACCAACGAAATCGTCGCCGGCGCGGGCGTTGGCGGCGGGCCGCACGTGCGGGTGTTCAACAAGGACGGAAAGGTCATCAACCCGGGCTTCTTCGCGTACGACGCGGCGTTTCGCGGCGGCGTGAACGTGGCCGTCGGCGACGTGGACGGAAACGGCATTGGAGAGATCGTCACGGGTCCCGGAGCCGGAGGCGGGCCGCACGTGCGGGTGTTCGACAAGGAAGGCCGCATGCGCGCGCAATTCTTCGCGTTTGACTCGACGGGAAACGACGGCGTGGAAGTCGCGGCCTCGGACATCGATGAGGACGGCCGAGCGGAAGTGATCGGACTTTCAAGCGACGTGTTTACGCTTTCGTTCAAATAAATCGTCCGCAAGATTATGAACATCAAGGAAGAACTCAGGCGCGGCATCTCCTGCGACTCGATCTCGGACGCGACGACCGTCAGCCAAAAGGTGGTCTGCCTGGCCGCGCATCCCGGGCGCATCGCGGTCTTTCCGCTCGTGCGATGGTTCGAGGCTCGCTACCAGGGACGATATCGCTTCGCGCATCTGGTCTTTTCCTTCGACCTCGTCCTCCTCGGCATCGCGCTCGGCCTCGGACTGATCGCGTTGGCTTTTTTCCTCTGGAAGCCCGTCGCGTTCGAGGACAAGATCGCATTCGACGCGAACGTCGCCCCGCTCGAGGTGGTTTCCGGCGCGTCATCCACGCTCGTCATCCGCTACCAGAACGGAAGCGACGAGGAACTGCGCGACGTGCGCCTTTCGTTCGCGTTCCCGGACAACTTTCTCCTGCAGGAAGGCGACCGAAGCATGGACGTCGGAACGATTCCGGCCGGCGGCACCGGATCCGTAAGGTTGCGCGGCGTCATGTTCGGCGAGGTGGGCGGAGCGCAACGGTTCCGGAGCCTGATGACGTTCTCACACGGCGCGGACAATGAGGTCGGAAGCAAGTTCGCCTGGTATGAATTTTATCCCGTGCGTTCAACGCTCGAACTCAGCCTGACGCTCCCGGACGAAATGATGGCGTCGCAGCCGGTCGAGGGCACCCTCGTTTATCGCAACTCCGGAGACATCGACTTCCCGGAGATCGTCGTCGAACCGGAATGGCCGGAAGGCTTCGCGCTCATCTCGTCCGACTCCCCCCTTACGAACGGGGCCTTTCATCTTTCGACGATTACCGCGGGAACCGAAGGATCCATTGGATTCTCCGGAACGCTTGGCGCCACGGCTGAAACGGTTACGTTCGCGTTCCATCCGTCATTCGTCTTTGGAGAAAAGACCTACCTGCAAGAAACGCTCGTCAATGAGGCGAAGATCATCCCCCTTCCCCTCCAGATTTCTCACGGAGTGGACGCGGATTCGGTGCGGCCGGGCGGCTCGGCGCGCGTGACCGTGACATACGCGAATGCCGGCGACGAACCAATCATGGACGTGAGGCTCGGCATCGAATCGACGAGTCCGTTCGCGAAGTCAAACAGCGTGTTCGCGTTCCCGGACGCCTATCCAGAGCTCGCCCGCGTCGAGCCAGGCCAAGGCGGAACCGTCATCATAGACTTCCCCCTTTACGCCTCAATCGCCCAAAGCGCGACAAGCGTCTACGAGAACATCCCGTTCACGACGCGCGCGGTCGGAACCTTCGACATGAACGGGACGAACGATGCCGCCACGAGAGACGACCAGATCACGCGCACGATGACCTCGCCGGTTGCGCTCGACGCGTTCGCGCGCTACGCGACGCCGAGCGGCGACCAGATCGGCCGCGGCCCTTTGCCGCCGATGGTTGGGGAAACGACCAAGTATTGGGTGTTCCTGAACCTGCGGGGAACGACGAACGAGCTTACGAACGTGCGCATCGAGGGCGAACTCGGGGCAAACGTCTCGTTTACCGGACGACAGACCGTCTCGACCGACGAAGGCGTCGCGTACGATCCGGCGACGAACGAAATCGTCTGGTCGACGGATTCCGTGTCCCCCACCTTCTCACCCTCAAGCAAGGTCGTCGGGGTCGCGTTCGAGCTCGCGATCACGCCGACGGAAGACCAGGCGGGCACGACCCCGACGCTGCTCGGATTCGTCCGCGTCACGGCAACCGACGCCGCGACCGGCGCGTTCGTCTCCGCCGGGGGCGCGACCATCACCACGAATCTGCCAAACGACGCGCTCGCCGCGGGCAACGCGACCGTGGAATAAAATCGGCGCGCAGGAATATAAAAACGCCCGGAGCTTGTCCGGGCGTTTTGCGTTAGTCATTCTTCGCACCTGAGAAGATGTTTTTTATCCCTTCCCAGAATCCTTTTTGCTTTGGCTTCTCCGGCTCCGGATTCCTTGGCGCGACTTGTCGCGGCACCTCCCGTCGCGGACTCGTACGTTCATATCTGAGTAACGCCTCTCCGAGATCGGTTGTCGCGGCGACATCGGCAGTGGTACCGACAAACGTGTTCGGACGGATTTCAGAGAAATACTTCTGCGCAAGATCAGCTTTCTGTCCAAAATTCAGAATAGAAAAATAATAGAGCAATTCCTTAGCGAGAACGGCGAATTCGAGAGAATTTCTTGCGCGAAGCGCCTGTTCGACAACACGCATGGCAGCAGCTTTGTTTTCGGGAGAATTTACGATTTCCTGCGCGGATTCGGAAACATTGAAAAATGATGGGGGGGGTTCAGACGGCCTGGAACTATTTCCAGAAGGAGTCGACGACTGCCCTTGAGATCTGAGATAGGCAGCCTCTATTTTTTTCATCTCAACTATTGCCATTCCTTGGCGTCGACCATCGTCGACGACGGGAGGTTTGGGAAACCTTTTTAAAACGTCGCGGCGCTTCCTTTGCTCAGAAGACAACTTCTCATGCAGTCTTCCGAACAATTCCCGTTCATTCTTATCCT
>Ga0172379_10004114_pt1 | contig 21990 bp, 18 predicted proteins | sample GrowelOW334metaG_FD_119756 | JGI IMG/M metagenome (GOLD analysis project Ga0172379, IMG submission 119756) | Groundwater microbial communities from an aquifer near a municipal landfill in Southern Ontario, Canada - Groundwater well OW334 metaG | ecosystem: Environmental > Aquatic > Deep... | reverse complement strand
TTTTCCCTGAAGAAGTCAGAGATAATGGAGTATTTGGTATTAAGTTTAATGAACCAATTTTGACGTCCAAGGTATTCTAAGAATTTCAAGCTGTCCCCTCGAAAAGAATTTATAAATGTTACACCTCGTTTCTTTATGAACCAGTAGAATATTGCAATAATTAAAGACAATATTAATATGTATGTTATTCCTTTCGACCATTTTTTGAAAATAGTTATAATTAAAGCTCCAGAGAAATATCCAGCTCCAACATTTAAGATTGCCCAAGATATTGCACTTAAAATATTCCAGAATATAAATGGCTTTCTTTTCATCCGAAGAAGTCCTGCAATAAAGGGGATTATAGCTCGTATAGGGCCAAAGAATCTTCCCCAGAAAATACTTATATTACCATATTTATAGAAGAATTCTTCGCCGTGTAAAATTATACCGTGATTGATAATTTTATTTTCTTTTATCCAGGTACCACCCCATCTACCAAGTGAGTAACTGAAAAAGTCTCCAAGTATTGCCCCAAGACTTGCAAAAAGTAATATATCCCAAGGGTTTAGATACCCTTGGGAAGCTAGGAATCCACCAATAGTTACAAAGGTTGCTCCGGGAATAAATACTCCAACGAGAGGGGCTGATTCGACAAAAGCTAATAGAAAAAATAGCCAGTTACCGAGCCATGCGAATTTGATAAGTAAATCTGTAAGTAATGTGATATCAGGCATATAAATATTATACAATAAATTACATATTATACCATTTTATATAATTTCCACTCATTATTTGGTAATAAGATTTGAAATTTAGTGATTTTATGCTATAATATATGCATATAATTCTGACCTTATTTTGCGGGGTCTCTTTATTTTATAGGCTAATTTATTACAAATATATGAATAAAAAAACAAAAATAGTAGCCACCATAGGTCCAGCCACATCTTCAGTTTTAATGTTATCCAAGCTTTTAAAAGCTGGGATGAATGTTGTGCGTCTTAATTTCTCACACGGGGATTTTGCCGAGCACCAAGAGAAGGTGGACAATTTTAAACAAGCGATGAAAGAGACTGGTATAGGAGGGGCAATTTTGCAAGACCTTTCCGGTCCCAAGATTCGCTTAGGAGAATTTTCTACTGAAAGGGTAGAGCTTGTAGCCGGCAAAAATATAACAATCACGACAAAGAAAATAATTGGTAATGAGAAAATAGTTTCTATAAATTACCCGCTCTTTCCAAAAGAAGTAAAGAAAGGCGATATGATAATGGTAGATGATGGAAAGAAAAGATTTGAAGTTGTAAGTATAAAAGGTGAAGAAGTACTCTGCAGGATTCTTGTCGGAGGAGAGACAAAAGGCCGTCGCGGGGTGAACCTTCCAGACTCAGATCTTTCAATAAAGTCACTTACTCTTAAGGATATAAAAGATATAGATTTTGGTATAAAAAATAATGTAGATTTTTTTGCTTTTTCTTTTGTACGAACCCCTCAGGATGTGATAGACCTCCGAAGTATTTTAAATAAAAGAAAATCAAAAGCTTTAATAATTGCAAAGATAGAGACTCCTCAGGCTGTGAAGAATATAGATGCGATATTAGAGCTTTGCGATGGACTTATGGTTGCTCGTGGTGATTTGGCTATCGAAGTACCTGCAGAAAAAGTACCTATGATTCAAAAGATGATTATAAAAAAATGTAACGACGCAGGCAAGTTCGTCATTACTGCGACTCAGATGCTCGAGTCTATGATCAAATCTCCTGTTCCAACCCGAGCTGAAGTATCAGATATAGCAAATGCAATTTTAGATGGCACAGACGCAGTCATGCTTTCTGAAGAGACAACTTTAGGGTTGTATCCAGTAGAAGCAGTAAGGATGATGAGTAGAGTAGCTCATGATATAGAACATAATTACCCCGAAAGAAAAGTTATACCAACAGTAGAAAGAGGTGGACGTTCCGTTACAGATTCTATTACTGGTTCGGTTGTAAAGATATCACATGATTTGAATGCGAAAGTAATCATTGCTCTTACTAAAACTGGTTACACAGCACGCATGATTTCACGTCATAAACCAGAATCTATAATTATTGCAGTCACTTCAGATATTGTAACATTTCATCAATTATATATTTCATTTGGTTGCTTGCCAGTTCTTATAGATTCTTATAAGGAAATTCCTGATGCTTTTAAAAGTATAAGAGAGTATTGTCTAAAGTACAAAATAGTTAATAAGGGGGATAAAGTAGTTATAGTTGCCTGTTCTTCTACCTTGAAGAAAGATAATTCTGCAAACGAGATTGCAGTAGAGACCATTTAGTAAAAGTGTTAGAATTAATTTATGGTACATCAAGGAAACACTTGGGATAAAGAATATAAGAATCCATTATTCGTAACTAAAAATGATGGTCCACAAAAAGACACTCTACGTTTTTTAAAGTTTCTTAAAAAAGAACAAAAATTTAGAGTTGAAGATAAAGTAATTTTAGATCTTGGGTGTGGTACAGGTAGGAATGCAAATTATTTAGAAGATTTAGGGAATAAAGTTATTGGAATAGAAATTTCTAGAACTGCATTATCGCTCGCAAAAACTCGTGCACTTCAAATGGGGGTCTCTGTAGATTATAGGTTAGGTGATATAGGCGAGAAATATGATATAGAAGATGAATCTGTAAATGTAGTCTTAGATATTACTTCTTCAAATTCATTAAATGAAAAAGGCAGAGAAATTTATTTAGAGGAAGTAAATAGAGTTTTGAAAAAAGGCGGATACTTTTTTGTTCGTGCACTTTGCAAAGATGGCAACCAGAATGTGAAGAATTTACTGAAAGCTAGTCCAGGTAGAGAATATGATACTTATATATTGAAAGATATAGGTCTCACTGAACGTGTTTTTTCCAGGGAAGATTTTATAAAGATGTATAGTAAATATTTTAAAATTTTAAATTTAGAAAAGAAAACCAACTATGCAACTTTTAACGACCGCATCTACAAGCGCGATTACTTTCTTGCTTATCTAACTAAACTATAATTAAAAAAGGCGCTGAAATTCTCAGCGTCTTTTTTTTTAAAAATGCTTTGAGGCAGTTTTACTTTATTGCGACTACTTTGTCCTCGTAGGGGTCGTTTAGATAAACTAACCCGAAACACCAGCCATCTCGTCTGTCCCATTTGATGCAGCGGAAGAATTGATTACCTCCACTATCTTCAAATATTGTCGCAGGGAATCCAACTTCTTTTGTTCTCCATGATTTTGGGATCAGGGTTGTGTCTTTCATCATCTGGTCGGCAACACATGCATTCAAGGCTTTGCCTTTTGTTTCTTCAACCATCTGACTTCCCTTAGCTGGCGGTGTTTTCTTTTCAAATGACTGCAAATTTATTTTTGCTGGGTCTAAAAGATATACACCATCACCTTTATCGTGTGAGACTAGCTTCCAGCCTGGGTTATCTGGAGCAGATGCGCAGTTTATGTTTTTTGATTGGCTGTTTGCCAAATTAGGTAACATAAAACCTACAAAAATCAATAAGAAATACAGAATTGTTTTCATTGGTATAAATTATTAATGAAAGGTTTTGTTTTGTTTTCTGACATACTACAACAATACCCATTATTTGTCTAGTGGCAATAAAATAAGATATTGCCTTACTATGTTAATAAAAAATAGCGAATATGTGTTTGTATACATACTCGCTATTCATTAATCTCTCACTGATCACTATTTTTTAATACAATGATTATTGCAAGCATGGCAGATAATATCCACCATATCCCTGAAATTAAAAGGTACCCTGGAAGATACTCCAATTTAAAATCAGGCAAAATGTTTTTAAATAAAAAGTAAGTTATTATTGTATATACAACCGTTAAGATTGTAAATAAAATTAACTTAGTTTTTTTATTTATTTCGCTAGTTGCAAAAGGGAGAATTCCAGAGCCAGTTAAACCTATTAAAAAAGATACTAATAACATTTGTCACCTCCTTTTTAAATTAAAGAACTATCATAATGTTATGATTATATCATAATATAATATATTTGTCAATTGTTTTTATTTTATTAAATAATGAATGAAGGTAAGTTTAAATTGTGTTAATATGATTATATGAATAAAGGCAGTATTGGAGTATTTGATTCAGGACTTGGGGGGCTTTGGGTATTGAAGCACTTGAGGGAAAAATTAGGACAATATAACTATGTTTTCCTTGGAGACCAAGCGAATGTACCATTTGGAGGCAAGACTCCAGATGAGCTTTTTTTGATTGCCACCAATGCACTTGATTACCTATATGGAGAAAAGAATTGTATGGGTGTAGTTCTTGCTTGTAACACTATAAGTTCAACTATTTACGACAGACTTCGAGATTGGAAGGACGAGAAATATTTCGGTAGGATTCTTTTCGGTATAGTACGTCCAACGGTTGAGTCTATAGACAAAGGGAAGCCTGTCGTAATTTTTGCGACACCAAGAACATGTGAATCAAAAGTATATGAAAAATTTCTGAAAGAGAATGTCAGGAATTATATAAAGATTCCACTTCCTCAATTAGCTTATTTGGTAGAGAATGGGGGAGATACACTTGCTTATATAAAATATTTTAAAGACATGATAGGAAGTGGCATAGAGAGTGGTGCGCTCCTCTGTACTCACTATGGAATCATACGAACGGATTTCAAGAAAGTTTTTCCTCAAATTAAGAATTGGGTATATCAAGAAGATTTAATCCCAAAATATTTGAAGGAATATTTTACAGAATATAGAGATAGAGAAGAATTTTTCGAACACGGAGGGAAGATGTCTATTTTAATTACTAAGGAAAGTGAAGTTTTCAATAAATTTACAAAGGAGTGGTTTGGGGGTAGTATTAATATAGAACTAGTGGATTTAAATAAATAATTATGAAACTAACTAAAACGGATTTTCTTATATTTAAAGATTGTGGGAAGAATGCTTGGCTTAAGGTTCACAAGCCGGATATTTATTATGCAAAACCATTGTCAGCTTTTGATGAGGGCATAATCGAGACAGGTAATGAAGTAGATGAACTGGCGCGTGATCTATTCCCAGGTGGAGAACTTCTTACCAGTAGGGATGCAACGGAGGAAACAATGGAATTAGTAAATTCTCATATTAATGTCATTTATCAGCCTGTTTTTGAGACAGAAAAGTATAAAGTAGTTTGTGACATTATTGTTTGGGACGATGTAGCAAAGGTTTATGATCTGTATGAAGTTAAAGCATCAAACAGTGGTGATAATAAAAAAGCTAAAGATGAACTTTATTCTTATGACATAGCATTCCAATATTTAGTTTTGAGAGAATTAAATATTCCTATTGGGAAATTAAATCTCGTGCGATTGAATAGCGAGTATATACGTGGAGGAGATCTTGATATAAAAGAACTTTTCTCTGTGGAAGATTTTACAGAGAAAGTTATGGAGATAATAGATGATTTAGAAGAAGAAATGAAAAATGCTTATGGAATTCTTTCAAACGAGATTGAGCCATTTGGGAATTGTAAATGTATAACTCGTGGCAGGAATTCACATTGTACAACATTTTCTTATTCAAACCCCGAGATACCAGAATACAGTGTGCATGATATATCAAGGATAGGTAGCTCAAAGGGTAAATTGGCAGAGCTTATTGATTCTAGTATTTATAGAATAGAAGATGTACCAGAAGATTTTCCATTAAGCGAGAAGCAGAGGAATCAAGTAATGGCTACACAACTAAATAAAATATATATAGATAAAAATGAAATTAATGAATTTCTTGCAACGATTTCAACCCCTATATCATTTCTTGATTACGAGACTTTTGCAGCTGGGGTGCCAAGGTTTACAGGGTATTCCCCATTTAATCAGATACCATTTCAATTTTCATTGCATATTGTAGAAAAAGAAGATGAGGAACCAAAACATTTTGAATTTATTTATACAGAAGACAAGAATCCAGATGAAGCATTTATAAAAGCTTTAGAAAAATATATTCCAAAGACTGGGCATGTTTTAGTTTGGTATAAAAGTTTTGAAATGGGAAGAAATAAGGACTTGATAGATAGAAATCCAGAATATAAAGTTTTCTTGGAAGATTTGAATTCTCGAATTATAGATCTGATGGATATTTTTACAAATCAGCATTTTATTCATCCAAAGTTTAAGGGTAAAACATCTATCAAATATGTACTACCTGTTCTTGCTCCAGATTTATCTTATAAAGCTCTTGATATAAAAGAAGGAGCAACTGCTTCAAATACATGGAATCAAATTGTAACAGATGGATACTCTAAAGAAGAAGCATTAGAAAAAACAAAGCAATTATTAACTTATTGTGAGCTTGATACTTTTGCAATGTATAGGATTTGGAAATATCTAAAAGAGATTAAATAGTATAAGTTTTGAAAATAATGATGAAAATGCTATATTTTATATATGGAAAGTAATAATAAAGGAAGTTTGCATCCACTTACATTGGTTACCAATGAGGCTGTTTCTATATTTAAAAATCTTGGTTTTGAAGTGGCTCTTGGACCTGAGATAGAGGATGAATGGCACAATTTCGATGCACTGAATGTCCCAAAGGATCATCCAGCTCGTGATATGAAGGATACATTTTTTATAAAAAATAAAGAAGGTTTTGTTCTGCGTACTCATACCTCAAATACTCAGATTAGATACATGGAAGATCTTGTAAAAAGTGGAGGTAACCCACCTTTTGCTATTGTCGTACCTGGGAAAGTTTTCAGGAATGAATCAACAGATGCAACACATGAAATGCAATTTCACCAGATAGAAGGACTCATGATAGGCACCGACATAACAGTAGCTCATATGAAAGGCGTACTCCTTGAATTTTTCAAAAGATTTTTTATTGGTGAGAATGTAGATATTAGAATGCGTCCAAGTTTTTTCCCTTTTGTTGAGCCAGGATTTGAGATTGATTTAAAAAGAGGTGAGAAATGGATAGAACTTCTTGGTGCTGGTATGGTTCATCCCAATGTATTAAAGAACTGTGGAATAGATGGAGAAATTTATCAAGGTTTTGCTTTTGGTATTGGTCTTGATAGATTAATGATGATGAAATATAAAATAGGAGATGCACGATTTTCTTATCAGGGAGACTTAAGAATTAATCAATTTTAATTTTATGCTTATTTCTTATAAATGGTTGCAATCATATGTTCCTAGCATACCCAGTGTAGATCAAATAACAGATCTTATTACTTTTCATATTTGTGAAATAGAAAGTGTAGAAAAGATTTCTAATGGAGACACTGTTTTTGATTTGAAAATTTTACCAGATAGAGCTCATGATCTACTCTCCCATTATGGAGTAGCAAAAGAGATCTCATCACTTCTCGGTTTACAATTTAAGGAAATAGAATATAAAACACTAATATCAAAAGCTACAGATTTAAAGATAGATATTGAGACTAAAAATTGTCGTCGCTATATGGGGCGAATTGTTCGAGGTGTTAAAATAGAAAAATCTCCAGAATGGATGGTTAAATATTTAGAAAGTGTAGGGCAAAGAAGCATAAACAATATTGTAGATATTACAAATATTTTATTATTTGGTTTAGGTCAGCCTGTGCATGCTTTTGATTTAAAAAAGTTAGATAATTCTCATATTGTAGTTAAAAATGCAAAAGAAGGTGATATTTTAGAACTTGTAGGTTCTGAGAAATTAAAAGTTACTTTGAAAAGTACTGATATGATGATTACGGATGGCAAGAATAATCTTGCAATTGCAGGAGTTAAAGGTGGCCTCTTGTCTGGAATTAGTGATGATACTACAGATATTTTAATAGAGGTTGCAAGTTTTGACCCTGTGTCAGTTCGTAAGACTGCACGTAGACTTTCTGTCCTCACAGATGCTTCTAAGAGGTATGAGAATGATTTATCATCTACCTTATGCGATAAAGCAATGCAGGAAATTTCCTCATTAATATTCGAAGTATGCCCCGGTGCATTGTTTGAAGAAATTGTTGATATATATCCAAGTAAAGTAGATGAAAGAAAAGTAATTTTTACAACCTCATATATTGTCAAGAATTTGGGTGTGAATATAACAGATGAAGCGATAGAAAAAATATTGAAAAATTATAATTACGATTTTTCAAAATCAGATGGAGGGATGTTTGAAGTATCTATTCCAGCACTTCGCCTAGACCTTACTGGTGCTCATGATTTTATTGAAGAGATAGGTAGAGCCTATGGATATGATAAGGTAATAGGAGAGCTTCCAAGTATAGACTTTGAGAGGAAGGACAGTAGTGTATGGGGCCAAATTTCTTTAGCAAAGAGAAAGCTCGCAGAAGATGGATATAGAGAGGTGATGACTTATGCATTTACAGATAAAGGAGAAGTGGAAGTATTGGCTTCGGCCTCTGATAAGAATTTTTTAAGAAACAATCTAACAGATGGATTAAAAGAAAGTATAAGATTGAATACTTTAAACTTGCCACTTCTTGATATGAAGGAAATAAAAGTTTTTGAAATTGGCACAGTCTTTGTAAAAGATAGTGAAGAGATACATGTAGCTTATGGAGATAAAAAGAATGTAGTAGAAATGAGCTTGGAAAAGTTTGTTAAAGAGAACGTTCCACATGAGTTTGAAGGACGATCCTTAAAAGACTCATCTCAAGGACCATCCTTAGGATTCAAAATGTGGAGTAGCTATCCTTTTATAACACGTGATATTGCAGTATGGGTACCTATTAATGAAGATAAAGAAAAATTAAAAAATATTTTAAAAGAACTTGGTACAGATTTGCTGATAAAGGAACCAACACTCTTTGATTCATTTGAGAAAGATGGGAGAACTTCATATGCTTATCGTTTAGTTTTTCAATCTTATGATAGAACTCTCACAGATGAAGAGATAAATCCTATTATGCAAAAAATCTCTGAAAAAATTTCTTCTCTAGGTTGGGAAGTTCGATAATCTCCTTTGTTTATAAGGTTAAAATTAGTATAAATATACTAGCATTTTTAGTAATTTTTTGTTATAATTAAAATAGAAATTACCCATTTATAAGGGTATTTATAATTTATAATATGGCTAAAAAAGAAGAGAAAAAAGTAAAAAAAGGGGATAAGTATGGAGCAGACCAGATTTCAGTTCTAGAGGGCCTTGAGCCTGTCAGGCGTCGTCCTGGGATGTATATAGGGTCAACTGGCATAGAAGGACTTCATCATTTGATCTGGGAAATTTTTGACAACTCTCGTGATGAAGCGATGGGAGGATTTTGTGATCATATTGAAGTTACCATGCTGCCCGACAATTCTGTTCGTGTGGTGGACAACGGCCGTGGTATACCAGTTGACATTCATTCAAAGACGAAAGTTTCAGCACTTGAAACTGTTATGACGACTCTCCACGCTGGAGGTAAATTTGGAGGAGAGGATACAGGTTATATAAAAGCAACAGGAGGCCTTCATGGTGTGGGCGCCTCAGTAGTGAATGCTCTCTCTATTTATACTAAAGCAGAAGTCCATAAAGACGGTGGTAAATATATACAAGAATATTCTCAAGGTAAAAGAAAAGCAGCTGTTAAAAAAGTTGGTAATTCAAAAAACCACGGGACGATTATTGCTTTCCAGCCCGATGAAGAAATTTTCAAACAAGTTAGATTCGACTGGGATACAGTGATAGCTCATTTACGTCAGCAAGCTTACCTAGTGAAGGGCCTTCGAATTGACATTATAGATGCACGAGAGTGGGATCCACTAACAGGAGGTAAGGGAAAGAGTAATGATTATGAGAATGCTTTTTGGTTTAGAGAATTAGAGCTTGAAGTTCCTTCAACTTCTTTTTATTTTGAAGGAGGGCTTGTATCTCTTGTAAAATTTTATAATAAATCTGAAAAGCCAATTCATCCTACTGTATTTTATGTAGAAAAAGAAATAGATAAAGTAGGAGTAGAAGTAGCTTTACAATATGTAGATGGAATAAATGGAGACATCATTCCTTTTGCAAACAATATTCACAATCCAGAGGGAGGGACACACGTCACAGGATTCAAAACAGCTCTTACGAGAATACTAAATACTTATGGTAAGAAGAATAATTTAATCAAAGAGGCAGATGGAGGATTCACAGGGGATGATGTATTGGAAGGATTGACCGCTGTTGTCTCAGTTAAATTGCTTGAAATTCAATTTGAAGGTCAGACGAAAGCAAAGCTTGGTACGACTGAAGCTCAAGGTGCAGTTGCGACAGTTTTCGGAGATGCATTTAATGCTTTTCTTGAAGAAAATCCAGATGAAGCCAAGTCTATTATAAGTAAGTCACTTCTTGCACTTCGTGCTCGCAAGGCAGCTAAAGCTGCAAAGGATTCAATACTTCGTAAGGGTGCACTTGAGGGTATGACATTGCCAGGCAAGCTTGCAGACTGTCAGGTAAAAGATGCAGAGAGTGGGGAGCTTTTTATTGTAGAGGGAGATTCGGCTGGAGGTACAGCTAAAATGGGACGTGATAGGAAGACTCAAGCCATCTTGCCGCTCCGAGGTAAAATTTTAAATGTTGAGCGTGCACGTCTTGATCGTATGCTTGGAAGTGAGCAGATTAAGAATTTGGTGATAGCTATGGGAACTTCTATTGGGGATACTTTTGATATAAGTAAAATGCGTTATCATAAAATAATTCTCGCTACAGATGCCGACGTGGACGGAGCACACATACGTACTCTTATTCTTACTTTGATGTATCGCTACTTCCGCCCAGTACTAGACGCAGGATATGTCTACATCGCACAGCCACCACTATTTAAAATTAAAATTGGTAAAGAGATTTTTTATGCTTATACAGATGAAGAGCGTGATAAGATCCTAGGCAAGGACGCACCTAAATTAGAAGATTTACTTTCTGAATCAGCAAATGCTGAAAATGAAGTACAAGAAGGAGAAGAAGAAACAGAAGAAGAGAATGCAAAAAGTAAAAGAGTTGCGAAGATTCACATACAGAGATACAAAGGTCTCGGAGAAATGAACTCAGATGAACTTTGGGAGACAACAATGGACCCTGCTAGGAGAATCTTGAAGCAAGTTTCTGTAAATGATGCCGAAGATGCAAACAAAGTATTCGATATGCTCATGGGCTCCGAAGTTCCTCCTCGCAAATCTTTCATCACCTCTCACGCCAAAATGGCAAATCTAGATATATAAATAATTAGACATTTTCATTTAGAAGGAGTAGTATAAAAATAAATTTTAAACTTATATGATATGATTTATAATGAAAGATCAAAAGAGTTTTTTCCAGATATTGAAGTAGTTGCTTGTTTAATGGAGCATAATGGGGAATTTGTTTTGCTTCATCGCCAAGATAATAAAATTCATGGAGGAAAATGGGGACAACCAGCAGGTAAGGTAGACCCTTCTGATGTGAGTATATCTGATGCTATGAAAAGGGAGTTAAGAGAAGAGACTGGTGTTGATATTAAAAAAGAAGATTTAATTTTTTATAAAACTTTTTTTGTTTCTCATCCAGATCGAGATTTTCTTTATCATTATTTTGTCTTACATCTTACAGAAAAGCCTAAAATTATTCTTTCAAAGAAAGAGCACAAAGATTTTTCTTGGAAAACTCCATCTGAAGCTTTAAAGATGTCACTTATACAGGACGAAGATCATTGTATAAAACATTATTATGGTATTAAATAAAAAATCACATAGGACTGGCCTATGTGATTTTTTGCTTTGAAAATTAAATACTTAGTTCAGTGTTCTTTCTTTAATTTCTTTTTGTAATTTTTCAAGGAAAGCTTCAGTTGTGATGCTTTCGAGTTTTTCAGTGCGGCCTTCGACAGTTATAACTTTTGCATCACGTTCTTTGTCACCAATAACTATTACGTAAGGTACTTTGCTCATTTTGGCATTTCTGATTCTCTTACCGAGTGATTCATTGGAGTCATCGAGTTCTACTCTTATATCTGCTTCTTTAAGCATTATATAAATAGAGTCCGCATATTCTTTTTGGTGTTCTGATATGGGCAAGATTATTACTTGGATAGGGGAGAGCCATACTGGAAAGTTTCCTGTTGTATGTTCTATTAGTATAGATAAGAATCTTTCAATTGAGCCCATGATAGCAGCATGTATCATTACTATTCTTTCTTTTTCTCCCTTTTCATTCATACAAGTGAGGTCAAACCTTTCAGGCATATTCATATCAAGTTGGATAGTAGCTACTTGCCATTCTCTGCCAATTGCATCATTTGCCATGAAGTCTAGTTTTGGTCCATAGAAAGCTGCTTCACCAATTCCATCATATGTTGGGACATCTTTACTATGAGCGATTTCTTCAAGCATTTTTTCTGCAAAAGCCCATCTTTCTTTATCACCAAGATATTTTTCCGGATGATCCGGATCATGTTTAGAAATTCTTACTTTCAATTCAAAACCAAAGCTTTTATAAAAACCTTCCACAATTTCCCATATATTTAAGAATTCTTTTTTTGCATCACTCATTCGGCAAAAAACATGTGCATCGTCTTGAGCAAATGCTCTAGTTCTGGATAATCCTGAAAGTTCACCAGATTGTTCATCTCTGTAGCAAGTAGTTGTATTTGCATATCTTTGTGGTAGTTCCTTATAACTCCACATTTTACGATCGTATATTTGAGTATGATGAGGACAATTCATTGGCTTCATTGCAAATTCGTGTCCTTCGCGTGTTGTTATACGGAAAAGGTCATCTTTATATTTTTCCCAATGGCCACTTTTTTCATAAAGATCTTTTTTTGTTATGTGTGGAATTTCAACTTTTTGATATCCTTTCATTTGACGAAATGACCAGACATAGTCATCCAATAAGTGTCTGACTAAAGTTCCTTTAGGGGTCCAAAGGGGAAGACCTGGACCAACTAATTCAGAAAAGGTAAATAAGTCTAATTCTTTTCCAAGTTTTTTATGATCTCTTTTTTCAGCTTCCTCTTTTAATTTTAAATATTTTTCAAGTTCATCTTTGGTTTCAAATGCAAGTCCATATACTCGTGTAAGCATTTTGTTCTTTTCATCTCCACGCCAGTAAGCTCCTGCAATACGCTCGAGCTTCCACGATCCATCTTTCACTTCCTTCATATTCTTTATGTGTCCTCCACGACAAAGGTCAGCAAAATCACCCGAAGTATATATTGTAATCTCTTCTCCCTTTTCTGTTATGCCATTTATCAGTTCTTCTTTATAAATGTTACCAGCAAACATTTTGAGAGCTTCATCTTTAGTTAAAATCTTCTTTTCAAACGAGTTCCATATTTTTAGAAGTTCTTTCATTTTATTTTCTATCTTCTCTAGGTCTGTATCAGTAATTTTTCCTTTAACATCTACATCATAGTAGAAGCCATTGTCTACTGCAGGTCCTAATGTGATTTGTGATCCTGGATAAAGCTCCAAGATAGACGCTCCCAGTAGGTGAGCGAGTGAGTGACGAATGTATTCTAGTTTGTTTTCCATAAAATTTGTTTAGTTTTTATTTATTGATAAATTAAAATCGCCCCGACAAAAAATGAATGATTCATTTCTTGTCGGGGCGAGTCTAGTCGCGGTTCCACCCAACTTTGTTCTCTTTTTATAGATTAGCCCTTTTGGGTAAATTATGGTTGGTAGCCACAACAATCTCTATAAGTACAATAATACAATTAATATATATAAATTACAAGTATTTGCATTTTAGTCAAAAATCGGTATACTAATCAATATGGTAATACGAATGAGACATACACGAGCCCATACAGGGAATCGTAGATCACATCATGCTTTAAAAGCAAAGACTTTTTCAGTTTGTACTAATTGTACAGCACCAAAAGAGACTCACATAGTTTGTAAAAACTGTGGTTTTTATCGTGGCCGTAAAGTAGTAGATGTGGTTCAAAAAGTTGAAAAGAAGCAATCCAAGAAAAAAGCTAAGTAAATCAGGCTTTTGAATTTTCCCTATTTTTTATAAAATTATGGCAAACAGGCACCTTTCACGTTCAATTGTTCTTCAGACACTCTTCGAGTGGGATTTTGCTGTAGAAAAGGATACTACCCTCCCTGACATGCTAGCTCGCAATATAGAGGAATTTGGCCCTGGTCTTGATGACTCGCACTTTATGAGCGAGTTATTTTTAGGTATTACAAAGAAGAAAGCAATCATAGATGAGATCATAGAAAAAGCTGCACCGGATTGGCCTATAGATAAAATTTCTGCAATAGATAGGAATATCCTACGCCTAGGATTGTATGAATTACTTTTCGGTGATAGGGCGCAAGTACCTCCTAAAGTTGCTATCAATGAAGCTATTGAACTTGCGAAAAGTTTCGGGGGAGAGAATTCCAGCCGCTTCATCAATGGAGTTTTAGGTGGTGTATATAAAGAGATAGGTGAACCAGGTAAAGATGATGTAGGTAAATGTAAAAAGCACAAACCTTTCGAGACTGATCCAAACAAATTTCCAATAGAAAAGAAGGCTGGTGCAGTAGTATATGCAGTAGATGATGGTCAAATTTATTTTGCTTTCGTTCATGATGTGTTTGGTTATTGGACTCTTTCAAAAGGAAGTATAGAAGAAGGCGAGAATGAAGAAGAAGGTGCAATACGAGAAATAAAAGAAGAGATGGGAGTAGATATCAAGGTTAAAGAGCTTCTAGGACGAAGTGAATATATAGCAACTCATCCAGAGAATGGCAAGATTCGCAAACAAGTCGTCTTCTTTCTAGGAGAAACAAAGTACACTCCCTTAGTTCTTGAGAAAGGTAGTGGAGGTCTTGATGATGCAAAATGGTTTAAAATGGAGGATGTAGGCAATCTAAAGATGTATGACAACATGGTGCCACTTCTTACAAAAGCAGTAGAAATTTTAACAAAAGAATAATTTTTTTATGATTGATTTTTCTTTATTTGAACAAAAAACAAATATAATTTTTAAAAACAAGAAGCTTTTAGAACAAGCTTTTATTCATCGTTCATATATAAATGAGAGTAGTGGTAACAAACTTTCCCACAATGAGCGTTTAGAATTTTTAGGGGATGCAGTGCTTGAGCTTGTAGTTACTGATTATCTTTACAATAAATATCCCGACCGCGATGAAGGTGAGCTCACTGCATATAGATCCGCACTCGTGAACGCTGTGATTATAGGAGAAGTTGCATTAACTTTAGGCATGAATGATTATCTACTTTTGTCAAAAGGTGAAGCAAAAGATATCGGTAAAGCTCGTAGCTATATACTTGCAAATACTTATGAAGCATATGTGGGAGCAGTATACATGGATCAAGGCTATGATATCGCTCGGGACTTTATTGCTTCTTCTCTTTTTGGAAAGATTGATACAATAGTAAAAGAAAAGCTTTGGCGTGATGCAAAAAGTTTAGTTCAAGAGAAAGCTCAAGAATATCTAAATGTTACTCCTTCTTATAAAGTAATGAGTGAAGTAGGTCCTGATCATGACAAGCATTTTACCGTTGCGATTTTCTTTGGGGAAGATCATATAGCAGAAGGTAAGGGCCACTCCAAACAAGAAGCTGAACAATCTGCTGCAAGGCGTGCATTAGAAGTTAAAGATTGGCTTGATTAAATGACTCTCAAATCTATAGAATTAATTGGTTTTAAATCATTTGGAAAGAAAAGTCCTTTGTCTTTTACTACACCTATCACTTGTATAGTGGGGCCCAATGGCTCGGGAAAGTCCAATATTGTAGAAGCTATTCGGTTCGTATTGGGTGAGCAGTCCATGAAGTCTCTCCGCGGCAAAGGTGGAGTTGACCTTATATTTAAAGGTTCGAAAAGTTTATCTACTTCAAGTAGAGCAGGTGTAGTAATTACTTTTGATAATACAAATAAAATTTTTTCTTTTACGAATAGTGGGATAGGAGTATCACTTGATTATGATGAAGTTTCTATTGGGCGTGAAGTTTATCCTGATGGTGTTAATCGTTATAGCATAAATAGTAGTGAAGTTCGACTCAAAGATGTTATAGATTTGCTCGCATCAGTAAATATTGGAAGCTCGGGGCACCACATCATTTCTCAAGGAGAGGCAGATCGTGTGCTAAGTGCATCGAACAAGGATCGTAAAAGTATGATAGAGGATGCACTAGGGCTCAAGATTTATCAATATCGTATTAAAGAATCTGAAAGAAAATTGGAAAAGACGACTTTGAATATGAAAGAAGTTCAAATGCTTCGTCGTGAGATTGCACCTCATTTATCTTTTCTCAAAAAACAAGTAGAAAAGGTAGAGAAGGCACGAGTGATGCGCGAAGATCTTCGCGATTTGTACAAGACATATTTTAGTTGTGAGGCTACTTATATAGAAAAAGAAGAATCTCGTATCAATTTACTCAATCAAGAACTTGATAGAAAAGCATTATCTTTAGACGATAGGATAGGGAAGCTCAAGGAAGAGAAGAGTCTAGACTATGTAGAAAGCGAGAATGTAAAATTAATAAAAGAGAAAGAGTCAAATTTGTATGAATTAAGAAACAAGAAGGACGAATTCACACGCTCTTTGGGGCGTATGGAAGGTATCATAGAGGGTATAGAGAGACAGTTTATGAAAATGGGAGAGAGAAAAGAGCCTATAATTAAAGAGTCTGAATGGAAATCTTTCGTAGAAGAATTAGAGGAGAAGATAGATGAAGCTATTTCACACGAGGATCTACCTAGTATTATAAATATTTTAAATAATATAAAATCTAAATTAAATATTTTCCTACATCATAATAATGAGGATAAAGTAGAAGTATTAAAATTAGAAGACAATACTGAATATATAGAACTCAGTAAAGAAAAAGAAAATATTATTTCTCAAATAAATGATATTAAAAAAGAAGAAGAGAATATTTTACATATAATAAATGAACTAAAAGAAAAGGAAAAAGAAGGCGAGATCTCACTGCGTGATAATGAACGTATTCATTATGAACTTTTAAGAGAAAAGAATGGTGTTATATCAGAAATGCATAGTCTCACTTTTGAAAAAGAGAAGCTGGCTACGATTAAAACTAATTATGAAATGGAACTTGCCGAAGGCGTAGTTTTAATAGGTAGGGAAGTAATAGATTTTGCAAAAGAAAGAGTGGAGGGAGAAATAATCAGAAGTACCCAAGAAGAAATTCGTCGTAAAATTGAGCGTATCAAGATCAAGCTTGAGGATGCAGGCGCAGGTAATTCGAGTGAGATAATGAAAGAGTATGACGAGACTGTAGAACGTGATGTATTCCTAGTTAAAGAATTGGAGGATCTAAATAAAAGTACAGAATCACTACACATACTTATAGAGGAATTAAAAGAGACCTTAGACAAAGAATTTAAAACAGGAATAGAAAAGATAAATAAACAATTCCAAGAATTTTTTGCACTTATGTTTGGTGGTGGGGGAGCTTCTCTTTCAGTTACGATGGAGTATAAGAAACCAAAAAAGAATGATGAAATCGTGAGTGAGGAAGATGGTATAGATGATTCATCTATTGAGGAGACAGATGAAGAGAATGATTTAGAATTCGAACGTGGAATAGAGATCAATGTAAATTTGCCTCACAAGAAGGTAAAGGATTTACATATGCTCTCCGGCGGGGAGAGGTCTCTTACCTCTATTGCATTACTCTTTGCGATTACACAAGTGAATCCACCACCATTTTTAGTTCTTGATGAGACGGATGCAGCCCTCGATGAAGCGAATTCCAGAAAGTATGGGAATATGCTCGAGAATTTGTCTAAATATTCACAACTCATAGTTGTCACACACAATAGGGAGACGATGTCTCGTGCTCAAGTACTCTATGGAGTTACAATGAGTTCTGAGGGTGTTTCTAAATTACTTTCTATCCATTTAAATGATGCTACTTCATACGCAAAATAAGAGATAGTGGCAAGGTTTCTATCTGAAAACCCTTATAATAAAAGGGTTATTTTTATTGACAAAGGTATGTTTTTATGATATAATATATACAAATGCGAGTTAGCAATCTATTTACTAAGTATTACTTCTATGAAGTTGATCAAGTATTTAGACCTTATCGCAAAAATTGAAAAATAAATATAGTATGAAAAAAGGATTAGTTATGTTTTTGCTGGCATTTTGTTTTGCTAGCTTTTCATTTGCTCCAGAGAAGAGCAAAGAAACGAGAATTGCAAATCTAAAGGATTATGTCGTTAGATATAACGGCATTAAAACTCCGAATTTGATTTTTCCGGGACAAGCATTTTATTTCCCCACAGTAACAACCGGGGATACTTATGGAGATCCACATTTGCTCTTGGATGTTTATGACAAGGATTACTTGTTAAAAATGTCCGAGTATTATCTGTATGGAAATCCAATGTATCAGACAACCGCGCAACCATTGCCTATGATTATGCAACCTGCTCCAGCACCTACACCAGCACCAGTTGTGATAAAGGTAAGCTATTGGGATTCAACTCTACTTTGGTTGGTTATTTTTTGTCTCATTGTGCTTTTGATTGTGCTTATTATTAAACTGGTAAATGCAATAAAAAAGATTGAGGGGAACAACAAAGATTTTGATTCCCTTGAAAGGAAACAAAAAGAATTATTAAGGGAACTTGAGGATACTAAAAACAAGCTACCAATTATTACTCTTGATGTCGTTGATGAAGACTGGTTAAGAAGGAATAATCCTGTAGGGGATGAAATCACTTCTTATCCTGAATCAGCTGAACCAACTTTTTCCAAAATTTACGGCAGAAAACCGGACCTGATTGTTAAAGCATTAGTTTCTACAGAAAAAAATGCTGTATCAATGGCGTTTAGTCATAACCGTACGGCTCAAACCGGTTTAGACAATGTAGTTGTTTATCTTGGATGGGATTGGGACGAGGAAGAGGATAAATTTATTGAGGTTGGCATGATTGCCAGTGTATGTTCGAATGGTTTCGAAGTCTCACCTGAAAAAGTTGTACCTATGGATGTGTTGTTCACAAAATTTGAACTTGCAGGTGATGCATTTCCAATAGTAACTATGTATGACAACATACCATTGGAAGTAGATTTCCCTAAACTTGTAGCATCTCTTGTGATCAAATATCATAAGAAATCTATTTCAGATCTGAAAAGATCAGGAGTTAAGGTTGAGATGCCAAAAGAATCCGAAAAAGAGAAGAAATAATTTCTTTCTCTAAGAATATTTTAAAGGACCAACGGAGTAATTCGTTGGTTCTTTTTAATTATATTAAATTATTTTAGAAATTCATTTATTGTTAACCCTTTTTCTTTTATTAGTTTTGCATTTTCGATTCCAACATAGCGGTAATGCCATGGCTCATACATATAGCCTGTGATATCTTCTTTCCCAAAAGGGTAGCTACGTACAAAGCCAAAGTCACTCGCATTATTTTCAAGCCAAATTGCTTCTGGAGTATTATCGAAGGCTTTTGCTGCACTTGAAAAGTTTATAGAGGAGCCTGTGAGATCTACGGTTGTACCTAGTTGGTGCTCAGAGTATCCTGCTTTAGCTATTGATAGATTTGCATATTTATTACCTGCATTTATTGCTCCATTCATTATAATTTGTTGTGTATTATAGCTTCTGAAGGCAGAACTTACTTTTATATTTAATTCATCAATCTTTGCTTTCGCAAGCATTGCTTTTAGGTTTATATTAGTATCTTCTGTAAGGCAGAAATTATTTTGTGTACTTATAGATTTATCTACATTTACCAAATTTTTAGGGATATAAGTTTCATCTGGCAAGGAAACGTTTTGCCCTATATTTAATAACCACATATCCTCATATTCTATTTTTGGCACAGGACACACATAAACAATAGTTTCTTTTTTCACTTGAGTTTCTTCTTCTTTTTCTGTTTGCATTTCTTCTTTTAGAAAGATTCCTTCAGGTTGATATTGTTTATTTAAAGTTATAATCTTACTTTCTGTATTTACAATTTCATTACCACTAAAAGTTACTTTATAAAGCATCCCACGCATTGTATTTTTAGAAAAATATTGGTCAAAAATAAAATTACCGAGGGAGTATACTATCGGTTTACCGTTATAAATTTCCACATCTTCTATTACATGTGGATGATGCCCTATGATTAGGTCTGCACCATTATCAATCGCATTTTTTGCCAGTTTTTCTTGTCGAGTATTATGAATTGTTTTATATTCCTCACCAAAATGGAATGATACGATGAGTACATCTACTTTTGCTTTAGCATATTGTATTATTTGTGGAAGATTTGGATCACTAGCGAGGAGTATTCCTGCGGTATCATCTTTTGCTTCCATCCAAGCTGGGCCAACATCCGAGAATCCAATAAAGCCAAATTTCACACCATTTTTCTCTATTATTTTTGGTTCACTTGCATCTATTTTATTTATCCCAGCTCCGATTTTTAATATCCCTATATTGTCCAATCGTGCGAGTGTATCATTAAATGCTTTTGTATTCCAATCTCCTACATGATTATTTGCAAAAGAAACTATATCAAAACCCGCGTCCTTAATCACAGGTAGAACATTTGGGTCCATATGGAAAGAATAAATACTCCCCACATTATTTCCTACATCAGAGACTGGACCCTCGAGATTTGCAAAGAGTATATCAGCATCTTTTAATTCGTTTAGATTTTCAAAAAGCTTACTGAACTCACCTCCGAAATTATTCTTTACAGAAGTTTCTACTCCACGGTCGAGCATCATATCACCGACGAACACTAGTGTGGTATCTTTTGATTCCACTTCTATTATCTTGTTATTATTTTGAGGATATATGACTTCTATGACAGAGGCTTTCTGTGTCTCTTTATTTATATTTGCTATTTTTTTATTAGTGAAAACTCCACTAAGTAAAAGTGTGGTGGAGATTAAAATTATAGCGAAAATATAAAATTTTTTTGATGGCATATTATTCTATTATATCTTTAGGATCTATATAAGTATAGCCCTTTTCATCCAGTGTTGTTAGTAGACCATCTAGGTTGGCTACTGACCATGGATGTTCGTGTATTAGGATTATCGAGCCTGGGTGTAAGTCGACCAGTGCATTATTTATAAATATATCTTTTTCAATAGTAGATTTATCCCAGTCTTTTGTAGCTCCTGACCAGTCCATGAAAATCATACCATTATCTTTTATAAATTTTCGTATATTAGAGTTACTTTCTCCATATGGAGCACGAAAGAAACGAGTCGGTGCCCACGTGAGGTTCTCTATAAGTTCTCCATTTTTAAGGATTTCATTCTCTACTACTTTTATATCATTTTCTTTATTCATATTAATATGATTCCAAGTATGATTCCCTACAGTAAATCCTTTTTTATATATTTCTTCTATTACACCTATATTATTTTCTTCATGCATCCCATTTATAAAGAATATTGCCCCAGCTTTATGATTTTTCAAAATCTCCATGATTTCTTTTGTTCTTTTACTCGGTCCATCATCTATGGTTAGGAGTAATACTTTATTGTTATTTGTTTGATCAACTGGTATTACAAGATTTCTATTTATAATTTTATATTTTGGAGCATTAATAATTTTTAAAGTTTCTTGTTCTAGGCGTATTTCTTCTTCATTTATTTTAAGATCTTTTATTTGTATGCTAGAAAAAAGGTAAGTAATAATCACCATAAACATAAACATGAATATGTTCCATAATTTTTTCTTTTTCATAATTTGTATTAGATCAATTCGTAATCGATAGTTTTCTTATTCATATTAGCCCCTGTAACTTTGAATTTAACCTTGTCACCTAGTGTATATCTCTTGTGTTTTTTCTGGCCTTTTATACTCATGTACCTTTTATCAAATACATAATAGTCATCGTTTAGGTCTCGCATTCGCACCATTCCTTCACATTTTGTTTCCTCTTCTTCTATGTATAGTCCCCATTCTGTTACACCTGTGATTACTCCTGTGTGGTTTTGGCCTATATGTTTACTCATATATTCTACTTGTTTGTATTTGATAGAAGCACGTTCTGCTTCGGCGGCTTCCTTTTCTCTATTTGATGCTTCTTCACTCATTTTTTCATACTCATACCATCTTTCTTTTGG
>Ga0172379_10004113_pt1 | contig 21991 bp, 28 predicted proteins | sample GrowelOW334metaG_FD_119756 | JGI IMG/M metagenome (GOLD analysis project Ga0172379, IMG submission 119756) | Groundwater microbial communities from an aquifer near a municipal landfill in Southern Ontario, Canada - Groundwater well OW334 metaG | ecosystem: Environmental > Aquatic > Deep... | reverse complement strand
CTCACTCTTCACCTCACTCTTCACCTCACTCTTCACCTCACTCTTCACCTCACTCTTCACCTCACTCTTCACCTCACTCTTCACCTCACTCTTCACCTCACTCTTCACCTCACTCTTCACCTCACTCTTCGCATAACTCTTCGCATAACTGTCATGAGAGAGATGAGGTGACAGGCGATTAGCTATCATGACGCTTCATTACCATTCTCATAACTGTCATGAGAATAGTGAAACAAGTAAGAAGAGTGGTGACAGGCGATTAGCTATCATGACGCTTCATTACCATTCTCATAACTGTCATGAGAATAGTGAAACAAGTAAGAAGAGGTGATTACTCGTTCTGACACTTCATTACCATTCTCATAACTGTCATGAGAAAGAAGAAGAGTTGATACAAGTGATATCAACTCTATCACCTCTCACCTCTCTAAATACCTATTCTCCCATTTTCGCACAAAATAAAACGTAATATTTCGCTCATCTAAATGATCGTCGTCCGAGCAACCACGAACATCACCACTAGCCTCTCCCAACTGGTACAGGCTTGGATTGTAGCAGAACGCACTAACCGGCGTCTATTAGTACAATGGGAGTCACTCCCACCTTCACTAATTACTCTTCACCCTTTCTTTGACTATAATCGACATGACTCTAAGGGAGCAGTGGAATACACTCCTAAGATGCACGGATTAGAGAATAACAAGAGCCTACTGACATACTACCATCAACGAGTCTTTACACAGATACTACAGGTGAGACAACCAGTCACTTTACCCTATGCTCATAAACAGATAGCTCTATGGGGTAGTGCCAGCTTTGGGTATATGGCAGAGATTAGTAGGAAACATTGGTGTAAGTTAAAGTATGTCTATAAGTTTAAGAGTAATAGTCCAATAGGATCATTGGATCCAGTAGTCTATCAGGCCGGTGTGGTACCACCAAAACAGATTACTGAGGTAGGAAATGTAGAGGAAACTTGGGCTAACTTTCTTTATCTGATAGCTTGTAATGTAATAGTTACGAAGTCCTCTGCCTTCGTTGAGACGGTATGTATGATGTTTCGGGGTAAAGAGTATTGGGTAGTGGGGGAAAGAGGAATAGTATTGGAGAAGTAATCTGGTCTCATAACTAGTTATGAGAGTAACACCACGGACTATCCATTCCGTGCTATCCTATTCCTCCAAAAGCACTCAGGTGGCGTTTCATGTTCTAACAATAGAGCCTGGTCTTCTATTAGAAGACATGTTTGACACCGCCTATCAATGAAGATAATCATCTCCTCAAACGAGGAGGGATCGTAGTAGTCAAACTTAAGCTCTCCATACAAGCTTTCAAGATAATAGTACATTTTACGGAAGATCATTGTGATCGAGGTGATGTCTCAGCGAGAACAGTATTCGAAATCACATGGGTCATGCTAGATGACTAATCACAATTATTATTCCTTCACACTAAAATGTGGTTCTGGATCTTCTTGTTAGTCATCGCCATTATAGTAATTGCTTTGTATAGTAGCAATGGTATCCGCTCACTGATAGGAGTAGCCCCGATTCCCACCTATCGCCTTTGGACTCCTGGTACGATGAATGGGGTTGAGGGTCAGTACCACATGGTAGCTATAGGTATTACTAAGTACACTGCTAATCAACTACTCATTGACGATATTGCAGCTGCCGGTCTGGTGGTTACTCAGACAGAGTTCAATCTAGGAGTGACTACACTAGCCACTGGTACCATTGTATTCTACTTCCGAGCCACTGGTGACGATCGCCCGTTCCAAGGCAATGAGGCTCTGTACCTACGACCGACTGGAGACATTAAAGAATTAACCTTTGCTGATACCTTCGCACTCCATAAGAATGGTACGATCACGGTTCCCTGTATCGATCACAACCAGCTCACGGTGTGTAATAACAATACTATCTGTACTAATGGAACAGTGACACATGGCGGGATCACCAGTGGCGACCCTTTGACAGTCCAAATAGTGAAGCCAGCCACTGACTCATCGGTAGCTACCTGTTATCTCGTTCGCACAACAGCGACCGGAACAATAGAGTATCTTGTGAAGGGACAGCATCTCTGCCCTTACAATGGGTCGGAGGTGGCTATTCATGATCAGTGCCGTATGTTAGGTTTGAATGCGGGTCAGGTGGGTGGCCCGACCATTCCGATAATGACGACTGGTACTGGTGATGTGTTTAATTTGGAACCGATAGCATAAGATGAACTTCTTCTCATATGAGAAGAAGTGAAGAGACTAATTAACGCCATTTACAGTTGGTGATAGGAGTGGTAGTAGTGGGAACGATAGTGTTCACAGGAGTAGTAGTGGTAGATGTTGTTGTTTCGGAGGCACCTGCTACCACTGGTACAGATACAGCCACTGTAGTCGGTAGCGTGTCAGGGATAGTCCCCGCCACACACGATCGGAATTGACTGTAAGTGTCATAAGTCGTTAAACAGGTGGTAATTTTACTCGTGTCAAAGATGAGGCGTGTTGGCATTTATGATGGATAACATATAATTATTGATCGTTACGAGTTCGATTAGAGGAGAAGGTACCGTCATGTCCGTCGTCATCCAGCAAACCATCTTCTTCACTATAGAACCAGCCTCGCTCTTTAGTGTGGAACGTTCATCCTATGGATCATCCCATTACACCCTAAATGGTGAGATATGTAAGGATAACCCTCTCATTTCCACCATTGCCCAGGGCTATAAGATCATTAGCTCACAACTACAGCCTCTCACCACGCCTGGTGGATGCGGGACAGTTACCGTCTTCATCCTTGATAAGGCGAAGTCCTAATCTATATTTCACTACAGTGTAGTGAATCTGAGTTCAACACCAGTCCTCTTTTGACTATAACTAAATGATCCAGTTTCTCTCACAGGCCTTACTCTGCCAAACTTTAGATCTTTGCGAAAGGAATGAGTATTGGAGAGTGGTATGGTGGTGTGTTAATATCTTTACCTTGATAGAAGGAACTCACGTTAAGGTTTTACTCGAGAGTGGGTAAGAGGAAAGACACTACCTATAGAATTAAAGGTACAATTTAGTATGAGTGATTACTTCTTGGTCAGTGAGTATTTGATAAGTTGGTTTCATGTTCGTTTGACATGAAATGCTCCAGTTTTTAGAGCCGACGATGATTCTATTGATGAAGGATATCAGCTCGGAGCTACGAATCAATGCCTATACCAAGGTACAATCCTTACTTGACGACCAGAGTTACTTGATGTATGTTTATAGGGAGCAGTTTACGCCACACGTTACCCTTGAGCCTCGTAGTTATGACTTAGTACATAAGATAAGTCACATTATTCTTAACAGTCCCAGTGAGAGACAGGTATCAGTATATCTGGAGTTTCCGAACATGTGCGATGAAGAGTTGGTGTATTTACAGTGTACAAGTGAAGAGCTGGTTTCGTACATACTGAAACAGGTACCTTTTACACTTAGTAATCAAGACCTTATAGATTGGATGGAGGTTTACCCGACTGACTCAAATGTAAAGCAGAGGTACCAAAGATACCTGAAGAGGTAAGTTCTATTCGATTGAATAGAAAGATGTCATGTGTGAGATAGAAGGCTAAGCCGGTGTTGTTAGCTTTGGAAAGGCTCTTGATAAGGCGAAGGTCTAATCTATATTTCACTACAGTGTAGTGAATCTGATTTCATCCCAGTTCCTCTCTTAGTTTAACTAAAATGTTCCAGTTCCTCTCACAGGGCTTACTCTGTCAGACCTTAAACCTCTGTGAAAGGAATGAGTATTGGAAGCGGGTGTCATTGGAGAATGACTCATATTACCGTCTCATTGATGGTAAAGTCTATTACAGTCGCTGGTATGGAGGAGGTACGATGATACCTTTACCAGCCGAGGCGGTTGCTATTACCCTGATGAAAGAATCATATGGTAAGGTGTTACTTGAGGATGGTAGTGAGTATTTGTTATTGAAGGTACATGGAGTGAGGCTGCCTATAGAGTTGAAGGTGAGGTTTAGTATGAGCGATTACTTCAAGTCCCACGACTTCTTGGTCGGAGAGTATTCGAAGAGTACTTGATAAGTTAATTTCATGTCGGATGACATGAAAACGATGCTACAGTTCTTGGAGCCACAAGTGCTTTTGGCGTTGGAGGGGATTGGGTCGGTGTTACGAACCAGTGCGTATAACGAGGTACAAGCCTTACTTGATGACCAGAACCAGGTATTGGGTGTGTATAGTACTTATATTAAAGAACAGTTGAACCGTAGTCGTTATAAGTATGAAACCCAACATGAGGTAAGCTACCTCATCATCGACAGCCCCCTTAAGAGTCAGCTAAACGTCTATCTGGAGTTCCAGAAGCTGTGCGATGTTAATCTTGTATACTTACGGTGTACAAGTGAAGTGTTGGTTTCATACATATTACAGCAGGTACCTTGTCCCCTTAATAAGACCGAACTTGTAGAGTGGTTTGAAAGTAATACGGCTGATGCGGAGGAGTACCAGAGGTTTCAAAGATACATGGAGAGATAAGGTTCTATTCTTTTGAATAGAACATGGTAGTGTAACTAAGATACAGTCTCTAACCTACACCTGTAATCTCCAAGTAGATTTTCAAACGCATCAACCACCCTACCATTAGACGAAATACGTTCATGGTCTACGCACACCACAATTGTGATTCCGTCATTAACGAGCTTTGACAGTCCTCTCTGAAGGTTAAACCTATCCGCTATAGGCACGCTCCCGTCGCATTTATCTCTAAACGTTTTGTATAGCTCCCAGCCTTTCGCCTTACAGTGATTCTCTATCGCAATGACTTGGTGATCTCCGTCGTCTTTTTCATGGACTCTTATATACCCGATTACTTTGGGAAGAGTACCGAGTAATGGAGTAGTGACGATCTGGACTTCTTTTAGTCGTACATCTCCCAAGCTAGTAGTAGACACATTGTCTATGTATCTACTACCCAGACCTGGTTCATTCACTTCGTCGCTAATAGCTTCGTCGCTAATAGCTTCGTCGCTAATAGCTTCGTCGCTAATAGCTTCGTCGCTAGCTTCGTCCTCAGTCAGCTTTATCTTCATAATATAAGCCATTTGAGATGGAAACCACTTCACCTCTCCAGCTCTATTCTTAACTCCCAGTCGCATAAGCTCATCGGCAATAGCCAGGTATGTCATAGGAGATTTCGATATCTTACCACTTTTAAGCTTTTTACTTACAAGCGTCCCTCTTAACTTTCGTACCAGTTTAATAATCGCAATCTCAGCCGGGTTATCCACAAGTATCTTTACCCCTTTCTCATTTACGACGTCAAGCTTTCCGATCGGAGTCCTCCCACACTTCTCATGTCTTTTCTTTTTACCATCCATTACAACCTGAACTCTTGACTTAATCATGTCTCGTTCAAGATTGGCAAAGACAGAGAGAAATCCAAACATCGCCTTACCTATATCAGTAGTACAGTCAATGTTCTCAAACACAGAATAGAACTTAACACCTTTTAAGTTAAAGTCGTCAATTAACTTGATGGTATCAGCTGATCCTCTACCAAGACGATCTAACTTATACACCACAAGTCCTCCAGCATGTCCGTCTTCGATAAACTTTAAGGCCTTCGATAAGCCTTCTCTGTCCTCAGACTTTATATATCCAGAGAGTACATCAGAGAAATCTTCTACTAACTCTAACCCCCGTGAAAGACAGAAGGCTTCTATAGCAGAACGTTGTTCTCTTTGACCTTGACCTGAAGCGTCTTGATATTCCGTACTCACACGCACATAACTACATACCCTCTTAGCATCGGGTATAACGATAACTTTCTTCTTAGCACGAGGGGGCATTTATGGGGGATAATTTATGGTTAAGTTAAAAATACACCTTTGTTGTTTTTGATGACCGTACTTGATTGCGGGTTTGTTATAACCTGATCTTCACCTTTCATAAAATTAACGTGGTTAATTTTATCAAGATATGCCTTAAACTGGGACGAGACCTATAAGTGAGCGTTGTATCTTACCCCAGATAAAAAAGAGAGGATGGGTATGGCCTTCCTAAAGATATAACATCCAAACACAAATAGTCTATACTACAGTTGTAGTATAAATAAGTTAAATAAAGATGTTAAAAGTATAGACCTATATCTAGAGGTAGTAGAGTATTTCAATCCTATGGTCGTCAAGCTTTCTCTATACAATAGAGAAACCCTCTCACTCACAATACAACCTCTTATCTCCCCTTTCACTCACCAACACACATTCTCCCATATCATAATCCACCCAATAACTCCTACCATCCTCACACATGATGACCGGATCACCTCCTCCCTCAATTCCACCTCGAATACCCAGTGGCTTACTCTCTGTGGTGATAAGGTAATCATACTCATTGAGGTCTCGATAACCTTGGCACCTGACATGATTGTCGATAAGAGTGATGAGATAGGCACTAGTTTGGGTGGCTTTGAAGAGACTACGACGATACTTTGTTTCAGCCATCATGAGACTAACGCTTAGCAAACCTGATCTTCATGGATTCAATTTTCAGTATTTGATTCTCACACTTCAACTTAGTACTGTCAGTCATACTTATGTCCGACGCTCCTTCTCCACCACCCCACGCCTCCATCTACACCAAAACCGGGGATAGTGGTCATACCTCCCTCTTCAACTCTGAACGTCGTAGCAAGGCAGATGACTACTTTGAAGCCTTAGGAGATGTAGATGAGTTAAACGCTCATCTCGGTCTGGTCAGAAGTCAATGCCCGGACGATGATCTCTCAGAGCAATTGACAGAGATCCAGAGTCGTCTCTTTGATGTGGGTGCTAATCTAGCTACTCCCAGACTTAACTCAAGTACTTCCAAGCTAGCTCGTACCACCTTTGACAGTCAACACATTCTAAGCCTCGAGCAGTGGATTGATAGGATGGACGCTTTACTACCAGCCTTACAAAACTTCATTCTACCTGGAGGTAATAACTTAACAGCTTTGGTTCATGTGGCACGGGCAGTGGCTCGAAGAGCAGAAAGACATACTACGCCTTTAGTGATTAGAGGAGATGTGGATCAAGTTATCTTAATCGGTTATCTGACTACTTGTTTACGGTGGCGAGGTATGTGGGTCATGTACAAGGGGATGTGGAGGTGATTTGGAGGAAGCCAAGAGCTTAACAAGTAGATTTCTCATAGTTTATGAGAAAGATTAATTAGGATGTCCGAACTCAGTCTCTAACAAGGCCATGTGTGATTCAATCGTCCTTATTAGGTCTAATGCTATAAGGTGGGTTAAGTTAGTTCGTTTCATATGAAACGAACTAACAACAATATCTCTTATGCTAAATGAGTACTCCCGTTAGAAGTGAGACTCCGTCATCCATAGTCTCTAAGCTTACTCTTTTTACCATTAACCCCATTACTCCTATAGCATCTATCCCCTTTCAAGTAGCCATCACATTAGACGGATCAGAGACTGATAGTCAGATATCCTTCACATTAGCACCTGGTTCCACCCTCACTTCACCAGTAGTCAACGGTTCAGCTCAAGCTACCTTCACAGTAGCTGAGTCGGGCGAGTACCTACTCACTGTCTCTCATAACGAGACTCAAGTCCATTCTCAAGTTATTACTGTGGGATTTCAAGGTACCATAGTGAGTTCACAAGCCATTTACTGTAATCAACCTCTACTCATTAGAGTATTAGGAATACCACCTCAAGCTAACCTCTCCATGACAATTAACTCTATCTTACAACCCTTTCAAGTGGTCTCGCCTGGACTTTATAGACTGACCTCTCCGCCTACTGCTGGTATCTATGATCTGGTACTTACTTGTGAAGGTCAAAGTACAACAGTGGCTATGGAAGTACTTCGAGATTTCGCTTGTGTGGGGGACGTACGTCATATCCTATGTTTGGACGGGTCTCGATTAGGAGTGTCGTCCCCTGGTATCTATCGTCTCTTTGGAAGCCTTGACACCACTCCGATTCTCATCAACGTTGAGGTTATCAGGGACACTAAGACATTGGACTACTGTTATCGCAGGGTATGGATCAAGTTAGAAGATAAGTGTTATACTCTTGAGTTTAGTAATGGAACTATCAGAGTGAAGTCGACCCAGACAGTTAACTGTTTTGGTCATATGAGACAGATGGAGACTGATCATGGAAGCCAGACTGAGTGGGAGCATACTGACTCCACCTACCAACTCAAGTGCGATGGAAGTCAGCCTCTCATTACTCTCAAAGTAGGTAAGAGAGGTGATCAGAGGAGATGTCAGGGTTTGTTAGCTGGACAGATAATGGCCGTGTCGCATCTAAAGGATACCACTAACAAAACCAACCTCTCACTCATATCACTCTATCAGTACCAAGAGAGTGTGATAGTCTGCGATGGCAGACAGCCTGCCGGTACCTATTGCTTGGTTCAGACACCGACTCTTCTCTGTAACGTACAACTTGATAAAGATGGAAGGTTGGAGAAGGCGTGGTTGAAGGTGGGAGAAAAGGAAATGGAGTGGGACTGGGGATTGAAGTCAGTCCCACTCTATCAATACCAGAACAATGAATGCCTTCTAAGGGTTCAAAGTGATAGGTGTATCTCGGTTGCCATATATCGTGGAGGTAATAAAGTAAGAGGAGTGGTGATGGGTGAAAGGATAGTAGTTACGGAGTAAGAGCTTTGAGATTGCTAAGGCGACTACCCCTGAAGAGTCATTGACGATGGCACCCAAGCGTCATTCATTGTACAGCCAAACAGCGTAACTATCGATTACTAATGTATACATTAGTAAATGGTAGCCACTGCTATCTCATCTAACGTCAATGGGGTGTTCCTAATTAATCTTACTCATAAACTATGAGTAATCTCTTCGATAGCCCCCAGCCGGTTCTTATACAGCCCTCGGCTTCATCCAAATCACTTCCACATCCACTTGTACATTACCTACATCACCATCACTCCCACTCACAGTTATAATATTCTTGCCACATTTATAGGCGATGTCGATACCGTCACGGCTCAAGTCATATAACCATCTAAACACTTTACACCTCATACTAAATGCACGACCACATTACACTTCTCAACTTCCTCATTCGCAAGTATCATTACAAGAGTTATCTGGAGATTGGATGCGATGATAATATCTGCTTCAACCAGATCAGAGCCTCGACTAAGGTAGGAGTTGACCCCGAGTCAGGAGGAACCATCCGATTAACCTCTGACGATTACTTCTCTGGACTTGCCCCCGATGTCATGTTTGACTTAATCTTTATCGACGGGCTTCACTTCAGCGAGCAAGTGGATAGAGATATTAGAAATAGTATTAAGCACCTCTCTCCAGGTGGTACCATCGTCCTACATGACTGTAAGCCCACTAGTGAGGCCATTGGCACCTATCCGTGTCAACTGGTTAACACTGCCTGGACTGGTGATGTCTGGAAGGCTATCGTGGCCTGGCGAGTGGAGCCGGATGTGGATATCTGCGTCATCGACTTTGACTGGGGATGTGGAGTGTTACAGGTAAGACCCAACAGTGATATTCTAAGACTGAAGCTTCCAGTCCTCTTGACTTGGAAATACTTTGAGCAGAACACGAAGGAACTACTAAACCTAAAGACGGTGGATGAGTTTTATGAGTGGTCAGGTTAAGGTGTCTCATATACATTTCGATGAAATGAAATGTATATTATAAATGGTGAAAGCTATAGCTCTTACCGAACTGACAGTTGTCTAAAAGTGGACTCCAAAGGAGATATAAACATGCTCCAGTTCCTCTGGACAGAAGATCTTCTTCACTTTCACCCTCTCTTATGGCAGTATACCCAAAGCACAAAGCTATTAGAGGATTATTGGCGGAGACCAAACCTCGGCGATGTACACAAACCACCTGATTACGTCGCCGAGACCTCACGCTATATTCTCTTGGTGTCAGGAAAACAGCTAGACCGTTATACCAGTATGGAGTCATACACATCTCTCTATAAGTTTATTCGCAAATTATGGGTTACACTACCTGGTATCAATGATACGGAGAAGACCAGACAGTCGATCGTAGAGTTTCTGGCTGACAAGGGCTTACCAAGGCTCTGGAGTATTTCAGGTAATACACTGTATTTTCAGCTACCACTACCTTCAACAGTTATCACAGAGTTAGTTCGGTCGCTTAGTAAACATCGATTACTTCAGGGGCATGGGTTCTTATATGACGGACATTATATATCTCTTTGAAAAAGAAGTTCTTCCCTTCTTGTTTTATTACAAGACGTCAACATGCTGTGGACTAAGCTCTCCGATTTTGTGGCATTGGTGCTGGGTGAGAGACGAAAGAGCACATACTCCCACCTTCAAGACGTGGCCTGGCTAAGCCTTGAGATCCATCGAGAGCTGAGCAATCCAGACATTGACCGGAATCAGGTGATGGCAGTCTCCTGGCTCTATGGAGTGTCAAAACCCAAATACGACGCTGATGGAAGTATCAAGCTTCGCATCATCTCTTTCTTACAGCAACAGGGACTTGACGCAGAGTTAATCATGAAGATTATCGAGAGAGTCTCATTCTCAGAGAAGCCATGTCAAGGTGTGAAACGGAGGATGTGGATGGAGGAACTGGGGATTGGAGGTTTGTTGGTGAGAGATATCGTCTCTGATGCCAACATGCTGAACGTCCTTGGGGCAAGTGGATATGACAAGTGTATTAACTACTTTCATAGTAAGTCTCCTGAACTAACTATAGAAGAGGTGTTAGAAGTGGTTAGAGACAAAGCGGTGAAGTCTAATTTGACATCGGCAGAATCAACGATGATGACTGATCCTGGCAAGGCGAGAGCGATACCTTTGGTGGCAGAGTTGGTGTCGTGTTTGGGATTTGGGTATATGACTGAGAAGGACATGGAAGGTGAGGTGAGTGGGTCTAATGCTTTGACGGTTGAGGCTTTGAAGCGACATGACGAGCTGTGGGTATAATTGCTACATTACTATGTAATGTAAAAGAGTGAGATAGACATGATGTCTCTAGATGTAAGGCCTTATTATTCATAACCCTAAGGTTATGAATGCCTAGCATCAAATACACCCTCTCTGTGTGACTTCCATCTCCATCATCTCCTTACTGCACACCCCCAGCATCCATCACCGCTCGCTCCACAGGAGGAGCCATCGCTCGCTTGAACTCAGTGATCGCAGTGTACAGTCTCTCGCTTGGGATTCCACCCTGCCCACGCCACACCAGCTTGCGGATGAAGCGAGTGAGCTTAGTCATCTTCTGACCGAGACTCATACCCAGCAGGTTCTTGCCATAGCTCAGAAGGGTTCTGACCAGTGGAGACGTGGCCTTACCCAAACCCTGGAGGTAGGCCTGCTGATCCACCTCTTTTGAGGCCTTGAAGTAGCAGTCCAGGAGATACTTCACCAATGACCCCTCACTGGCCACGTTTCCACCACGGATAGCCAGCACCACTCCACTCTGATCTCTGACCGGATTGCCATCCAGCATCAGAGCCACCTCCGCCCAGTACTCTTCCAGGAGATGATGCTTGGACTCCGGGATAACCTCTCGCAGGTCATCCTCCTGGAACTTGTTCAGGAGCATGTACCAGGCCAGCTTGAGGTTTGGTACATTGCCACGGATCTGCTCCTTGTGATCGTAGGATGAAGGCACCAGGCGAGTCGGAGACTTACCAACCACCCAGGCCACCAATGGCACTCCCTGATCAAACAGCACCTCGGCGTCGGTGTGATTGTAGAAGGTGGGACGCAGATCCTCCAGTGCCTTCAAGCCAGGGTCGGACGGCACCATGTCCTCGAAGGTGATGGATGACTCATCCTCATCCATCTCACTCCATCTGGTCGTCTGTTGCTTCATACTTCCAAGGTAGATGATCTCATCACTGTCATCCTCCGTGGGCAACAGACGCATCTGTACGTGCGACACGAAGAAGACGTGGCAGTAGGATGCGTCGTATGAGTTCTTGAACAGAGCCTCCACGTCCAAGCCACGCTTCTCGGCTGCCTGCATAAACATATCCTTCATAGGAATAGAGTTGCCGAACTTGGAGCGAGACGAGTCAAGCTTGCGATGAGTGCTACACAGCACGACATTACCAGGCTTGGCCAATCTCACCACGAAGCCTTGTCTGCTCTTGGAGAACTTGGCGGTAGGCTCGGTCTCTGCCTTGTAGGCCAGAGGAAAGGTATCCGCCACGATTGGTGCCTCGTAAGGGGATGACTTGATCACGACCTTCACCAGCTGGGGCTGACGAGGATCGAGACGGAACACCATACCTCGGAACTTCTGTAGGTCAGCCGAGGGGTTCTCTTGGGTGTAGTGGATCTGTACCATCGAGATGTGCTTACTGGGATCGGCATCCCGAGTAATAGCGTAGGTCTGTGAATCGCTCACATACAGTGCGTTAATGTCTTCCGCATTAAGCTTCAATGCTTGGGCGATGATCGCCGGGGGTTTGTCAGTCTGGTGACGCTTGGCGTGATCCTTGATGAGGATCAGCTCGGATGACGAGGCGGAGGCAGACATGGTTCTGACGGGAGGCGGTTCAGAGTAAGAATTGAAGGGAATGAGGGGGAAGAGAGTACTTACAGTTCGAGGGAACGAGAACTCGAAAAATCAAAAAACTTATGGAACGATTTGGTGAGGATCTAAGGCACTCATAGCAATGAAGGGTCAATCATAGCTTCCTCCTCAGGTCTCATCCATTTCAAACCGATGAAACCGTCTCTTATGTTGGTCTCGGTAATCACAAAGCCTTGATGTTGCCAGAATGGTAAGCGATTAACCTCTGTAAAGAGAATATTAGCTGTGAGTATCAAGTACTCACTTTTCAAGATATCTAAGAGCTGACGGGCATAGCCTCGACCTCTCTGATCTGGATGGATCACTAAACCGCATATGTGAGCTGTGACAGCGTCCAGAGGAGTATAGAGTAATGATCCAATCCCCGCCAACTCAATGGCGTCACATGTATCATATTCCTCTGGAGTGAGAGAAGGGTAGTATTGTGTAAAGAGATTATCCATTTGTAGGTGAAAATAGAAAAGTATTACTTGAGTATTACTTGGACATTACTTAAACATCACATCTACTCTTCTAAATGTCAAAGATAGGAACTCATCGTGGTCGTCGCCAACCTGAATATTGCGTGACGTGGTATGCTCTTGGGAAAGAACCGATCAATGACTTACATGGAATGTTTATTAACATCGGTACCTATGATACTCTTAAGGAGGCCGAAGATGACGCTAAGCGGATTCGACTTGAGATTAACAATATCGGTGGTAGAGTGAGAGTCCATATGACGGGTCATCCAGAGGGCTTGTTTGGAGACGACTTTAAGTATGCTAACAACCGTAAGTTAGTGGGAGATGATATGAACCTAATGCATAACGCCAAAGAACAAGAAGCCAGAGAGAAGCGAGCTGAGGAGAAGAAGCAGATTGACCAACGTCGTAAGGACACGGAAAACGAGGAGAAGATGCTCGATGACCCGACCTCACTTGAGTCCTATGCTCAACTTCACATTCGCAGGAGGATGATGGAAGAGACGATGGTGGCACAGGCTCAAAACTTGAAGCTGGCACAGGCTAAGATGGTAGAGCTGAAACAAGAGATAGAGACAAGAGACGGTGCGAAACCAGACTTTCAGAACCAATGGCGTCAGCTGATCAAGGAGAAGATAGGAACAGATCAGGTCTTTATTCTGAAGGAGAGGGAGGATCAGGAGGCACCGGCTGCTAACATTGAGGAGGAGTTTCAGAGGGTGGCGGAGGAGGCGGAGATGATGAATGGGGAGAGGGAGTAAGTGGTTAGTAGTTTATTCTCATAGTTGATATGAGAATGTAGAAACGGAGATATTGTAACGATGTATTCCTTCTCATGGACGTGAAAAGGGGATAGTATAGAAACGTGGAAAATACGATGATTTGATGGAAAGATACCATACAGTTGTAGGGTAATGATGATACGTGTGAGCGAGTTTTCATCCCTTTTTCAGATGAGAAAGGGATAGTGATATATGGGTTGCGAGACGGTACTTCTGATCTTACTACTTCACAACAGTTATGAGAATGGTAATGAAGTGTCAGAACGAGGAGTGACCTGTTTACAAGTGTCACTACTCTTCTTACTTGTTTCACTATTCTCATGACAGTTAGGATACAAGTAATGAAGTGATGTGACGGCTAATCACCTGTCATTACTCTTCTTTGTTCTCATGACAGTTATGAGAATGGTGATGAAGTGTCAGAACGAGTAATCACCTGTCACTACTCTTCTTTATTCTCATGACAGTTATGATACAAGTAATGAAGTGATGTGACGGCTAATCACCTGTCATTACTCTTCTTTGTTCTCATGACAGTTATGATACAAGTAATGAAGATGAGTGATCTGTCGTCGCTTCTTTCTCATGACAGTTAGGAGAGTAGAAGAAGGTGAAACGAGTAGAAGAAGGTGAAACGAGTAGAAGAAGGTGAAACGAGTAGAAGAAGGTGAAACGAGTAGAAGAAGGTGAAACGAGTAGAAGACATACCATTCTACGTTCACTGTCTAGTCTTTCCAACCTTCATTACTATTCTTATAACTGTCATGAGAATGAAGGAGAGTTATGATGACCGGTCAGAGTAATTAATACATTCCATCATGAGCGATATGATAGATTGATGATATTCCTTTCATAGACGTGAAAAGCTTCAAAGGGTATAGTATAGAAACATGGAAAATGTGATGATTTGAATGAAAGATACCCTACAGTTGTAGGGTAATGATGATAGAGATAGGCGAGAGTTCGTCCCTTTTCCAAACGAGAAATGGATAGGTGATGTATCAACTGGGGCATTGATACATCACCTGGTCAATTCTACTTAGTAATCGGTTCACGGTATCGATTCCGTCGTCATACTCATCATCCTTCAGCTTATAACAGTCCTTTGGATGCTTTATACTTGTGATTATTACGACCTTAGGCTTAAACTGTCTCTTTCCACCTCCTTTAACATCTATACGACACTCATATATGTCTAATAATCTTATCATCTCTGTTATAGGCCACCAGCTACTTTTAAAGTCATCCATGATTACGACCTCATGTGCGTCATATCCATCCCACAACTTGGATCCTCCGCTCTTTACAAAGGTGTCTCGTTCACCGGCTACCCCTCTAGCTTTTGTAGACATATCAGCCCCGCTAGCTCCATATAACCAAATTACTTCCATTTTCCAGTTTCTAGGTTCCTCATTATACTCAAGGAATGCTTTAGCCACAGCTATTTGCTGAGCGGTTCCAACACGTCTAACCGCTCTCATTCCTTTGTCAAGAGCCAGTTGTCTAATCGGAGAAAGGGTCATTTTAGGTCAGAGACCTTTTCTCTATGTAATACTTGCGTGCTACTCAAGTGGCAGTGAAACAAGTAGCAGTTACATCATTGTAATGATGTAACCCTCAATCTCTCTTCTTCAAAATAGGTCTGAACCCATCCATCCAATCATTCACCTCCCATTCTTGTAACTGTTCTACTGTCAAGTGTAACTCAGGATGCTCCAATATCGCTTTCACCGTTTCGGGTTCCCACTCATCTAACGGCTTCTTTGGCGGTTTTTTCCTGACCTGCGGATGTAGAAACTTCCGAGGTTTACACCCAATCTGTTTCAAATAACGACATATCTCAGCATAAGAGACTGGTCTTTCTCTCCCACTAGCTAGTACCTCCATTTCACCCCTCTTCTCAAAGATCCTAGTAATGGTGGCTTGTTCTACCGGATCTGGTACCAAAACCCGTTTCTCCTTTTCTTCTACCCGAGGTGGACTACGTCAGCCATAGGGAGATGTACCAAGACATTCAAACTTCTGTCGTTTCCGCTCAAACCCATCAGCGACACGTTCACGGATATTATCACGTTCTTGCTCGGCAAACTCTGCTACGAAGGAAGCCATCATCATACTATGACGGTTTCGGATGTCAATCGGCATATCTAAACATAGTATCAAAATAGATCGTTCTTTGAACTCATGGGTTACATTCTTGAAGTCTCGGGCGTTACGAGTTAATCTATCCAGCTTACAAATAACAATGGTACTGGCTTCTCCTGAAGCCACTCGAGCTAGTAAGTGGGAAAAGGCCTTACGTTTATCAAGAGGTACGGTTCCGCTGACATTCACATCTTCGTAAATACCTATCAAGTTCAAGTTTTTATCAGAACAGTGTTTGGTGATCCTGTACCGCTGAGTTTCGATTGAAGCATCCTGATCATCGGTAGAACATCGGACGTATCCAATCACATCCGGTCTGGTAGCGTCGGTGGTTAACTGATGTCTTCGCTTCACTGAAATCCAATTATAGGCAGCGTACTCCATTTTAGTACTATCACGAAAACCCTTAAATCGATTCCGTGTAACTTCAAAATCAGAATAGCCGTGTCGTTTATTGGAGTGGGTTGAGACTGAGGAGTGGGGTGTAATTTTAGAATGAGTTAAAGAGAGCGTGTACTCTTATAAATGACATTCCAACCCACTGATAAAATGACTCCGGTTGTAGAAGCTCTAATACAAAAGTATTCACTACCGCTTGATGATCTTCAAGATATTATGACTACTATGCTAGAAGCTATGACAGCACAACTATGTCAAACATCTCGTGCGACAGATAAGGAAAAGGAAAAGGAGAAGGAACGAAAGGTACGAGATAAACTTATATGTAATAGTATAGAGAAGGATGGAACTCGATGTACTGGCAAAAGACTTAGCCACAGTACTAAATGTTTATATCATAAGCATTGTAAATAACTGAAGACAACCCTAGTCAGGGGCAATCGATTGATTGATATCCTAAACGTACCTATGTCTCTAGCCAAGTCTCTATGTAGTGGTCTTAATTTTGACGTCATCAAGTTAGCTAAATCCTTTAGAGACTTACAGGTTAGTGAGTATTACGATCTTCCGTTATTGATATCCTAAACATACCTATGTTTAGGATAGCGTGTTGAAGTTACTATGTGAAATGGGTTACGAAGAGTTTGAGTGTCTCTTTGACCTTAGTCACTCTCAATTATAGGTTTGTGAAGGAAGTTAAGGTGAGATGGATGAGGGGTATAGAGGAGACGGACGAGAGTGAGGATTTTGTCTCAAGGGGGTTAGCTCACACACGATTTTTCGAGTAAATCGTCGTCATACTCACCTTGCTACGCTACAATCGTAGCGTAGCAAGCAAGGTGATGAACTTTGGGAAGCAAGCTGGATAACTCGAGTTTTTGCTTCTTTTTTTTCGGGGATGAAATAACCCTACAAACAATGACACACCCAGTAGAGAGGTCTATGTCTGAGGGGCAATCAGACATTTCACTCATGACAGTTATGAGAACTGGTGACGAAGTGTCATGATAACTAATGACCTGTTACCACTCTTCTTTATTCTCATGACAGTTATGCGAATAGTAATGAAGTGTCATGATAACTAATGACCTCTCTTCTTCATTCTCATGACAGTTATGAGAATAGTAATGAAGTGTCAGAACGAGTAATCACCTGTCACCACTCTTCTTCATTCTCATGACAGTTGTTAAACAGGTGAAGTGAAACAGGTGAAGTGTTATTCTCATTGTAAGCAAAAGTATCCACCTACATAGTCATCATAAATTAGGGGAAGTAAAAAGACACCCTCAAGCTCGGTCTATCAATGCCATTTTTTTACGTTTCCAAGGGGTGTGTAGTAAGCAGTATAGAAACGTGGAAAATGTGATGTTTGAAGTAAATCTACCCTACAGGTGTAGGGTAATGACAACAAAGGTTAATAGGAGTTCTGTCCTTTTTCAAAGGACGATTGCCGATGAGCTACAAGTGATCACTCGTAAACAGCTCTCATGACACTTGTAAACAGGTGATTACTTGTAAACAGCTAGTTCTCGACTCAATCTTCCTCAATCGTAGCCCCAGCCTTAGCCTTCTTCGGAAGCAGATGTCTAATACTGGAAGGATACCACTTGGTACTACCCTCACGGTTCTTCACTCCCTCAGCAATCAGAACATCACAAATAGCCTGATACGTCATTGGGGCAGTCTTTCCTCGTTTGTTTACCACCTCCATAGCTCGTAACTCCCGAACTCTCTTAATGATATATAACTCCTCTGGGTTATCAACTTGGACTCTCCGACCATCTACCTCAACAGCTTTCATACCATAAGGAACGGTACCGACCACCCGATTATCTTCCCTCATTGAGTTCAGGGTATTCTTTGTCCGTTCCTTAATGATATCACGTTCCATTTCAGCTAAAGATGCGAATACATTAACCATGAACTTGCCCATAGTAGTACTAGTATCTAACGAGGTGTCAAGATAATGAGAGGTGATGCCCTGATCCTCAAAATCCCCAACCAGATTGACGAAATCACGCATCGACCTCGATAACCGGTCAATGCGGGTAACTGCGATGGATGTAGCCTTTCCATCCATTAAAAACTTCATGGCAGCCGACATACCAGGTCTGTCCTCTGGTTTTGTGGCTCCAGAGCAAGTATCTCCGTATAACTTATATGTTTTACCCTTACTCTTGGCATATGCTCGTAATATCTTTTCCTGAGCTTCATATGACGAACCATATAACTTCTGCTCGTTGGTACTGACTCGAATATACAGTACCATCATGTTTTCCGGGTTCAATGACCTGGCTGTTAGACGAGTTGGAAGCGGGTTCATTTCTTTATAGATGAAACCCGATCTTTTATATGAAATTATATCGACAGTTTTGGTGACATCAAGTCGATAAAGGGTCATGTCTGCTACTTGTAAACTGGAAGATGACCTACAATTGTGAGTGGATGAAGATTTGTTGTGGGGATTTTGAGGTGAGTTCTTTAATATGCGTTAAAGAGAGCTTGTACCTGTTTACAAGTGGTAAAATGAGTACTGACAGAGTAAAAATTGTGGGATATGCTCGTGTCAGTACCAAAAGCCAGGACACGTCGCTAGATAATCAGCAACGATGATAGATGATTACCTGTAATCACGAGAAGGAATGTCATTTTCCACTTTTTCTCATCTGAAAAGGGATGACATCTCACCTCACATCTATCATCATTACCCTACAACTGTAGGGTATCTTTCCTTCAAATCATAGCATTTTCCACTTTTCTATACTAACCCCTTCAAAGCTATTCCTGTCCATGAGAAGGAATGACATCATTACATCATGCCTCTCTTGGTGGAATGATATGTCTTCTATTTGCCTCACCTGTTTACAAGTCCTCTATTCGCCTCGCCTTCATTACTATTCTCATGACAGTTACGAGAATAGTAATGAAGTGACAGGTGATTACTCGTTCTGTCACTTCATTACCATTCTCATAACTGTCATGAGAAAGAAGAGATGAAGTGACAGGTCATTAGCTATCATGCCACTTCATTACCATTCTCATGACAGTTATGAGAAAGAAGAGATGAAGTGACAGGTCATTAGCTATCATGCCACTTCATTACTATTCTCATAACTGTCATGAGAAAGAAGAAGAGCAGTGACACTTGTAAACAGGTGATTACTCGTTCTGTCACTACTCTTCTTCTTTCTCATAACTGTCACGAGAAAGGAACGGAGTGATAACGCTTGTAAACAGAGGGGTTATTAGAAACGTGGAAACTCCACCATTTTGAACTAAATATACCCTACATCTGTAGGGTATCGAAGACGAAGGTTAATGGAAGTTCTGTCCTCCCTGAGCCATCCTTACACTTCATCACCTAAAAAGTGCTGAGAGTATGATTATCTAGTCTTCATAGTCACCTCCTCTTAACTGTTCATCCGTCGGTTCATACTCGTCGTATTGCTCACCTTCACCCTCCCGAATCCACTCATCAAGCGACACCCAATCAAACAATGATAACTCTGGATTATCGACCTTCTCCAAGTTAAAAGTCATACCAGAAGACTCAAAGCTTAACACTCCACCCTCGCTCCATCTCTTTCTCAATGTCTGTACATTTGAAGTGTAAATATAGATGATATCACCTCCCTCGTTTCGTGCCGGTATCATTGTAATATAGTATCCCTTCACATCCTCCTCTTCTACTTCCTCTCCCAGCACAAACTCACTCACATCTAACCAAACCCGAGCGTCTCTCAAGATAGTCGATCGGAAGTAAGTAGTGGTAGGGAAATCGTTTATTAGTATGGATGGGGGTAGTCTACCATTGACCAGTTTAAGTAAGCCATGTCCATCATAGATGGTTAAGCCCGCAAAGCCCATCTCGCTAAAGTCAACTATATCTCCATATCTTAATTCGTCAAGATCCAGAAAAGGTACAGCAAACTCATACAACTGAAGAGCGTCCAGTGTATCCCATAGCTCTTGTAGTTCTGGATGGCCATTGATAGTAAACTTCACAGCTTGATCGGCCTCTCTTAAGAAAGGAATGGCTTCTGGTATTCCCTGAAGTGGCCACCACTCACCTGTCTCACGAGCCTCTAGGACATCGATAACTAAGAAAGAAGGAATAGATAACTCCTCTGCTACCCACTCACTCAGAGCGGTAGTCACTAAGAACCTCCAGTCTAATTGATCCAAGGCCTCGGCGATGTTCGGAGCATCGTCTCTGGAGATCACTACTCCAGTCAATCGTTTGATAGTCTCTACTTGATCACTAGGAGCTAAGATAGATAGACCTCGAGGAGCATACTGTAGGATGAGATAGTTAATGTCTTTATCAGGTGTGCTGGTACAGTTGAGAAGACATTCTTCCTCTGAAGCATACTGACCATTAGGATCTAACTCACAGGTTCCATTGAAGGCACATGAGTAGCGGTTCGTCATTTATAATGGTATTACATTACTTTGTTCGTAACAAAGTAACTCTTCAACCAGCAATAACATACACCTGTAGCGGACTCCCACTACTCAGCTTCTTATGATCTAACACATCTCCTACAAATGAAAAAGAGAGATACAAGAGTGGTCGCTTGAAGAAGCGAGGCTTTTCAAGCAGAGAAGTTGAAGTCAGAACAACGTTTGAGACTATCTCATCTGAGGCGACTAACGTAACGAGGAGATCAGGCTTGAGAATGGCAAACGCATCGTCAATGGAATGGACTCGAATGGTACCACTGGCATCAATAGTGGTGTAGGTGAGATCTTCTTCAGAGATACTTAGTTGAACTACTTTGTTAAGTGAGTCATAGGTACTGTGAGTGATGATACCTGTGAAGAGGAGGGTGGGAGACATCTGTTTAGAGGAGGTGGATAATGTTTATGAGAGTAACCGCACTCTACCTAATTTCATAGTTAACCTATGAAAAATACATCATCAACACTGCTGATACACCACACTCATCGGCGTCAACTTCACATTCGGCGTCTTAACATAAGGAGTGAACTTAGCCACCTCCTCGTCAGTGCTATCCCCGCCGTTATCTCTCAGCAATCTCCAATCCTGCTGTGCCTTCAGTTTCTGACCCGGATACAGCTTATTAAACATATTCTGTAAGATATACTCACTGTCTCTGTACAGAGGGTATCTCATTCTTAAGCTCTTACTCACCTCGCTTCGGATACTGGCCAAGACACACTCAAAGCTACAATGATACCCATCACAGGTATAGGCATTGACTCCATTGTCTTTCTTACGATAGGTTAGAGGTATCCCCAGTGGAGGAGAGTCAAACTGTCTTCGACACCAGTCACAGCCATAATTACAGTCCAGAGGATACTCTTCTCCTTTCTTATTGACCATAACATCGTTAAACCTACATTTCAAAGCACTACTGATGTTCGAGCGGTCAAAGAATGGATTGTCAGGCCTAGCCTGTTTAATCACCAATGACCTAGTACTCTTGATTAACTTCTCACTCCGACCACTCTTGGAGAGAATGGTTGAGGACTTAGTCTCCACGCCATGTAAAGTAAAGGTTAATGACATTTTGTGGATAACTCATAAAAAATGTCAGCCTAAATCAATGGCGTGAAGGTATAGAATTGATCTCTGTCTGATTCATCGCTTTGAGGCT
>Ga0172379_10004112_pt1 | contig 21999 bp, 21 predicted proteins | sample GrowelOW334metaG_FD_119756 | JGI IMG/M metagenome (GOLD analysis project Ga0172379, IMG submission 119756) | Groundwater microbial communities from an aquifer near a municipal landfill in Southern Ontario, Canada - Groundwater well OW334 metaG | ecosystem: Environmental > Aquatic > Deep... | reverse complement strand
TTATCTTCCAGAATTTTGTGAAGATTTTTTATCGACATCTCAATTCCTTTGTACCATTCTCCTGCGCCTTCCGGCATGTGAGCCACCGCGCGGTCCAGATTATCAACGATTGGGAGAATTCCTTTTATTAAATCCACGTTAGACATAATCATCATGTCGCATCTTTCGTCTTCAGTTCGGCGTTTTAGATTTTGCATATCTGCCATTGTGCGTTTTGCCAGCTCCGTCATATCTGTTAGCTGTTTTTTCAATTCTTCAACTTCCTCTAAAACATGTGCTTCCGCTTTATCATTTTCTTGTGCGTGCGCTTTCGCCGCTTTTAGTTTTTCTTCAAGCGTTTGGTCTTTTGCGTGGTCTTTTTTTGGATCTTTGTGTGGCATATTATTTTTCTAAAAGTTTTTTTATTTCTTCAACAAGTACGATATTGAAAGGATAATTCATGCGTTTTTGGCCAAGGATTCCTAAATATCCGGTGAATCCATCTCTTTGATATTTTGTTACTATGATGCTGCAGCTTTGAATTTGTGGAAGGATATTTTCTTCGCCGATAAATGTTTTTACTGTGTCATCAATGTTTAAATCTGCCAAAAGTCCTACAAAATTATCTCCTCTTTCCATGACTTCAACCACTTCGCTGGCACGCACGGAATTTCCTATAAACTCCGGCTGGCGGAGAACATTGCTCATACCAAGGAAAAATGCGCGCGGATTATCCGGTGCGGTTGCAAAGCTGGCACAGTTGGCCGCGCGGGAAAGGAGAGAAACACCGTCGTAAAGTAATTCGCGCACTTTTTGCATTTTGTATTCCAGCTGAACAGTCTTTAATACCGTTAAGGCTTCTTTTCGGGCAACGGCGTAGTCCGCCATTTCATCAACATACATTCTGTAGCCGCGATCCGTAGGTATGCGGCCTGCGGAAGTGTGCGGCTGAAAAATCAAACCCTCCTTCTCCAAAACGACCATGTCATTGCGGATTGTGGCGGGCGAGACGTGAAAATGATAACTCACCAAAATAGTCTCTGAACCGACCGGCTCGGCTGTTTTAATGAAATGACTCACGATAGCTTTTAAGACGCTTTTTCTTCTGTCTTCCGCCATAAATATCAATTAATTAGCACTGATAATTGTAGTGTGCTAAGTGAGATTTGGCAAGGTTTTAACCCACTTGACAGTCTGGTAAATTATCATTATAATAATCTTCTTATGAAAATTAGAAACTACATCAGGGGCGTTTTAGAAGACTTAGGCTTAAGCCTTGGTGAAGCGATTGTGTTTTGTGAACTTTTGCAAATGAATGAAGGGTTGGATGCGGCTTACCTTAAAAATAAAACAGGTTTTAGTCAGGCCGGTATTTATAAAATTTTGAATAGTCTTAATGAAAAAAGTTTTATTGCCCAGGTTGGAAAAAGACCGGAAATCTATGTTGCCAATTCGTTGGGAAATATTTCAAGGAAGATTGCGGTTAAAGGAAGAAAATTATCGAGAATTGCGGATAAATTAAATGAAGTTGGAAATTTAAGAAAAATTCCTTTGGAATCAGAAATTTATGAAGATAATTCTCTTACGGATTTTTATTTGAATATTCCCTATAAAGTTGATGATTTTATTTGGTGCGTAGGATCTTTTGAGGCGGTCATGAATTTTTTTGGTCCTGAAGTTGAAAAAGATTTTATTAAAAGCAGGGTAAAGAAGGGAAAAAATGCTGATGCAATAATCTTTGATAATTCAGATTTTTCGAAAAATCTGGCCGGTCGGGATATTTTTGAAAAAAGAGAAACTAAAATAATCCCTCATAATAGCTATCCTTTGGTATTCAGCTATCTATACGATAATTCTGTTTTGGATTTCTATAAGGATTCTGAAGGGAAAGTTAAGCTTGTAAAACTTGAATCTCCTGAATTAGCTAAGGCGAGACTTTTTCAATATCAATCTATTTGGAATTCTACTATGAAGTAGAAAACCTAAGGATGATATTTTGGCTTAAGTAGCCGCTATGTATAACTTGGTGGGTTTGTTTTTGCTATAAATAAACAAAGTCAAATTTTGGATTATAGTTAATATCTTCTAAAGACTTTTGTTTTTGGAAGGGCACATTAACAACCTAGCTTGAGGTGTACCATGACATCTTTCGGACAAAGTGATCCTATCATTGAGGTGATCGTTGAGCGTTTTAACCTGATCTGGGACAAAGCTATCACCCGAGGTTTTATCTCCAAGCTTCAGGTGGCGGTCAGCGCTGTGACGGAATGCTATGGGGATGAAATGCAGGGTGGTGACCAGGACCCTGTTAAGGAGGTAGAGAATCGAATTCCCGAAATAAAACCTGCTATTCAGGCGGCATTCATCGAGGAGAATAAAGGCTATCAATCTTATAAGCCCGAGGATCTGGTTGAGATGAGCATGAGGGCAAAAATTGAAGAGGACATTTTTCTGGATCCTTCGAACATTTGGGTCTCCTTCGTTCGGGGGATGGTTACGGAGGTTATGATCATGAGTTTGAAATGCCTCAAAGCGGATCATAATTCCTCTGAATACGAACGGCTTAATGAACCGAATTTCAGAAAAAAATGGAATCTTGAGTTCTTCGGTTCATGACGATGTGCCATGTAATTGGCTGCAGAAATGTTGGTCAGTTGCTGAACCAAAAGCCTGTCTTTAAAAAGATGGGCTTTTTCTTATGCCTTGTCTCCCATCATCTTTATGAGGTCAACTACGCGGTTGCTATAGCCCCACTCGTTGTCGTACCAAGACATAACTTTCACCAAGTTGCCGCCAATTACGTCTGTGCATTCTGAATCAACGATTGATGAAAGGGGATTGCCTTTGAAATCTATTGAGACGAGCGGCTTGGCTGAGAATCCCAGGATTCCTTTCATTGGGCCTTCGGCCGCTTCTTTTAACTTTGCGTTAACAGCGTCTTTTGTGGTTGGCGTTTTAACTGTGCAAACAAGGTCAACAATTGAAACTGTTGGCGTTGGTACGCGCATTGCGAGACCGTTTAATTTGCCTTCGAGTTCAGGAAGAACGAGGCTGACGGCTTTTGCTGCGCCGGTCGTTGTTGGTATCATTGAAAGCGCGGCTGCTCGGGCCCGGCGCAAATCTTTGTGTGGTAGATCCAAGATGTTTTGATCGTTTGTATAAGCGTGAATTGTTGTCATCAGGCCTTTTTCAATTCCAAAATTATCATTCAAAACTTTTGCAAAAGGAGCCAAACAGTTTGTTGTGCAAGATGCGTTGGAAATGATGTTATGTTTTGCGGGATCATAAGTTTTGTCGTTTACTCCAAGAACAATCGTTAAATCCATTTCTTTGCCCGGAGCTGAAACAACGACTTTTTTCGCGCCGGCCTTAATATGCTTTTCTGCGCCGGCGCGATCCGTAAAGAACCCCGTCGACTCAACTACTAAATCCACTCCCAAGTCTTTCCATGGTAATTTTTCCGGATCTCGTTCTGCCGAAACTTTGTATGCTTTCCCATCTACAACAATGCTTCCTTCGCCCGGTTCCACTTCGTTTGGTAAAACTCCATAGTTTGAATCATATTTCAGCAAATGTGCCAGAGTTTTTGGGTCGGTTAGGTCATTTATGGCCACAATGTCGAAGAATTTCTTTTCCAAATTTATACGAAAAACTTGGCGGCCGATTCTTCCGAAGCCGTTGATTGCCACTTTCATTTTCATAGAGAAAGGGTTAATTATGAAATTTTCGCGAGGAGTATAAAGGTGTTTATTATTCGTTTCAAGCCTGATAAAATTTTTGTATGCGCAAAATCGACATTAAAAATCCGGATTGTCTCAATGAAATAGTGAAGGTTCTTAAGGCCGGGGGTATTGTTATGCACCCTACCGAAACTTGCTACGGTTTCGCTGTGGACATATTTAACAAGCGGGCTTTGGACAAGTTGTACGAAATAAAAGGAAGAGACGATAAAAGTCCCGTGAGTATTCTTGTTGATAGTTACGAGATGGCTGAGCTTTATGGTGTTTTTAGTCCAAAGGCTGTTGAATTAGCCAAGAAATATTGGCCGGGGCCGCTTTCTCTTGTTGTTCCGCGAACTCATAATTTGCCGAAGTTTCTTAACAAGGGGCAGGATTTTGTTTCTATCAGAGTTTCCGGTGATGATTTTTGCAGAAAGATTCCATATCTGGTTAATGGGCCTGTTTCTACTACCAGTGCCAACAAATCTAAATTTAAGCCATTATATTCTTGTGATGATGTGTCTCAGTTTGGCGAAGACCTGGATAAAATAGATTTGATTGTTGATGGAGGTGTTATTCCGGAGATCAAACCTTCTACGATAGCCAAAGTTGATAGTGATATCGTGACAATTTTAAGACAGGGCGAAACGGTTGTTGAGTAAAAAAGTTATGCAATAGAACTAAATTTGTTCAACAGATTCTTGCTATGTGCAAGAATCCTCTAGGCTAAGCCTAGAATGCCTCACAGAGGCTTCTTTGTGTATACATTTCATGTACTTGTGGGCAACTACTATCTTGACGATAGTGGTGTTTCTGCCTATCTTGAGAGGGAATTTGAAGGTGAAAAAATTTATACACAGTTTGTACACAAGTTTTGAACAGTCCAAGGTTGTTAGAGATTGAAAATTTGTTTATCTGAAGCCAAATGAAGCACGAGTCGGTACTAGCGAAAGAGGTTCAAGATTGCCTAGATCTTAAGAAAGGGGACGGAGTTGTAGATATGACGCTCGGATTGGGAGGTCACAGCTTGGAAATGTTAAAGAAAATAGGCAAAAAAGGACATTTATACGCGTTTGAACTTGATAAGAAAAACTTGGAAGAAGCAAAGAAGAGACTATCTGCATATTCAGGCCAAATTACATATATCAACGAGAACTTTCGATACTTAAAAACCAGGGTTATTGGTAACAAGGTAGATGCTGTTTTGTTTGATCTTGGGTTGTCCTCACCACACGTTGATGACTCGGAAAGGGGATTTTCTTTCTCAAAAGAAGGTCCTCTGGACATGAGATTCGGTACAGATACGCAGCTCACGGCTGAAGATGTCGTGAATACTTATCCCGAAGTTAAGTTGGCTGAAATATTCTGGAAATACGGAGAAGAAAGATTCAGCCGCAAGATTGCCCACTTTATCGTTAAGAGAAGGGAAGTAAACAGGATAAAAACAACGACTGAATTGGCTGAACTTGCAAGGAGAGCATATCCGCTCAAATTGATCTACAAAATGCAGCATCATCCCGCAACAAAAGTGTTTCAAGCGTTAAGAATAGAAGTTAATGATGAATTAACCGCCTTGGAAGAGGCATTAAAACAATCACTGGAGACATTAAAGGTTGGTGGGCGGCTTGCCGTCATTTCTTATCACTCTCTCGAAGACAGAATCGTGAAGCAATTCTTTAGGATGATGGAAAAGCCCCCGGCTCAAGGGCAAGAAGCAATTTATAGTGTAAGTGGGGAGCCGCTCATCAAAAACCTTACCAGAAAGCCAATAACTCCGACCAGAGAAGAAATAGAAGCCAATCCGCGTAGTAGAAGCGCAAAACTCAGAGCATTGATTAAGCTCAAATAATACCCTCATTAAAACCACTCATTCCTATGCCGCAACTCATCCTCTCAAGAGGTACCGTATATAGAAAAAACTGGTTAACCAGACTTATGCCAAACGTTGAGCTTGGGCCATATTTTTTGGTTGTATCATTAGTGGCTTTTGTAATTTTGATTACCGTTATTACGCTTGTTTCTTCTACCAGGCAGGTTACAAAAGGTTATGTTTTGAATTCTTTGGAGGCAAAACATCAGGAGCTTACCAAAGGGAATGAGGTTCGCGAGATGGAAATTTCACAGGTAAGATCTTTAAGTTATGTCCAAGGCTTGCCAAAAGTAAGGAGAATGGTTCGTCCGGACGAGGTTGTATTCATTAATTCGGATAGTTCCATCGCAAGCAAGTAGTTTTTCCCTGCGAGAAAAACTACGTTTTTTAGCCTTGAATATTCAAGTTTTTTTCGGTAGTGTTTTCATAACTTACAACTAACCTTTTTTATATGGTTATCGCGGATTTTTCCAAGACGAATAATCCTAATGTCCGAACCATGAGTGGAGGATATGTTTTTTCTAATTTAAAAACCCTTCTTTCAGTTGCGGACAAACATGGTTTCGGAGTGGTTGCGTGCAACATCCGAAGTAAATTTATTCTCAATGCGGTGCTTGAAGCGGCTTGGCAGCAAAAATCACCGGTCATTCTGGAAATCGCCGAGAGTGAAACTTCCTATTGCAACATGTTACCGGATAGATTGTCTGATTTAACGGTTGAGGGAGTAGAAAAAATGATAAAAAAATATGGGTATACAGTTCCGGTTTGCCTGCATCACGATCACATTCAAAAGGATGTCGACGGATGTGTAGACAGGGCTATTAAGGCCGGATTTTCTTCTGTCGAAGTGGACCTTTCAAAACTCCCTGTCGATGATAATGCGAAAAAATGCCAGGAGGTTGAGGCTAAAATTCATCCGTTGGGAATTTCCCTGGAGGTTGAGGATGGAGAAATTGGAAACGCTGATGCGTTGGTCGACCCCGAGGTTGAAAAAAATATTTCCAGTTATTATTCAAAGACGGAGGACTGCAAAAAACTTTGCGAGGCTGTAAAACCGGATGCCATTGCATTCTTCGTTGGTAATGGGCACGGCCAATACTTGAGAAAGCCTATTATTGGATATGACAGAATTAAAGAAATTTGCGATGCTATGCGTCCGATGGGAGTTTACGGAGTTATGCATGGCGGTAGCGGACTTTTTCCTGAAGATTTTAACAATTGTATAAAAAGCGGTGCACGAAAATTTAATTACGCCACCTCCATTTCTGATATTTGGTTTAAATATTTCCCTTCGGACATGCTTGAAAAAATGAATAAACGCGGTCAGGAAACCGGCAAACCTTTGAGAAAAGTTTTGAATCAATTTGAAGCGGAATGGAGTGCAATGGACTTTACCGCTGCAGAGAAAGAAATGACAGAACACGTTGGAATGATGATGGAAAAAGCATTCTTAAGCAGTGGAAAAGCGGAGCTATATAAATTTTAACCTAAAAAAGATGTCGATAAAAATTGCAATAAATGGGTATGGAAGAGTTGGACGTGGATTCCATAGGTTAGCTCTTGGAACAAAAGATTTGGAAGTTGTTGCAATAAATAGTCGCGCCGATGCCGAGTCTCACGCTTATCTTTTAAGGTACGATTCCATATATGGAAAATGTAATGCCGATATAAAGGTTTCCGGTAAAGACTTGGAGATTAACGGCAAAAAAGTTTTTGTCTACCAGGAGATAGATCCAAAAAAACTTGATTGGAAGAAGCATGAAATCGACGTTGTAATCGAGGCTACCGGAAAATTTACGGCGCGAAAAGACGTTGAAGGTCATTTGGCGGCCGGTGCCAAAAAAGTCCTTATTACCGCGCCGTGTAAGGAAATTGAAATTCCAAATATCGTCATGGGCGTGAACGAAGATTCATTCGATCCTTCAAAATACGAAGTGTTTTCCAACGCGTCCTGCACTACAAATTGCCTCGCACCGGTTTTAAAAGTTTTGAATAACGAGTTTGGAATTGAAAATGTTTTAGTTACGACTATCCACGCTTTTACTTACACTCAAAACCTTTTGGATAACTCCAGTACGGAAGATTTTAGAAGGTCGCGCGCGACCACGGAGTCTATTATCCCTACCACGACGGGCGCTATGAAAGCTATTTCGCGCGTGATTCCCGAGCTCGAAGGAAAAGTCGATGGTATGGCTTTTAGAATCCCAACTCCAACTGTTTCTTGCATCGATCTTTCTGCAAAACTTTCCAAAAAAGTTACAGAAAAAGAAGTTAATGATGCTTTTAGAAAATGGGAGGACGGAAAAATGAAAGGAGTCTTGGGAACCTCTGACGAACCGCTTGTGTCCATCGATTTTAAGGCTGATACAAGAAGCAGTATTGTTGACACGGAACTCACAAAAGTCTTAAAAGGCGATTACCTGAAAATCGTTTCTTGGTACGATAATGAGTGGGGATATATTTGCAGAATTCTGGATTTGATAAGGTGGATGATGAGTAAATAAGTTCGGAAAATTTAACAAAATAATCTATGAAAACTCTTTTTGATTATCTAAAGGAGGTCGGAACCGAAGATGATCTTTCATCTGTTTTAAAAAGCATGATTAATTCCGTAAAAGAAATTTCCGAGACAATAAAATTTACCGATACCGGCAAGGCTGATACAAAAAATATTTATGGAGAAGAGCAATTGAAACTGGATGTTTTGTCGGACAAAATAATTCAACACGAATTTAAGAAAAACTCGCTAATTGGCTTAATTGCATCCGAAGAATTGGATGATGAAATGAAACTTGGTGCCGGCGAATTTGCCGTTTGTTACGACCCTTTGGACGGATCTTCTCTTGTTGATGTGAATTTGGCAGTAGGTAGTATTTTTGGCATCTATAAGGCAAAATCTTTCATTGGTGTAAAAGGTGAAAACCAACTTGGTGCAATGATTGCGGTTTATGGCCCGAGAACTTCGGTAGTGTTAAGTGTTGGAAAAGGCGTTAAGGAGTTTGCTATTAATCGTGATGGTGAATTTATTATGACAAAAGATAATATTTCTGTCGGCGAAGGAAAAATGTTTGCTCCGGGAAACCTTCGTGCTTGCAGCGAACGCAAAGAATATATGGATCTTATGAATTTCTGGTGCATGGAAAAATATACTCTTAGATATTCCGGAGGAATGGTCCCGGACATCAATCAAATTCTTCTAAAAGGGAAAGGAATTTTTTCCTACCCGGGATATAGTGAAGCTCCAAATGGAAAACTTCGATTACTTTTTGAGTGTGCGCCAATGAGTTATCTTATGGAACAGGCCGGAGGAGCCGGAAGTGACGGTAAAATAAGAATACTCGAAAAGAAAGTCGAAAATATTGATCAAAGAACTCCTATCTTTATCGGTTCCAAAGCGGAGGTGGACAGATGTGTTATTAGCCTTGGGTACGATAAATAGCTTTAGCTTAAGGGCTGCTGTGGCGTTTGACTTTTTAGTGTCGGATAATATAGTGTTTTTATACTATGAGTGAAAAAGATCTTAAAAGCAGACAAAGAGAAATTAATAAATTAGTCGAGAGTGTACAAAAAGGAAGTCAAGAATCCTTCGCAGAGCTCTATGATATTTTTGTTGAGCCGATTTATAAGTATGTTTTTTATCGTGTTAAAGAAGGCGATGCCGAGGACATTGTTGAAAACACGTTTTTGCGCGTATGGGAGGGAATAAAATCATATCAGCTTAAGAAAAATAAAACATTTTCTTCGTGGATATTCAGGATTGCCCACAATCTTATTATTGATCACTATCGTTCAACCAAAGACAGAGAATATAGTCCGCTAAATGAAATGCAGCCTGACACCACCAGAGAACATAATCCTATCCGAAAAGCCGAAGATTATTTTGATCAGGTGAACTTAAGAGTCGCTTTATCAAATATTAAAAAGAAATATCAAGAACTGATTGTCTATAAGTTCGTTAACAGTCTTACCAACAAGGAAATAGCGGATATTATGGGGCAGAGCGAGGGGAGCTTAAGAGTTTTGCAATTTCGCGCACTTAAAGCCCTAAAAGAGGAGCTGGACAAGATAGGGGTGAAGTATTGATTTTACTGTAACAAATCAGCAAATTAACCGTTTTATGAAGCGTATGAAGAAAGAAAAAATAACCAGATCGGATATATTGCGCGTTGAGCTGTTTTTAAATAAACTCAATCCGCCCTCTTTTAATCAAGATGGAAGATTGAGAATGAAGAACAGTTTAATGGGCAAAATAAATTGTGTTGAAGCTGTTGAATATGCTTCGGTTGTCACTTATGTTCGAAGGTTGGTTAATCAAATTGTTCTTACCGTTCCGGCAAGAGTTAGAATGAAGGAGATTGTGTTTGAGCGAATGGAAAATTTACAACAAAAGACTTTTTTCTGGCAAAGAGCGTTTGTTTTCAGTAGAAAGTTTGCCAGTGCTGCGCTGGTTTTTGTTATGGTTTTGGGTATGTTTTCCGTTTTTAGCGTAAGAACTATGATGGTTCGCGCTGATACTTTTACCAAATTGGATTATTTTAGTTCAGATGTTGTTATTGAAAGAGAAGGCCAAAAAGTCGAGCCTTATAACGGCATGGTTCTTTATGAGGGAGATAAAATTATTACCGGAAAAGATGGCATGGCTGTTGTTAAATATTTTGATGACAGCGTAACCCGTCTTTCATCTAATACAGAATTAAAAATTGATAAACTTGCTAATCCTGATAGCGGAAAAGCCCAAAGTTATATAGAAGTTTCTCTTAATAACGGTACCCTTTGGTCCCGAGTTTTTAATTTGGTAGGAAGAGATTCATTTTTTGTGGTTAAAGCCAATAATGTTTATGCCAAGGCAAAAAAAGCAGCGTTTAATGTTGAAGTTGGCGAGGATAAAACGGAAGTTGAGGTTTATAGCAACGTGGTTGATGTTAAACAACCCACCGAAGATAAAAGTGAAAAAGTAGTAAGCGGAAAGAAAGTTACGGTTGTTTCCGATAATCAAACCGCTCAAGTTAAAGACTTGGGGAAAGATGAAAAAGAAATGGCGTGGGTGCAAGAAAATCTTACGAGTGATAAGAAAGATGTTCAAGAAGTTGCCGATAGAATAATGGAAGCAAAAAAGGAAAGTATTGGAGTGAGTGATGCAAATAATATAAATTTTGATACGTCTTTGCAGGAGAAAGCGTTGGTGTTTTTGACTTTTGATGACATTGAAAAGAAAAAGATTGAACTTGATTTAGCTGAAAAAAAGTTTGTTGGCGCTGAAATTAAGATGAGAGAAAGCTTTTTAACCAATGTTGAAAGACAAGAAGTCAACGTTGTTCTAAAGGATTTTTCCGCAAAGGTAAAAGATTTTTATCAGTCAGTTGATGAGGTAAAACAGGCGGATCCGGAATATGCTAAGGAGTTAAAGAGTTACGTTGATGACAAATTGCTTACCTTAAAAAAAGAACTTGGTATTTCATCTCAAAAAGTTTCGTTTGAGCTAAAGGGCATTGTCGATGACTTAATTGTTTTTGGTGCTGCAAATCCTCAAGAAGTAGCGGAAATAAAACTTGACCAAACTTTTGACGGATTGGCCGATGTTTCCGATGTTGCCGAAACCGGAGATCAAAAATTAGCTGACGATTTGTTGGTTAAAAATAAAGAGAATGCCACTGAGGCTGTTGATAATATTGAAAAAATTGATGATTCCAATGTTAAAGAAAAGGCCGCTCTCGCCGGAAAAGCTTCTGAATATTTCCAAGTGCTTGATTCAATGGAAGGCGTAAAGAAGGATGAACAAATGGTTGGTCTTGAGCAAAAAGTTGATGAAATAAAGAAAGATACTCAAGTTACTGCCGGGCAAAAAGGGGACTCCGCTACTACCGATGCCGCTGTTGCCGCTCCTGTTCAGCCTGTTACGCCGGAACAACCTTATGGCGTAAATATTGAAGGTGACAAGCCACTTCCAATGGGTTTATAAAGTTATGTTTAGCAGACCAAGTATTGTTCCAAAGGCCGCGAAGATTGCGCCGATTATCCAAAATCGCATTACGACTGTAAATTCCTGCCAGCCCTTTTTCTCGAAGTGATGATGGATTGGAGCTATCAAAAAAACTTTTCTCTTGAAGAATTTTTTAGAAAGAAGCTGAACGATTACTGACAACGTTTCTATTACAAAAACGAACCCGACTATGGGAAGAATTAACGCTTCATCTGTGAGCATGGCTATAACTCCGAGAGTTGCCCCGAGCGCAAGAGATCCCGTGTCTCCCATATAAAACTTTGCCGGAGGTATGTTAAACCATAAAAAGGCAAGAAGCGCGCCTATTATAACCGCGCAGAGCGCCGTAAGTATTAAAAGACCTTTTGCGTAGGCTATTATGCCGAACGCTCCGAAAGCGAAGATTAAAAGGCCGCTCGCGAGCCCATCAAGCCCATCGGTGAAATTTACCGCATTTGCCGTTGATATAATCACCAATATAAACAGCGGGATATACCATATTCCTATTTCCCATGAGTTAAATCCGGGAATCGGAATACTTACGCTTGAAAAACCCAGCTTACTGTAAAACCAATATGCTCCGATTGCGCTAAAAATCGTTAGCCATAATAGTTTTAATTTTACGTTTAAGCCTTTTGTATGGCCTATGCCTTTCACATTTAAATAGTCATCTATAAGCCCTAGTAAGCCGCAGGTTGCAAGTGTAAAAAGTGGAATCCAAGTTTCTTTTCTATTCAAAAGAGATCTTTCAAAGAATCCGAAAGCCGAAAAAATTCTTGATACCAAGGCTACGAAAATGATTGTTCCCCATATCAAAAGCCCGCCCATCGTCGGCGTTCCTCCTTTTTTTGCGTGTAATTCGTTGAAGAATACCGCCTTTTCCCCGGAGATGGAATTTTCTCTTATGTTTTTTCCGATTTTGTATTTTATCAATTGTTTCGTGAACCATGGAGTCAGTCCCATTGCCACCAAGAAAGCAAATGTTCCGGATCCGAAGATCAAAGACATATTCCTTATTGTTTCATTTAGCAAAGCTGATTCCATATAAGAATTTTACCAAGTGTAGGCTCGAAATATCCAGTCTACCAATATTTTTGTTTCAGTAAATCTTGCTGGGCTGTTTAACAGCACGGTTATTATTTCGTCACCTTTATCATTGTTCGCTATGCTCACCAAACATTCTCCGGCCTCATCTGTCGATCCTGTTTTAAGCCCTTTTATATTGAAAAATTTATTTCCCAGAAGTTCATTTGTCGATGTTAATTTATGTGTATATTTTCCGTCGGATGATATGACAGTTAACTCTTTTGTTTCTGCCCCTTCTCTTATAAATTGTTTTTGATAAACATAACGGGCGAGAGTTGCAATATCGTATGCTGATGAGTAGTTATCAGGATTGTCCAATCCTGTTGGAGTCGAAAAATGTGTATTTACAAGCCCTAATTGCAAAGCTTTCTCATTCATTTTTTCCACGAATTTTTTTACATCGCCCGCGTTGTATTCGGCAAGAGCAATCGCGGCATCATTTGCGGAATTTATTATTGAACCATAAATTAAATCTTTTATTGTTATTTTTTCTCCCTCCGCTAAAAGCATGGTTGTTCCGCTGGTGCTTACCGCATTCTTGCTTACCGTGGCCACATCATTTATATCGTTTTCCTCGAGAACTATGAGTATTGTCATTAACTTTGTTATGCTGGCTATTGCCAAGCGTTTATGAGAGTTATCTTCATACAAAACTGTTCCGGTTTTATCGTCCATTGCTATTGAAGCTCGGGAATTTATGATCGGCGATATCATGTTTGCGTCCTTTTTTGGAGCGGATTCGATTTCAGATAGATCTTCAAAATTAAAACTCACGGCTTTTACCAGCGTGTTTTTCAGACCAGGGAGGGTTTTCGTATTACCTCCAAGGTGTGTATTAATTACCGAAGCAATATATAGACTTAGTAGACTACTTAGCATCTATTTCTTCTTTGGTTAAATGTCTGAACGCCCCTCTTTTGAGAGATTCTAGCTTAATTTTACCTATTCGCAATCTTTTTAAGTGTTTTACGGGGTGATGTACTAGCATGAACATTTTGCGGATTTGGCGCTTCCTGCCTTCGTAAATTATGATACTAACCTCTGTTTCCCTGTCGTCAGCTTTAATGATGCGTATTTGAGCTTTTGATGTGATTTTGCCGTCTATAACAACTCCGTTTTCAAGATATATTTTGTCCTTTTTACTCAAGTTCCCCTCAAGAATTGCCGTGTATTCTTTTTCGCAATTGAATTTTGGGTGCGTATATCGATTTATGAAGTTGCCGTCGTTACTTATCAGTATCAAGCCTTCAGTGTCTTTATCAAGACGTCCGACCGGTTTTAAATTTTCTATTTTTGGCAGCAGTTCCATTATCGTTTGCCTTTCCCTGTCGTCTTTTCTTGTTGTTATATAACCTGCCGGCTTGTTTAGAGCTATGTATATTCTTGATTCGTTTTTTGGCGGGACTATCACGGGTTTTCCGTTTATTGTTACTGCGTCTTTTTCCGGATCTATGTCCATTCCCAAAGTCGCTTTTATTTTTCCATTCACTAAAACCGCGCCGTATCCTATCAATTTATCGGCCATTCTTCTGGAGTGTTCCGTATTCTCCGCAATGAATTTATTGATTCTCATTTGTGGTGGATGTTGTTGGTGCTGTCGCGGGTTTCGTTCCGGGTGTCGGAACCGTTGTCGTGCCGGTTTCTGCTGTTCCTGCTCCTGGTAATCCGATGTTTGCCGGAGCCTCGGCGGGCAGAGGCAGTGAATAGAAAGGGTCTTCTATATATTTTGATGATTCAGTGTAATCGGCCCCAAGGACTAACAGTATATCAGTTCCTGCCATATAATCCTTGTATTCTTCTGGAATCACAGTACTTTCCTTTCCCGGGATTAACAGCTCCAAAAACTCCAGCGCTACCGGTCTTTTATTTATTTCATTGCCGTTTGAGTCCAGCATCTTCTTGTAATAATAAGTAGTTTGCTGAATATCTTTTGTTGCGGCATTTCCGTACCTGTTTATATCGAAACAGAATCTTTGCAAAATTTGTTTTGTTTCGCCGGCAGCCCCTTCTCTTTTTGATCCGTTAAGTATGTGAATTTTGCTGTTTTCTCGTGCAATTTCCGGATGGTCGAAATTTAAATCCATATATTCCTGTATATTTTTTACTCCGCCAGCGGAAATGAGAACGAATGCGCCCCCATAAAATTGTTTTTCCGGCGTGTACAATAATCCTCCGCATTTCGATGGGTCATCGTGTATCAAACGTTGAACTATCATATCTTTGGAAATTTTGTTTGCGTATGTCCCGAGCGTGAAAATTTCATCAGCTGTTATGTTTGTTTCTATATTTTTCTTAATCACGTCCAGAATTTTTGTTATCTTGTCTTTGCTAAAAACGGTATTTGAAGAAAGCATTTTTTCTTTAATAGCATAGATGATTTCTTGCTGCCTATTTGATCTGTCAAAATCGGATGTTGTGTGACGACTTCTGGCATATTTAAGCGCTGTTTCGCCATCCATGTGCTGTTGGCCTTTTTCTATCTGGAATGTCTCGTAAAGACCTGTTTCCCCTTTTGGATATAGCGGATCATATATCGCTTCCGGAACGTTTATATCGATTCCTCCGATTGAGTCTATAATTTCTTTAAATCCTTCGAAGTCTATTTTTCCATAATATTGAATTGTGGTTCCTAAAAATCCCTCAATCTTATCTTTCATGTATGTAATTGCTTTTTCGGAATCTCCTTTATAGTATTCTTTTGCCGTGAAATATACTTCGTTTATTCTTGATCCTCCCATTGTTTTATCTTCAAGCCATAAATCACGCGGAATTGAAATTAATGTCACGTAATTTGTTTTTTGATCCAGGCTGGCGACTATTATCGTGTCTGTTAAGTCGCTTCCGTCATGGACTCCTCCGCCTACACCGAGTAGTAAAAAGTTTGTATGGCCGTTTGGATCGGTTGCCAAATCAGATCCTGCAATTGAAAGGAAAACTGTAAAATCAACATTCGACAATGCTTTAATAGTCCCTGTCAAAAGTAAAACTATTATTATCAAAAGCCCTATTATCGATTTTTTTGCGCTAAAAGTTCTTGTTTTTTTCATGTGTCCGGATTGATATCTTTCACCGGAAGTAAATTTACCTATTTTTTTTATTTTGAAATCCATAAATTTTTTATCTTTTGCTTGTAGATTTTAGGCGTTTTTTTGTTAATTACAAGGCTTTTTTGCCTATTTTCGCAGGAAGATTATTACTTGGATGTTTCCATCTTTATTTAGCTGAATATCTATGCCCATATCTTTGATTCCGGGGTCTAAAATTGCTGAATTATTTTCATCTATAATTGAAGATAGTAATTCTGACCAAATGTTATAACTTCTGCCTACAGCCGTGACTGTTCCTGTTAGGCTGTATAATCCAAGAGCTTCATTAAGAATTGCGTTTGAAAATTTATCCAGATCTATGTTCTCGTTTATCATTTTCGAGTTCGCGAAATTGGTGGCATTATCCATTTGTATGTTTGACGAAATTTGACTTAGGTTATTGTCTGTTCTTTTTTTATTTATCGCATCGAAGAGTTCTATTTTCTTTTGGGCTAAATCCGCTTGCGTAAGCTGTTGGCCGGCGAATTCCTCCGTTACAAAAACATAGCCGTCTTTTACAGCTATTCCAAGCCCGACAGAAACCCAATCTTTGCCATAAATATTGCTCCTGTGGCTTGCGCTTCTCATCAATCCCATGTGCGCGAATTTAACAGATACGTCTTTTGCGATATTTTCTGCGACAGGCGTCGTTATTCCGGTTTTTATTCTGCGATCGTTCGGACCTTCACCATTTAAATTTATATGCCCGAAGAAGTTATTATTCGCCATGTCTTCGCTGTGCAATTGAGCGATGGAATTTAATTCAGGCGTTGTTTGCACGGTCGATAAACCAAAATCTTGCCTGCTTTTATTTATGTAATTTAAGAGTTCAGTTTGCATCGCTTCCGGATTTACTGTTCCTGTAAATATCGATCTTTCGTTGATGTCAAAAAAGTCGGGAATAAGTGGTATTCCGGATCCTATGTAAATTGGCGAGTTTACCACCGGTATGCTGTTTTTGTCGTTTATTTCTATGATGTATGTACCTTTTTTTGCTGGAGAGTATGAATAGTTGAATGTCGAATTTTTATCGACGAGTTCAGTGTCGGAGACCGTAATTATTTTAGGTGAGGTGAGTTCCACTTTTTCCACCGAACCGTCCGGTTTTATGACATAAGCGGTTTTTTCCACTTCGTTTATGGTTCTGCCGGAGATGGAGATTTTTTTAACGGATGAAAGTTTTTCCGGCATACTTACATAGATGTCTTTTACTTCAATTTTCGAAAATTGATGATCGGTTGGCATGAATTTTTTGTAGACTTGGCTGCTAAATTCCGATGAAATCAAAAGTGGATTTTCTCGGCTTATCTCCGCTGTTTTTACAGATACCGTTGTTTGTTTTTTCGAAAAACCCTGAAAATCCTTGTAATTTACCGGAATATATTTTTCATTTTGCCTTGAAAAATATGTGACTGTTTTTTGTCCCTGAACGAACGCAATTTCTTTAACGTAGGTTGTCATCGCGGGCAATTTGACCATAGTTTTTCCTCCCACAAACTCTATATCAAGATTTTTTGGCCTTTGCGGTGATACTGATTTTGTTGTTTTTGATGGGGGAGTAGCCTGTACTGATACTTTTGTCGCTCTGCTTTTTCCGCTTTCTCCCGCTATTATTCCTATGTTGAATGTTCCCACGGTATCAAAATACATTGGTATTTCAAATGATGTCCCCGAAAGTTTTCCTGTAAAATATTTCTTTGTTTTTTTATCACTACTTTCCAGAATTATCGTGCTGAAACCGTCGATGTTTTGGGCAACTTTTCCTTTTACTATGTATATTTCATTTTTGAAGTATACGGTCGGGATTGTGTAGTTTAGCGTTATGTTATCGTAAAAATCCGTGCTTATTGAAGATGAGTCAGCATAGGCTGTTTGCGTTTCAGATGAGATTAGCCCAAGCGAGACGTAGCCGGAAACAGGAGATAGAACCATGTAAATTCCCAGCAGAATACTTAAAACTCTTTTTATTGTTGATTTGTTCATAGCTGGTACATTTTAACAATTTTTTAGAATTATTTTAGACCAATGTGGTATTTCCTCTTTTATGAAAAGGATTTTGTTGTTTTGGATAATTTTTATTTTTCTTGCCGGATTGGTGGTTTTATTGAGGTTGTCCGTTTTGTGGAAAGTGTCGGATTTGGCTTCTGTAACTGGATTTCGAGAGATGAAGGGATGTATTTCCGATGAACCGGATGTTAGGAATGACAAGGTCAAATACGTTGTTGGCGATGTTTTTATTAAGGATGATTATTGGCTGAAATATGGTGGGGAGATGCTTCTTAATGCGCCAAAGTATCCTCAATATAAATATGGCGACTGTCTTTATTTTTCTGGCGAGGTGAAAGAGCCGGGGATTATCGAAGATTTTGACTATGGGAAATATTTAGCCGTAAAAGGCGTGTATCGTGTTGTTGATGAAGTAAAAGTTTTTCAAGTTGAGAGCGGAGGCGCGAATCCGATTTTTTCAATGATGTATTTTTTGAAATCTTGCTTTGAGGAGCGACTTAACAAAGTTTTTCCGGAGCCGTATGGAAGTTTGATGGATGGGATTTTGACCGGAGCAAGAAAGGGGATTCCAGCCGATCTTACTGAAAGGTTTAACAGTGCGGGGATAAGCCATATCGTGGCAGTCTCCGGATACAACATAACTATTGTTATTTCTTTTGCCGGAGGTCTTTTGAGTTTTTTGGGCAGGAAAAAGAAAATCATTGTTTCTATGATTTTTGTTTTTTTGTTTGTTATTTTTGTTGGTGCCGGAGGATCTGTTGTGCGGGCCGGAATCATGGGAATTATTGGGCTGTACGCTTTGTATTTGGGAAAAAGATATTATGCCGGAATAGGGCTTTTAGTAGCGGTTGTGGTGACTTTTTTGTGGAATCCGTTGGTGATTTTTTATGATGTTGGATTTCAGCTTTCGGTTGCGGCCACTTTCGGACTGATTTTTATAAGCGTACTTATTGAAAAACATTTTGATAGGGTTCCTAAGCTTTTTGGGATGAAAGACTCTTTGCTTGCGACTTTCTCTGCACAAGTGGCCGCTCTTCCAATTCTTATTAACAGTTTTGGAAGGCTTAGCATTGTTTCTCCGCTGGCTAATCTTTTGATATTGCCGTTTATTCCGCTGGCAATGCTTTTTGGGTTTGTTGCGGTTCTTTTAAGTTTTGTTTTTATGCCGTTGGCTTATTTTGTCGGATTTTTCGGATATGTTTGTTTAAAAATCGTCGTTATCGTCGCCGAATTTCTGGGAGGATTAAGTTTTGCTTCACTCGGAATAGAATTTTTTCCTTGGTGGATGGCTATTTTTTACTACCTTTTTCTTGCGAAAAAGGTATTTCGTAGATGAGGATTTTGCTTATGCCATTATTTTTTGGAATCGTTTTTTTTGCCTTCCATGTGCCGATTTTGAAGGCATAAGAGACGACGCGAGCTCCTTTTTTTAGCTCCTTGTCGAACTTCGTTTGAAACTTAGCGAGCGTACTTGGAAGCATGTAGCAAATTACAATGTCAGCTTCTTCGATACTGTGTTTTAAAAAATTTCCTCTGATTATTTTTCCTTTCCATCTCCAGAAAATTTGTCTGATTCTGGCCAAGAAATATACAAATGGATCCAGTTCAAAGCCTGTGGATTTTCCTCCGTAAAGTTTTTCCGCGAAGTGTAAAAAACGACCGTCGCCGGCGCCGATATCGTAAATCTTGTCTCCTTTCTTTATGCCGGCATGTTTAAGAACTTTAAGCACTGCCCTCATTGGTGTTGGAACAAAAGGCCCGCCGCCAAAAATTGTAATGTAAAAAGAAATGCTTAAAAAGATTATAACCAGAACGACCAAGATGATTGTTAATATGCCGAATATTTCCGCCATGGATGCAATTTAACACCTGGCGGGTTTAATTTCAATTTATTACTTTTTCAAAAACCAAGCCTGTCATGATTTTGCTGTCCGGAACTTCTTTCGAAGCGGCGTTTTTTAGTTCATATCTTTTCGCCGCGAGGTTTTCTATAAGCTCAGACCTGTCTATTTTATGAGACTTGGCCATGCTTGCGAATTTTCTTATTGATTCACGAAGTTTTCGTTGAGTGTTTATTATTGGCGCTTCTGAAATTTTGTTCTCTTGAATAATTATGTAAATTTTTTGTGGTTGTAATTTTGATATGGATTCGATCACTTTTTCCCAGTCAGTATGCTCCAACAATAGAATCGCCAGGACTCCATCGAATGATCCGTTCAGGCCTGTTTGTTCGATATCATCCAAAAAAGCTGTGCAATTCATTTGGGGGTGACTTTCGAGCCGCTTTCTTAAGTTTTCTATAAAAGACAAGTTTATGTCTGTGCATGTTAGCTTGTATCTGTTTAGTATTTTGTCTGGAAGGTAATCGAATAATTGACCGGTTCCGCAACCTGGAATTAATATTTTTGATCCTTGAGGGAGTGGGGAATTGCTTAACATGTTTCTCACTAGTTCCGCATTGCATGGGCCTTGTTCCGTGGCTTCCATGTGAGCATCCAAATCTTCCGGCAGAACAACTTCTTTCCACCCTTTTTTTAAATTTTCATCAGGCTTCATTGTGAAAAAGATGTTATTTATGCCGCCCTTCTAAGCATTTCTTCTTTCTTTTGCTGACGTATGCGGCGGGCTTCTCTTTCCATTGCCACTCTATCCTGAACGTTTGCGGCCGAATCATCCGGCTTCTCGACTTTTCGTCTTATTCCTGCGATTTTTTCAGCCTCCTTAATCATCTCGGAGTCTAATTTTGTAGTTAATTTATCCTGTTTTACCTTTGCCTCTTCAGCTTTTAATTCTTTGCCTTTGTCATCCATAATTTTTATATCTTTGAATCCTTTATTTTTTGTTCTTCTTTCAATTTTTCCGTTTTCTCGAAGATCTCGTCTTCCTCTTTCAATTTGTTCCCGTGTCATTTTTACATTGTTGAATTTTATTTCATTTATTTTTTCTCCGGTTTCTCTGCCTTCCGTATTTATAATGTATTTTTCGTCCGCTAATTTATAGAAATCGTTTATTACTTTACGTTTCTTATCGTCCGCTCCTGCCTTATCTATTGATTCCTCCTTCGCCCTATCGCGAGCGGACACTTTTTGATGATGTCTTTGCTGACTCTTCCTTGTCTGCTCTATGTTCACCTCTCTTATGCTGGCTTCGTCTATTTTTTCTTTAAAGTTTTGAGCATCTGCAACTCTTTCCATGGATTCCGCTATTTTTTCAGATTTCTTTTTATTTTTGTTTGATGCTGTGAGAAGTTCACGTTTTCTTCTGGCAACAGTTTCTTCCAAATATAAGAACGTTGGGTCGTTTTCGGCCTTATCTTCGTTCGCAAGTTTGTATAAGTGTAGTGCTTTATAGGCGTCCTTGATGCTGTCCGATGTATCTTCCGCCAGACAGTCGTTTACAAAAACTATCAATTCCGATCTTTCCGGGGCACGCTCTTTTGCCTCTTTTTTATCTTTATCCGTTATGCCTGTTTCTTTTTCGACTTTTTTTGCTTCCAGTTTTTTTCTTTTCAGGTCGTTAATTTCTTTTACCAAGTCTTGGAATACCTTCCTTCTTCCGCTGAAAGTTTCACCGTCGTATTTTTCCATCCATTTTTTTAGCTCTTCGCCGTTTATATTTGGATTATCTTTCTTGAATTTTTCATACATTTTTATGTAGCTCGCTCTTTCTATTTCGTATGCTTTCAAGTTCCTGCTTTCCGCATCAAATGAAGGTTTTGGCGATACCAACTTGTCATAGGCTTTTTGCAGTTTTACCAAATCTATTTTTTTGGTTTGCGGATTTATATAGTTTTTACTGTCCAAAAATAATCCTTTGAATTTCTTCGCCGTAGCGTTACTTACTCCTCTTTTTTCTTTCGCATCGTCTATTGCCTTTACGGATTTTGCCACCATTTCCTGGCTTTTATGCAAAGTTTCCTTGTCTTGCTCGGCAACCAAAATTCTTTGATCCTCTAGAAATTTCTTTTTCTCCAAGAAATCCAAAAGCTCAAAAGTTTTAACCGAGTTTTTAAATCCTTCCTTGTCATTTTTGTAGATTTCGCCGAGCTCTATTGCCATATTGGCTTCTTCCTCTACAAAATTTTTCCAATTTATTATCGACTCTTCTCTTTGCTTCAAATTAAAGTCTTTGTATGTGTCCAAAAAAATATTTTTGGACTTGGGGCTCATTTTTTTCATCGTGATTCCATTTATTGACATGGTTTCGTCGAGTATGGACGAGTTCATATCTGTGTATAGCTCAGCCTCTTTCACTGTTGTATTCTCGACTTTT
>Ga0172379_10004111_pt1 | contig 22000 bp, 17 predicted proteins | sample GrowelOW334metaG_FD_119756 | JGI IMG/M metagenome (GOLD analysis project Ga0172379, IMG submission 119756) | Groundwater microbial communities from an aquifer near a municipal landfill in Southern Ontario, Canada - Groundwater well OW334 metaG | ecosystem: Environmental > Aquatic > Deep... | reverse complement strand
TACTACCGCGATTGTGGCCAAAAGACCGATAATTGCGATAACAACCAATAACTCAATTAATGTAAAACCTTTCTTGTTTCTCATTTGTTCACCTCCCTTCCTTTCTTTTTTGTTTCTAAATTTGAGTTAGATAACTTTATAATAATACACTTTTATCATTTTGTCAATTTCATATCCCAGCAAAACATCAACTTGTTTATTATAGCAGAAAATTTATGATTCGTAAATAGAGAACATATCAACAGCCTTATATTGCTGTTGATAAACTATATAACGGCAATAGAATCGAAACAACTAATACTGCAACCGCGCCACCCAACAACACAATAATCATAGGCTCAATCAGACTGACCAGGTTAGCAACCAGATTCTCCACCTCCTTGGCATAAAAATCAGCGAGCTTAGCCAAGATTTTGTCCAGTTTTCCAGTCTGTTCACCAACATTCATCATCTGAGACAACATAATTGGCACCTCTTTATGCTTCATAAATACCGTTGATACCGAATTACCGTCCTCCACCTCTTTGATTGTTTCAAGAGTAATTTCCTTATACGTATTATTACCAATTACGTCAGCAACAATTCCGAGCGCTCTAGACAGAGGTATTCCGCTTGTTATCAGATTGGAAAAACTGCGGGCGAATCTGGTCAAATATATTTTTTTGTAAATATTGCCAAACACCGGAATATTCAGTTTTACTTTGTCAATAATTTTTCTACCCTTTTGAGTCCCATATATCGTGCGATATGCTAATATTCCGCCAACTACGAAAATAACCAATGACCACCAATAATTTTTTAGATAATCGCTGGTCGCTATAAGCATTCTGGTCGCCCATGGCAATTCCGCGCCTGCTTCTTCCAGCACCGCGGTTAACTGCGGAATGACAAAGATCATCATAACAATACCGACAACTACCAGAGCGCCTAAAATGAATATTGGATAGATCATCGCCCCCTTAATCTTGGAGGTAAGGTCATAATCCTTCTCTTTTTGATCCGCCAGATAGTTCAGTGTATCATCCAGTTTTCCGGTTGTTTCTCCTGACTTGATCATAAACACAAAGAAATCATCAAACACCTGGGGGTAACGCCCTAGAGTATCGGAAAGTCTTGCGCCGCCGTCTACTTCATCAGCAATCTCGGAAACAATAATTTTGAAAGTAATATTATCTGTCTGCTTGGTAAGAATATTCAAGGCTTTCACAATCGGCACGGTAGCAGAAATCATAACCGCCAACTGTCTGGCAAAAATCACCACTTCTTTTCTGGGAACTTTATTAAAGAAACCCAAGCTGGACTGAAACAGTGTGCGTTTTCTGCGCTCACTTAAAGAGAGTACGATCAGCTCCTTATCTTTCAACATATCGACAGCTACAACCTCGGACGAGGCTTCAACAGCTCCCGTGACCGAGTTTCCGTCTAAATCTTTCGCTTTATAATCGTATACCGCCATATTATTTTTGATTACCTTTGGGCAAACATTTGTAAATTATTTTTATCAACCGCGTATTGCATCGCACTATCCAATAATACCTCTCCTGTTTTGACTAACTCCGCCAACGAACGGTCTAAAGATATCATACCATCTTCCCGGGATGTCTGCATTACGTTGCTCAGTTGGAGCAAATTTCCTTCTCTGATAATTGCCCGGATCGGCGGTGTTGGGATCAGTAATTCAGCAACCAATATCCGCCCGCCACCCACTCTCGGCAGTAATCTCTGTACGATAATTCCGGATAATGCCTCTGAAAGCTGAACTCTCGCCTGGTGCTGCTCCTGCGCATCAAAACTGTTGATCAGTTTTTCAATTGTTTTTACCGCCGAATCGGTATCCATACCTCCAAACACCAGCCGGCCTCCTTCCGCGAGATCAAATGCGTTTTTAATCACGGTCTTGTTTTTCAAATCGCTGACCATGATTACATCAACATCCTCCTGAAAAGCGGACTGCAAAGCCCTTTCAAACGAATGCGTATCCCTGCCTACTTCCCGCTGTTCAACAATACACCGGTTGTCCATAAATATGTATTCAATCGGCTTCTCAATCGTCAATATATGCTCGTCCCTGGTGTTATTGATTTCATTCAGAATAGCCGCCAAAGTAGATGTACGTCCGGAACCGAATGGACCGCAAACTATAACCAGCCCTTTATTCAGCTTAGTAACCTGATCCACAGCCCGGGGGAGACCGAGTTCAAGCAACGTTTTAATATTCGAATTAATCAGACGCAGTGATGCGGATAAGTATCCTTCCTGGTAAAAAAGATTAACTTTAAAACGGATGCGGTTTTGAAAATTGTAGGAAAAAATTATTTCTCTTTCTTTTTCCAGCTCTTGCTTTTGCCTTTCGTCCAATAAAAAGAGCGTGAGCTTCTCCAGAAATTCCGGTGTGATAACCTGTTCCTCGCGCAAAGGAGTAAGCTCACCGTCGATTCGGACAGTTGGAACATTGCCGACAGACAAATGAAGGTCAGAAGCGTTGTATTCCGCTACTGATGTCAAAATTCTGTTGATTTCTATCTGTTCGTTTGTTCTGAGAGTGGATTCTGGTTGTTGCAAGAATTTTATTTATTAAGAATTTTCTTTATTTTAGCAATAACCTCATTAGGCATAAAATGCGCCTTAATAAGATAGTCCTCCGCACCCAAAGCCAAACCGCGGTCCACATCCTTTTTTTGACCCAAATTTGTTAGTAAAATCACGGGAATCTTCATTGTTTCCGGATTCTTTTTCAATTTTTTCAAAACTTCAAAACCGTCCATTCTGGGCAATAGAATATCCAGAAGGATCAGGTCCGGCATTTCTTCAGTAGCGGTTTTTAATCCGTCCTCTCCGTTTTCTGCAAGTTTGACTTCAAAATCTTCCATATTTAGTTTAGACACGTACATACCCGCCAGGAAAGAATCGTCCTCCACTAAAACTATCTTTTTTTTGTTTGATTCATTTACTGTTGTTTGCATATTATTTCCTAATTATTAATTCTAATTTCAAAATGTTAATTTATTCTCTGGTAACATTCCAAACTTCCTGAATGGTGGTTCTGCCTTGGAGTGCTTTGATGATTCCATCCTCTTTGATGGATATCATCCCCTGCTTCTTGAATTCAGCTTTAATCGCATCTGTATCGCTACCCGCCATAATTATTTTTTCCAGTGCGTCATTTATCTCCAATACTTCAGAGATTGCCACCCGTCCTTTGTAACCGGTATGTTCACAACGGGCGCATCCTTTTCCTTTATAAAATCTTAGCGGGCGACTGATAGTTAGATCCTTAGGAATGGCAGCTTTGGGAATTTTCTCTAATTCAGTCCAGATTTCGTTCTCTAATTCCTCCGGAACAGTTGTTTCCATCGGGCAATATTTGCAAATCTTACGAACAAGCCTTTGTGCGATGATAACATTAGTTGATGATGAAACCAGAAACGGTTCGATTTTCATATCAATCAACCGTGGTACCGCACCAAATGCATCGTTAGTGTGGAGTGTTGAAAGCACAATGTGCCCGGTCAGACTGGCGTGAACGGCAAGTTCCGCCGTTTCGTTGTCACGAATTTCTCCAACCATGATAACATCCGGATCTTGACGTAATATAGCCCTTAAACCGCGGGCGAATGTTAATCCAACCTCGGCATTTATTTGTGATTGGTTAATTCCGGCCAGGTAATACTCTACCGGATCTTCCAATGTTACAATATTCACACCCTCCTGGTTCATGACTGTCAGAATAGAATAAAGAGTTGTTGACTTACCGGAACCAGTCGGGCCGGTTACCAAGAACATACCGTGGCTTTTTTTAATATTTTCCCTCATTACTTCCACATTTCTTCCGTCAAAACCCAAATCTTCAAGTCTCTTACTGCCTTCGGTAGTATCTAAAATACGCATCACTACTTTTTCGTAGTTGATCAGGGGTAATGTTGAAACACGATAATCAATATCTTTACCGTCAATATTCATCCGGAAACGACCGTCCTGAGGTATTCTTGTTTCATCTATTTTTAAATTTGAAAGTACTTTAATGCGGGCAACCACGGAAGGATGGACATGTTTCGGTAAAATCAAGGATGTGTGCAATACACCGTCGATTCGATAGCGTACTCTGGTTTCGTTTCCTACCGGCTCGATATGTACATCCGAAGCCCTGCCTTCGACGGCATGCCGTAAAATAACCGACACCATTTTGGAAACTGGCGCTTTTTTGATTACTTCTTCCAGCCCTTTTTCTTCAAGATCTATCCCTTCTTCAGCGGCTCTTGCCTCCGCTTCCGTTCCCTGCAATGCCTGCTCTACTTCTTCGGATAAAGTCGCGTACTGTTTAATGACATGGTTTAAGGCTCCGCGGGAAGTAACATAGTATTTAATTTTATATTGATTTTTTCGGGCAAGAAACTCCGTTGCTTCCAGTGCTTTAAAATCGTTCGGCTGAAGCATAGCAATACTGACTTCATTACCCTGTTTATCAAAAGCCACCATCTGATAATTCTGCGCCAATTCGTGCGAAATAATATTTAGAATTTCCGAACGGATCATTTTACCGAATAAATCCATAAAAGGCACGCCGTACACCCGGCTTTTTACCTTGGCAAATTCCTCATCGGGAACTATATTTTCCTCAGCAATAATATCAATCTCGGAGATTCCGGAAATTCTGCTCTTTTTTTGAATATCCGCATATTGTGTCTGACTGACATATCTGCCCTCAAGTAAGGCCACGACTAAGGGATCAAGGTTTTGATTTGTATCAGAAATTGGCATTAATACTTTGTTTATTAGAATGAAGGATTAAATGGGTTCTTATTACCACCGACCGGCAATATGGACTTCTCAGATTCATTACCGGAAGTATCTACCGACGTAATAGTATAATAATATTCAATATCTTCCAGAACACTTTCATCAATATAAAAATTATCTTCAACCGGTTTTTCTAAAATTGGCAGTCCTAACTCACCTTCAATTTGTGAGCGATAAATTTTTACGTAGGCAAAATCCTTTTCTTGCGGAGCAACCCAAGAGATCTTTACCTGTTTTCCATCATCAGAATTAATTACCGCTACCCCCGTTGGTTTTTGGGGTGGGAAAATATCATTAGGAGTGCCGGTTAACTTTATTGATTCATCGGACTCCTGACCGTTTGCTCCGACTGCGATAAGCGTATAATAATAGTATACCCCGTTTGTAATGCCGATATCCTGATAATAGTTCTTGTCAGAAACCTCGGCAATCAACTCCCCTTTTTCACTTTGCGTTTCTGTCCTATATATTTTGACCGCAGTGTAGCGTTCGTCAAAATCCCAATACATTACCAGTTTTTCCCCGACCTGCGGATTCAAAATATATGCTCCCTTCGGGGCTGGTGTAACTTGGTAATTTGTCGGGGTACTGGAAGACTGGTCCGTATAGCTTTGTCCGCTCCGATCTTTTAATCCGATGATTACTTTTTTACCAAAGAAAGCGCTATCAATATCAACAACCACCGGTTGTATCACAACACCCTGATTGTTTAATCCCAAATTAGTCAAGTCATCGCCCGAGTTACCCGAACCTTTCAATAAAACAAAAGCAGTTACACCGATCAAAACGACCAGGGTTCCTCCGAGTAATAGATTTCTTTTCTGTGATTTTTTTTGAACTAGCATAGATAAATATGATTATTCCAGATAATAGGTATTGAGATTGAGGGAAAATACTCCTTCTGACATCTCGGCTGAGGGGATAAATGACAGGGAATCAAGATCAATAATACGCATATTATCCTCTATGTTGTCCAGGAGTATTTTTAGTGATTCATAGGAAGAGTCTCCTACTACGGACAGTGAAACCGTTATCGTCTGGATACCACTCAACTGATTGGTGGCGGTTTTACCGTTTGTCTCTGAAACGGACACATTCTGTTTTGCTCCGGCATCTTTAATGCTAATCCGGCTCACCTTTAAACCGCTCTCTACAGCGAGTCTTTCCATTTGTAGAAAAATGTCCGGGATCTCCTTCATAGTAGGCAATATTTTCGCCAAACGTTCTTTCTCAACGGATGAGATTTGTGCAAGATTCTCTTTTAATTTTATTAATTCCGACAACTCAGCTTTTTTCGCTTCGAGTGTCTGCTTCTTCTGTTCATAATCAAGGTATCCCTTTCCGCTGATTTGTCGATATTTCGGTAACAGTATGAAATAGGTGCTTACAAATATCAGAATTACAACAAGTGCCACAAAAATATATTTGAAGTATTTAATAACAAACCCTAGAATTGTATTTTTTAGTGAATAACTCATATTGGTTGTTCTTCCTTAAGAAAGAAAATATCTGGGTTTATTTCCAAAGAAACATTGAAATCAACCGCGTTCTGACTGCCAGCGCCTTCCTCCTCGGTAATCGCGGATACCGCGCTTTCGATTGTGACATCACTAATAAAGTCAGATGCGTTTTGAAATACTAAGTACTGGTCCGCTAGAGTCGCTAGATCGATAGCCGTTGCGGACAAGGTTATCTTACCTTCGGTAGTCGCGGCAAGATTTTTATAATAAACATTGGGTAGAGTATATCTTTCAAGATATGCCAAAAACTGAGACCAATAAATATGACTGTCCAGCACTTTTGATACGGAATCCATTTGTTTTTTCAATGTTTGCGCGTCCTCTTTGACATTGCCTAGGCCAGCTATTTCCTGATCTATGCCGTTGATTGCCACGACTAGTTCTTGAATATCACCTTCAATTTTGGACTCCCGATACATCATATATCCATATGCTAATCCAACTATTACGGCGATAATTCCCACAGCTATGCCCAATTGTTTCAATTTTGCCTTCGGTTCAAGATTTCCCAAAATATCATCAGGAATCAGGTTTACATCAAGAGACTGTATTTTCTCCTCCAATGGTACTATCTTGGAAGATTTCTTATCAATATCAGCTTTTAGACCTGAATGTTTGATTTTCACATCTTTCTTCATGTTCGAACCATTATCAGAAGTAGACCAGGTAAAGAATTTCTTTCTTGGCTTTTTTTCTGCATCTTCTTGTCTCGCAAATTTAGGTTGTATCTGGTTTACATCCAGATCCGGTATCTTAGATTCACGCTTTTCGATAATTGACGACCTTGAATCACTGTTTACTATTTTTTTAGCTGGGATGTTTTCCTGTGGCTTATTAACTTCAAAAATATCTTCTACTTTCCCATTTTTTGATTCTTTAATCTTGTCATGACTAACCATGACTAATTTTTCGTCTTTTTTTACTACTTTCTGAGACAAAATACGTTCCTTCTTCGTTCGTTTAAAAATCTTTCCAAAAAACTCAGACAGACCACCTCTCTTAATCTGTTTTGCGGTATCATCTTTTTCTTTTTTTGGCCGTGTCAATTCAATACCAACACCACCAGCCTTTTTTCTGGACTTTTCCTGTATTGAATCTTTGTCTCTCAGCAGATTAATATCAGCCATATGTGTAAGTTAAATTATTTCCCTCATGGCAAGACCTATGGATACTGCAAACCTCGGACCAAGTTCCTGCAATACCGGTTTCAAATCAACGGGATAGATAACCCTTGCCCAAGGATCCCCAATAAATACTTTAATATTTAGGGCTTTTTCAAGATATGCAGTAAGATTAGGCAAAAATGATGATCCGCCCGCCAGTACCACTTTTTCAATCGCCCGTTCACCCTGATTCTGATATAGATTAAGAACAAATTTAATCTCATTGATAATTGAACTCACGATGAATTCAATCGTCCTTGGTATCTGACCCTGCGAAGAGTCACCCGCTGCTGATATGCCAAAATCTCTTTTAAACTGCTCGGCACGATCCAGATTTACGTTAAGGCTATTTGCTATGGCCTTGGTAATTGTATTGCCGCCGATATCAACACTGCGGTTCAGTATCGGAATACCATCAACAATCACGCTGATATCACAGGCAATAGCCCCGATATCAACAATCATGGTAGCCGACCGGTCGTTGCCAATCAAAGAGCGTTCCAGGGCAAACGATTCAGTCTCCAAACTTACTAGTTGAAGATTCGCCTGCTTAAATATATCAACATACCTCTTTACCAGTGTTTTCGGTGCGGCAGTCAGCAGTATTCTGATATTTTTTGATCCGCTAGCCGGTTGGATAGTATTAATTTTTATATCTTTTGCTGTATTATCCTTGTTTTCCTTATCTTCCTTTTTATCAGAGTTCAGTACCTTCCAATCCAGAATCATCTCTTCCAGTGGCATGGGAACAAATTTCTTTGCCTCCCAGCGAACCGCGGCAACTAAATCTTTCTTTGACATAGCTGGCAGACTGATAATTGAACTGAATACCGCAAAGCTAGGTAACGCCGCGACTGCTTTCATAGTAGTTACTTTTGCCTGGGAAATAATCGCTTTCAAAGCTGTCACAATCTCTTTTTGAGCTTCCTGAGAATCACTTTTGATGACATCTGTCGACTGTTCGGCAAAACCGTAGGTTATCAATTTCGGCCTTCCTTTTTCGTTTTCTAATTCAACAACCTTGATACTGGATGTTCCCAAATCAATTCCGATAAAACTTTTTTTTGAGCTGAATAATGCCATAGATTTGTTTTTATATTTTACTGTATTTTTTGATTTTGTTTAAGGGGTGATTTCTATAGGTGCCACTTCCCGCACGACCGGCAACGCTTCGGCAAAGTCTCCGACTCCGGGAGGCGTGTTAATCATGATTCTACCATCATAGAAAATACGCTCTGCCGCTTGAATGTCTTCTACAGTACCGATGCCTGATCTTTCTAGAAACAGCTCGTGCGCTATCACTAACCCGCTGATCACCAGATTCTCATCCCCGGTGCCGGTATAGAATTCTCCTGTTCCGACGACTAAAGATCCGCTTACAGCCTCTCCAACTACTACGAAATTCCCTGCTACCTTAGAAACGTTCGAATTAATATGTACGCTACCTTTAACAATCCATACCACCGAAGGAATATCTTTTAGTTCTGTGTCCGCAGCGTCGGTCGGCTGGTAAGTAATATTCTGTTCAATATACATATCCCCATCAACTACTACCGTGCCTGATGCGGTTTCATTCTGTACTTCCAATCCGCTTTGGATTTCCGTCGCAAGATCTACGGTAAGATCACCCTGGATATGATATACCTTTCCTTGTAGCTGAGATATCCCGCTTAACCACAAATTCTGACCTAGAACATCTCCGGGATACACCTCAACAACATTACCGAATTTGTTCCTGAAATCACCCGGTAATACTTCCACACGGCTTGTAATTCCGTCCAAATCCAGTTTACCCATGACATTCGTATACTTATTAGTGGCTAGTGGTGGCACTAGCGGATCATATCCCGGTCGTAAATAATCTGAACCGCTTTCACTGGTGTAACGCTGAATCGTGCCAGCTGTCTGGATTAAAAAGGTCGAATTATAGAAAGGTTCGGCGGTTAGAGGGCTTGTCGGGAGGTTAAATATGTCACTTGCACCAACCCCTTCTTTGGAATAGATATCCCCCTGAACCGTCTGCAAAAATGGTGCCACGTAGGTTGGCGGTAATTGGCTTATACCAACATAATCACTGAAGGATATCCATCCTAAACCCACAGACTCATTATAGCACGATATTCCGATACATTCTGTCCCCCCGCCCGACCAACCTTCGCCGTCAAATTCCCCCGTATCGATGCTTATTGATACCCCGTAATCTTCCGTATCATCATAGGTAGCGTGCATTTTCACCCATCCCCAGTTTTCAAAATGCCCTTTTGCCCCCTCTTTTTGTAATGAAATTAAACGCGCCCAACCCACAACATCACCCAATTGATAATTACCGTTTGAATCAGCGGCGGCAGTCGCACTGTCTAAAAATACTTTTGCCGAATAGTTCGGACCGGTCGGATATGGATTAGGGTCGAAATCTATCCATCCAATCGGATTGCCATCAGCAGATTCGCCAATCCAGGCATAACCGGAAACATCACCAGAAGCAGAATCGACAGTTACTTTAAAATCAGATGTCACACAGATATTACTCCCACCGGCTCCCGCGGTGTTACAATTTAAGGCGATCCAGCCGATATTAGTATCATATAAAGCATCCAGTTTATCAGTATTGCCTATCCAAGCGTATCCTTCTAATTCATTACCAACCAGATTAACAGTAGTATCGGTACTATCAAACGAAATCCATCCCAGACCAGTAGTAACATTTTCATAAGTGCTTGACGGTAACTGATCATTTGCCAGATGTCCACCTGACCAGGCGTAGCCCGACACCAGATTGGTATCAAAATCAATACTTACACCAAACTGGCGGTTGGTACTCGGCTCCGGACCCAGTAGAATCCAGCCCCAATCTTCATATCCCAAATATTCTCCCGCTTCCTTGACCGATTTTATCCGTGCCCAGCCGGAAACCTGTCCGGCATAAGGAGATCCGACCGGCTCAACCTTCGCGGAATAATACGGCTGGCCGGGAAATGGTTGCGGAGCAAAATCCAACCAACCCACACCAGTAACCGCGCCGGAATCATCCAGCATCCCGTTCCAGCTATACCCCGAGAGATCGCCGGATACCGGATCAACCATCACTCCATAACGCGTTCCGCACCGGCTTTCCATATCTGTCGTAAAATAGTTATAACAGTTATTACTAAACCACCCAATGTGGGTATATTCGGGAGTGTCAATATTCTCTGTTCCAATGCCTGACCAACTCCATCCGGAAACATTAGTTTCGTCCCAGGCCGGTTGCGCGGCAATGACTTTATTTATGTTAAAGATCGCCAGAAAAACAAATACTGAAAAAATTACAACAGAACTTAAGATTATTAATTTTTTTTTGTGTTTTTGCATAACTTATTAACCCCTTAAACAGACGAGGCTATATTGATACTGATTTCCATCCTGTATCGTCACATACATATAATTTATTACCTGTTGCATCCAAAACCATCCTGCCTACTTCATCCGCAATATCACAATCGCTGGCGACAGGCGCTGTAGTTATTGAATCTATTTGTAAATAAGCGGGGTTGGCATCTTCGTTGTCTACCCTAAGACTTCCTCTTACCCGCAATGCATCAGTCAAACTGGTTGTTCCGATTCCCACATTTGATCCGAAAGTTGTAGTCAAATCTCCAGTCACATGCACATCACCGGAAAAATAGCCCGCATAACTGACCCCGCCGTTTATTTCCGCTCCTTCAGTGGCATAAAGACCATAAGTATTAATATGTTCAATTGGAGAATCTGCGCTTGCTGTTCCCGCTTTCGCATAAACACCATAAGTACTAACATAGCCACGGGACAGATTTGTGTCCCCGCTCTCACCCAACACGCCAGCTGATTGAACATGATTAAAAATACTTGTACCAAATATAACCGCACTCTTACCCTTCAATCCCGGTGCAAAGTAATCCGTACTATTAATGCTATAGCCAGTATTGAACCCGGCAGTTCCGGCTCTACTACTACTGCTTGTCACACCCCTCACTCCATATGTACCAGCTAATCCGTCACCTTCTACACCAGCCCGCCACGAACTACCTGAGTTAACTCCATAAATAGTTGATTCAGCGCCATTACTATAAGCCTCAATTGCGCGAATCGTTGTCACGGGAGCTGCAGACGTGCCGACATAGAGCGTGGCGTTAGCGTCAGGAATTGTGTCAGATCCGATAATCATTCTGCCTCTCGCAATACTGGCATCCCCGTTATCAACATCCAAAGCATAGGTTGGGGTTGCCGTACCGATGCCCACCCTGTTATTTGTCGCATCAACAGTCAAAGTATTCGTATCAATATCCATCCCGCCCACTCCTGTTATTTTGTTCTTTGCCCAAAAATCACCCAAATGGCTGATTGAGCCCACTATAGTCGATGCTCCCGCTTCACCTTTGATGAAATTGAAAGTGTGGCTAATACGATCAAATGTTATTCCCACATTATTCACTGGATTGTCAAAATGGATTCCATTAATAAAGGTGGATCCTACATCTGACTTGAGCCATAGCTGATTCCATGTTGAATTTGACCATGAATCATACGTACCTTTTCCAAGTGAATAATTGCCGGCAGTATCAGGCACAATATTACCTTGAGAAAAAGTATCTCCTTCAACATACAGTTGGTATGCTCCCGGCGAAGCGGCACTGCCTAATCGAAGACCACCCAACTTGTATTGATCAGCATCAGAGATATTGATCGGCGCAGCAATGTCCCCTGCCGGCGGAGTACTAGAGGGAGCAGTCCAGGCTGCCAGAACGATGTTTACACCCAGACCAACAATTATACTAATAGCTACAACACTTAGACTAACAATTGCTGTTCTGTTAAATTTGTGAAACATTTTTTTCATTGTTATGTATAATTTTTTTTGAAGCGTTTAATTAAGGAATAAACTCACCTTCCCCAGGATCTGAAGGCCATATGTGCCCTCCCCCAGTAGGAGGTGGCGGTGGTTCTAAACAAGTCACAGTGGTTACATCATATCCGATATTTACCCAGCGATAATTCATGCGAACCATTATTGCCGTATAACGCGTCGTGTCACTAGCGCACCATGAACAGGTAAACATGGTTCCTTCGGCATAGTATGTCGGTGCAACATTGCAGCCGCTTGAATCAGTACTTAAATACGGAAGCCCCCCATCCATATACATTTTTCCTATATATTCAACTCCCCCACCTACGGAGATATCATCCCTGAGCCAAATATCACCATCCGTTCCGGTTAGATTAATATCACTGTCCGTACCGGCAAGGTTCAAATTGCTAAAACCATTTATATCTGAATCTGCGGTTAGTGTGTTATAGGCTTTTAGTTTAGACGTCACAGATAGACCTCCGTTCATTTGTACAAAACCATCAAACCACCCTGCGTACGTATTACCGCCAATCTCATTTCCAACTCCCATTATTCCAACCGACTGACCGTTGCCCGGATCTCCTGCTTTACCAAAAACGCCAAAGTTCCATCCGGTACCGGCACCAGAATAAGTTACGGTTCCACTTTCACCATATATTGCTGTTGCCGCCTCTGTCTGTGTACCATAATCAACACCTGAATTATTACCACCCGCCAAACCATAGATTGATGATGTATTATCCGAACCAATCACATGTAACCTTGTTTTTGGGCTAGCTGTATTAATGCCCACTTTATTTGTTAGTGACCGAACAACCAGTGTACTATCATCAACCACGAAATCACTATTACCCCCTGTACTGGGAATAATATCTACTGAACCCTCAAACAATCCTGCTCGTGTTGTACCGGATGCGTCAAAATGCGGATCAAATAAATCCTCTGTGTTGTCAAAACCAGTAACACCATAAAGCCCCCTGCCCACCAGCCCATAAGCATTATTCCTTCCTCTTGCATATAAACCGCCCTCAATTCCTATCCACTCATCTCTTTTTGCGTCAGCTAATACCGCGTACTCAGTCAGACTTCCGGCAGATATTCCGTAACGGTAACCGGATCCATATATACCGGTTCCCCCCGATGCACCATTTATTCCCTGAATAGTGGCAAGAGCTACAGAATCATTTTCAACATCTATTCCCGGTTCATTTTCCGTTTTAACGGTCACTGAACCGTTAGCGACCGAACTATTAATCAGTACGCGACCGTTTGCGCCGTCAACTCTGAACAGGCCATTATGAATATTTAAATCAGTGCCAGCTGTTGCACTTCCTGCAACAGCTGAATTTGAATATAAACTACCACTTAGATTCAAATCCGCGCTTATGCCGGTATCACCCGATAAATAAGAACTACCCAATACATAAAATTTCTCGCCACCGGCAACACCGGAGGCCACACGCAGTCCACCTTCTTGAGTCGCCACATATAGTCCACCTGTTTTTTCCTGTTCTGACAGTGAAGTATTTATGGGCGGCTCTAGATCGCCTAAGTTAGGAGCAACGGCCGTTGGATCCTGCCATGTCGCGGCAATTACCATATTTATACTAATCGCCACAAAAGAACTAGCCAATACAACAAAAATACCTATGATTGCTGTTTTATTTAACTGTCTAAGTGCCTTTTTCATCAAATCTTCCCCTATGGTTGCCAATTAGGAAGTTCAGGATTGTAAGGATCAATACCACAAAGCGCCCCCTTTGCATATCCGATATTAACCCATTTCCCGTTTAATCTCGCCATTACCGCATGAATACGCTGAGTTGTCAGACTGGGGCACCAATAGCAGACAAATATAGTCCCTTCGGCATAGTAGGTCGGCGCAACATTGCATTCCGTAGCAACCCCGCCTTCCATCGCCGGGAGTCCACCGGTCATAATTAATTTTCCGTTATAAGTAATATCACCACCCGCCGAAATATCGCCTGTCAAAGTAATATCACTGTCAGCACTGGTCATAATAATATCACTGCCTGTGCCGGCCAAATTCAAGTCACCATAACCATAAATGTTACCATCAACATCAAGGATACCACTAATCTCTACAGGGTCTACTACTGAAAGTTGTCCGTCTATTTTTACGTCTCCGTCAAAAAAACCGGCATATGAATTTGCCGCGCCATTGAAATCCATACCCAAGATTCCTGCTGTCCTACCAGTTCCAGGGTCACCTGCTTTTCCATAGACACCAAAATTCCAGCCAACGCCAGCGACATCATATGTTACTGTCCCGCCCTCACCATATACCCCCGCTACGGTATGTGTTGGATCACTATAATCTGGTAATGAAGTATTGGTCCCCGCTTGAGCGTATATAGCAGATTGATTATCTGTTCCTAACACATGAAGTTTGACCGACGGATTAATAGTCCCGATTCCTACTCTATCCGTGGAAGAGTTAACAACAAAAGTATTAGTATCAACGGTAAGGTCGGCATTTCCACCCGTACTCGGTACAATTTCTACCGATCCTTCAAACAGCGCCGCCAAAGTTCCAGCGGGACCGTTGATTACCGGGCTATAAAGATCTTCCGTACTGTCCAACCCGACAACACCATACATCCCTCTCCCTACAGCACCATATTTTTCATCACCGCCCCGGGCATAAAGACCTCCCATTCCAGTGAGACTTGCATCCGCTAACACGCCATAACCATTTTGTGAAACACCCCATAACCCATATTGATCGCCATAGCCAAAAATTCCCGTTCCACCGACTGTAGAAATGTTTGTAGCTTGAATGGCAGCCAGTGTGCTGGAATTATTTTCAGCATAGATACCCGACTCACCACCCGCAACGATATTCAGTCTTCCCTCCGAACCGGCGTTATTAATAAAGACTTTATCAAGATTGCTGTCCACCCGAAATAATAGCCCATGAACATTTAAATCGTTCGCTACTGTAACATTTTCTGCATTTAACGTACCAGTAACATTTGCCGATCCGGACACATACTCGTTTCCAACAACATCAACATCTCCGTTTAACAATGTTGTACCTTCAACATATAGCTTGTTACTACCCGCTGAACTTGAAGAACCAACAACCAGCGCTCCATCCTGGGTCGCCACATAGAGTCCTCCCTTTTTTGCTTGAGTTGATGCGGATGTATTGATCGGTGGTTCTAATTCTGAAGGAAAACCCGGCGGTGTTACAGTTGGATTCTGCCAAACAGCTGAAAATACGTTTTTTGGAGCAAATAACCCTCCAAATAATGAGAAAACACCAATAATTAAGCAAAAAACAGCCACCTTACTTACCTTCAGGGAAGCTGCTTTCAATGATTTTTTGCTTTTTATCTTCATTTTTTGTTTAATTCAAGTAGAAAACTTCGTAATTTGCGATTTAACTACTCTTTGACAAAAGGTCTTATAACATTATATAATATAATTTGAAATAAGCCAAGTCTATATTCAATATTTTACCACAAGTAAAAAGAAATGTCAATAAACAAAAGTCGTCAGCTTAACAATTCAAATAATCAAGAAAGCAATGTTATCGCTACTGTAATAATAACGATCTGTGCCGTGATTATTGCTATGGCAATTGGCTACCATTGGGGTTATTATAGAGGTATACAGAAATCCCAAGAAAATGACGTAATTGGCCCAAATAATGCACTAACTGATGAATTTGGTAATATTACCCTCTACCAAGGCCCGGTGATTAGTATTAATGGTAACCAGCTCTTTATCACGGCAAAAGTGGACGAAAACGGGGAAAAAGTCGAAAAAACGGTTACGGTAAATACGACCAATGATACCATGTATCGTAGAATTAACATGTCGGTCCCCCCTATTGATCCTACTGAGCTGGAAAACGGAGTGGAAAATTCGCGTGAAGAGACAATCGAGTTGAAGGATGTCCAAATTGGCGATAATATTATTGCAGAGGCCAGCGAAAACATATATGGTAAAACTAGTTTTCAAGCGGATCAAGTAACCGTTCTTTCAATAGGTAATTAATAATAAACGAAAGGAATATCCATGGATACATTATTATGGGTCGTTGTGGGACTGGTAGCTATAGTTGGTTTATGGTTTATCGCCACCTACAATGGGCTCATTCGATTAAAAAACAGGACTGATGAAGCTTGGTCCGACATTGACGTACAATTAAAACGCCGATACGATTTAATACCTAATCTCGTTGAGACAGTTAAAGGATACGCAACACACGAACGGGAACTGTTTGAGAAGGTAACACAAGCTCGCAGTAATGCCATGCAGGCAACTACTCCGGAAGCGCAAGCTAAAGCTGAAAATATGTTGGCGGGTACGTTGAAATCCCTCTTTGCCGTCGCAGAGAATTATCCTGATTTGAAAGCAAACCAGAATTTTGCCAAACTGCAGGATGAATTATCTGACACAGAAAATAAGATTCAGGCCTCCAGAAGATTCTACAATGGCAATGTCCGCGACTTCAACACAAAGATCCAGGTCTTCCCTACTAATATGGTCGGCAATATGCTCGGTTTTAAACAGAGGGAATTCTTTGAGATTGAAGATGCGGCACAAAAAGAAAATGTTGCTGTAAAATTCTAATCTTTATTCTAACTAAGAACGAAGCGCGGAATTGTCATCCGCGCTTCAATTGCCTAAAAAAATGTATAACCAAATTGATTCAAATAAAAGAAAATCTATTATACTGATTATTCTTTTTGTGGTAATGGTTGCATTGATCGGTTGGGCATTTGGCGCATTAACTGATCTGGGTTATGGCGGATTAATCATTGCCATAATCTTCGCGGTATCAACTTCAATGTACGGATACTATTCCGGCGACAAGGTTGCCTTGTGGACTTCCGGTGCAAAGCAGATCACCAGCGAGGAAAATCCCTACGTTTACCGAATGGTTGAAAATCTGAGTATTACCGCTGGAATACCGGTGCCAAAGGTTCATATCATTGCTGACAGCACGATTAATGCTTTTGCTACGGGGCGGGACCCGGAACATGCTTCAATCGCTGTTACCACGGGCGCAATCGAAAAACTGGAAAATGAAGAACTGGAAGGAGTATTGGCCCATGAAATGTCCCATATCAAAAACTACGACATCCGTTTAATGACCTTGGTGATTATTTGCGTGGGGATTATCGCTTTATTATCCAACTGGTTTTTCCGAATCAGCTTCTTTGGCGGAAGAAAAAGTTCTCGGGAAGGAGGAGGACAAATACAATTAATCATCATGGTTATCGGAATCATTTTGCTGATTTTTGCACCGATTATTGCGCAATTGATTAAACTAGCTGTCTCCAGGAAAAGAGAGTTCCTTGCTGACGCATCCGGAGCACTATTGACCAGATACCCGGCAGGTCTCGCAAATGCACTGGAAAAAATTGAGAATCAAAACATAGACCCGATGTTGCGGGCAAATAATTCAACCGCTCACCTTTTTATTTCTAATCCGTTCGGCCAAAGAGCACGCAAGGGGCTGGCAAAACTGTTTCTGACTCATCCTCCGATTGGAGAAAGGATTTCAGCACTTCGTGCAATGGCATAATCAATCATATTTTCATGGTTCCCGACATATTAAACAAATTTACTACAAACCTTAAGAACACGCTCAAAACAGCGGCGGAGCTAGCTTTGCGTTCTAAGCGCGAAAAAATAGAACCAATTGATTTGTTTAATGGCTTGCTTCAGCAGAAAGGGAGCATTGGATCTGAAGTGCTGACGAAAGTCGGCTTTAAACAAAAAGCAATTGATACCTTGCATCAGACCCTCGGGATTAATGAGCCGGTTGATTCCGTAAAAAGCATATCGACCATAAATCCCCGATTTTCCGTAGAGAGTAAAAGAGCACTTGAAAAATCCGCACTTACCTCCTCACGGCATCAGCATAAATACGTCGGCACTGAACATTTGCTCTATGCCTTAATTGAAATAAAAGATCAAAATATTGAAGAGTTACTTGCTCAATCAAACGTAAAGATCGGCGACTTGATTCAACACTTAAATACTGTGTTAAAAAGTACCTCAAAATTTCCCGACATTACACGAATTTTTGAGAATAACAAAGAACTGAGCATGGGCGAAATTGATTTAAAAGAAAGCCCTGCCGGAACCGCACTGGAATTCTTCTGCACAGACCTTACCAATAAAGATGTGCAAAAAAGTATTGATCCGGTGATCGGTAGAGAAGAAGAAATCAGCCGGCTAATCCATGTACTGGCTCGCCGCACAAAAAATAATCCCGTACTGATCGGCGAACCCGGCACCGGCAAAACTGCTATTGCTGAAGGGTTAGCCAAACGCATTTCCGAGGGCAATGTCCCGGTGATTCTCCAGAATAAAAAAGTATTAAGCCTTGATTTAAGCCTGGTTGTCGCCGGCACAATTTATCGCGGTGAATTTGAAGGACGAATCAAACAAATTATTGATGAGATAAAAGCCGACCCGAATATTATACTGTTTATTGATGAAGTGCATATGATAATCGGTGCCGGCACTACTTCCGGGTCAATGGATGCCGCAAATATTCTTAAACCGGCACTGGCAAAAGGGGAAATCCGCTGTATCGGCGCGACCACGCTAGATGAATACCGGAAACATATAGAATCAGACGCGGCACTGGAAAGAAGATTCCAGCCAATTCTAGTTGAAGAGCCTTCATTTGAAGAGACCTTAGCAGTATTAAAAGGTATCCGGTCAAATTATGAAAAATATCACCGGGTGACAATTACGGATGAAGCACTAGAAGCGGCAATCAAAATGAGTGAGCGTTACATGCAGGATAAATTCCTGCCAGATAAAGCGATTGATCTGATCGATGAATCCGCTTCCAAATTTCGTATTCACCAGAAACTGGATCCGATTACTGAAAAATTAAACGCTACTGAAAAAGATCTGCGCAACTCCCGTAAAGATAAGGAGTCCGCCATTTTGCAGGAGAGATTCGAAGAAGCAATGAATATCAGAAATAGAGAAATATCTCTGATCAAAGAACTGGAAGAATTAAAAAAGAAGCAAGAAGCATTGAGCCAAAAGCCGCTTGGTAGAATTACCGAAAAAGAGATTACAGAAGTAATCAGCAACATTACCAAAATTCCTTTAACTGAATTAAGTATTGAGGAAAAGGAAAAGATCATCAACCTGGAAAGTGAGATAAGCCGGCATATTGTCGGCCAATCGGAAGTGATTAATGATATCTGCGGATTCATCAAAAGGTCACGGGCAGGTCTTAGCAGTCCGGATCGACCGCTCGGTTCATTTATCTTTCTGGGACCGACCGGCGTCGGCAAAACAGAAACAGCTAAAGTAATCGCCAGAACAATTTTCGGCAGTGATGATTCTTTGATCAGAATCGACATGTCGGAGTATTCGGAAAGTTTTCAGGCATCCAAATTGATCGGCGCTCCGGCCGGTTATGTCGGCTACAAAGACGGGGGTAAACTAACTGAAAGCGTACGGCGAAAACCATACTCAGTTGTTTTGTTTGATGAAATTGAAAAGGCGCATCCGGAGATTTTCAACCTGCTACTGCAAGTTTTGGAAGACGGGCATTTGACTGACGCAGTGGGGAAAAAAATTAACTTCAAAAATACAATTATCATTCTTACTTCCAACGTTGGTTTGTCATTGTTGAATCAAGGTGTGATTGGGTTTGAATCTGAAGCAAAGGAATCCCAATTGAATTATCAGACATTGAAACAACAAGTACTGAAAGAGTTAGAAAAGAAATTCAAGCCGGAATTTTTGAACAGAGTAGACAAAATATCGGTTTTCAAACCGCTTGATAAAAATTCAATCAGAAAAATTGTTGAATTACAAATTGCCGGACTGAAGGAAAGACTGCACGCACAGGGAATTGAGATGGAATTATCCAAAACAGCTGTTGATCTTCTGACAAATAAGAGTTATGTACCGGAAAAAGGTGCGCGCGAAGTGAGGCGTGTGATTCAGGAATATGTGGAAAATCCACTAGCTGATAAAATCCTTAAAAACGACGTACGCAAAGGCGAATCAATAAAAGTAAAGACCAGGCTTAAGGAGGTTGTATTGGAAGATTAATTAATATATAATTTAATAGAAGTAACCGGGCGTCCTTTGCCCGGTTTTGTTATATGAATAAATTATTAAAGAATCTAATTGAGCTGATTTTTCCTTCAAACTGTTTTGGGTGTGGTCTAGAAGGGACATGGCTTTGCAATAATTGTGCTGAGAAGATACCGATCTGCAGCAAGCATGATTGTTTTTGGTGCAACAGTAATACTCGTAAACGTAATATCTGTTTACCTTGCCAGCAAGAATCACAGTTATCAGCATTATTTGTTATTACCGCATATCAGAATCTCCTGTTTCAGGACATGCTACACAATTTAAAATATAATTTTGCCTCTAGTATTAGTGATGCGTTTAAATTTCTGTTAATTAAATATTTTGAACAAAATAAAATTAATATTACTAGTAAAGATTCCGTAATCGTTCCTATTCCATTACATAAGAAACGTTTAGCAGAAAGAGGGTTTAATCAATCAGAACTGATCGGCAATCATGTTGCTGAAATATTACAGCTAAAAATTAATCCCAAATTATTAATCAGAACAAAGAATACCAAATCGCAAATGACCTTGAATAAAGCTGACCGAATTTTGAATATGCAGAAGTCATTTGTCTGTCCGGATCCAGCCCAGGTCAAAGGGAAAGACATCATTTTGATCGATGATGTGCTCACTACCGGCACAACAATTAGAGAAGCGGCGCAGGCGCTAAAAGCCTCCGGCTGCAGGTCTGTAAGCGCAATTGTACTAGCAAAAGGGGGGTTGATAAATATGAAAGATAATGTTAGGATAGATTAGTCCAAAAAATGGAGGAGTACTCGCCGAAGCGAAGCAGGCCAGAGCGGGTCGAGCGGAGAAAAGCAAGCCAACTGCTTGGCTTGCGAACCGCGAGACGGGCACGAAGATGTCTCGCACAAGCGAGACCAGAGTGCCCAGGACGAATGGGACAGCCCGCCATGATTTACCCTCAATGGTGAGGCGGGTCTTGCCATCGCCTATGGCGGTGTCCCGCTGGAGGCGGGAAAAATTGTTAATTAATAAAACCATAATTTTTTAATAGTAATGGAGGAGTGCCAGAGCGGTCGAATGGGACAGTCTTGAAAACTGTTAGACCTGCAAGGGTCTCGGGGGTTCGAATCCCTCCTCCTCCGCCACTCGATTCACACCTTATCAAAAAAAGTAAGACGTTAGGATGGCAAGTTGGATAGGATTCGAAGGGTAGCAGTGACCCTGAACAAAGTTCAGGGAACGTCGGCAGAATTGCTGGTGGCAAATCTGCCGCTACCCAGGAAACGAATCCCTCCTCCTCCGCCAAATTGTCAGCACTTCCATTATCATTATTTAGCACTCGGAGAGATACCCAAGAGGTTGAAGGGGCGGGTTTGCTAAACCTGTAGGTCGGGTTTTTCCCGGCGCGAGGGTTCGAATCCCTCTCTCTCCGCCAGCGAACAAAGTGAGCAAGGAGAAGAGCGACACACAAGTGTGTGTCGCGTAGGGATGAGAAAGCCGCAGCGATGTGCGAGTTCTCGCCAGAGGCGAGAGGCGAGCACCGCGAGGCGGGGTCGACCGCGATATTCGTCAGAATATCGACGG
>Ga0172379_10004110_pt1 | contig 22005 bp, 16 predicted proteins | sample GrowelOW334metaG_FD_119756 | JGI IMG/M metagenome (GOLD analysis project Ga0172379, IMG submission 119756) | Groundwater microbial communities from an aquifer near a municipal landfill in Southern Ontario, Canada - Groundwater well OW334 metaG | ecosystem: Environmental > Aquatic > Deep... | reverse complement strand
ATTTTGCCAAACATAACAAGCGCGAATTTTGGATATTGTTGGCAATTCTTGTGATCGGTGCCTTATTTCGATTGTACAAAATTGACCAATATATGACTTTTTTGGGAGATGAGGGTCGAGATGTAATTATTGTCAGAAGAATATTTACAGAACTTCACCCACCTCTAATCGGACCGGGAACTTCAGTTGGGGATATGTATTTGGGGCCTCTTTATTACTACATGATGGCAATACCATTGCTTATTGCAGGATTTTCTCCTGTTGGCCCTGCCGTAATGGTTGCCTTACTCGGGGTTATTACAATAACCTTTATTTGGTGGATTGGGCGAGTTTGGTTCGGAAAATGGGCGGGGATTATTGCTTCTGGACTTTACGCAATTTCTCCAACAGCAATTATTTTTTCTCACTCTTCCTGGAACCCAAACATTATGCCTTTTTTTGCACTCCTTTCAATTTTTTCTATTTGGAAAGTTTGGAAGCAAAAAAAACTTAATTGGTTAATTACGTTGGGCATATCCCTGGCTTTTGTTCTTCAGTCTCACTACTTGGGACTACTTCTTCTTCCAACCATTTTTATATTTTGGTTTTTAACTTTTGTAGAACTCAGGAAAAAGAAACAGTCTAAATCATTTATTAATAAAACGATCATTGGTTTAATTTGTTTCTTGATTTTAATGAGTCCGCTTTTGATTTTTGATTTTAGACACAATTTCATGAACGCTAAAGCAATCTATAAGTTTTTTATGGAGCGACAAATAAATTTTTCTTCAAGTCCACTAATAGCAATACCCCATATCCCGCAGGTATTAAATTTAATTAACAAAAGCTTAATTGCAGGTAAAAACTCCATAGCTGCCGCAATATCCTCAATTGTAATTCTCGCGGGAATAATTTACCTGTTTGTTGAAAATTTCGTTAGGCAGAAAAACTTTAATATAAAAAAAGAATACTGGGTTCTTCTTTCTTGGCTGACGTTTGGTCTTATAGGGTTTGGATTTTATAGACAAAATATCTACGATCATTATTTTGTGTTTCTCTTTCCGGTTCCATTTCTTTTACTGGGAGCTATTGTTTCAAAATTAATATCGTGGCAAACTTTGACAAAAATTTTTGGGGGGGCAATCTTAATATATTTGGTTGCAATTAATTTAATGGGAAATCCTTTGTTAAAAGAACCGAATCGCTTGATGAAAAGAAGTATGGATGTTTCGAAATTAATTTTAGATAATATTGATGGTAAACCATTTAATTTAGCAGTTATTGCCGAGCGAAATTATGAAGACGGATACAGGTATTTTCTCGAACTTTGGGATGGAAAAGTTCTCCACGCAGACAGATGGGACGTTTCGACCATATCTGATCAGCTTATTGTGGTTTGTGAGAACGAAGCTAGTAAATGTGATCCGACACATTCACCTAAAGCGGAAGTGGCAAATTTTGGCATGACGAAAATAGATAACCAATGGCTGGTTGATGGGGTTATAATATACAGATTGGTTCACACGCAATGAATTACAAAAACTCTATTTTAATACTTGAGAAGATTAAAAAAGCCAATAAAATTTTGGTTAATTGCCATAGGGGACCGGACTCCGATTCTGTTGGTTCGGCTTTGGCTTTATCACAAGTTCTACAAAGATTGGGTAAAGAAGTATCCGTAATTTGTCCCAGTGATATTCCATCAGATTTAATGTTCATGAAAGGTTCTAAAGAAATTATAAGAGTAAATTTTACGTCTTTTGATTTTTCGGTTTACGACCTTTTTGTAATTCTTGATTCATCGACTTACTCAATGGTTACCGGTTTAAAAGATTCGGATAAGCCGGGAATAGACTCGATTGTGATCGATCATCATCAGTCGAACGAAAAATTTGGAAAAATTAACCTGGTTGATGTCGAAATGACCTCAACTGGGGAACTATTATTTAAGGTTTTTGAAGATTGGAAAGTTGAGGTTGATGAAAACATCGCTGAATGTTTACTGACGGGAATAATAGGAGACACAGGAACTTTCCAGTACCAGGGTGTGGGGGAAGAAACTTTAGGTATAGCTGCCGATTTGATAAAAAAGGGAGCTGACAAAGACAGAATTATTTACAATTTATATAGAAATATAGAGTTTAAAGAAATCAAAATGTGGGGCAAGTTTATAGACAAAATGATGATTGAGGATGGCTTTGTATGGTCTGCCTTACCACTTGCTACCTACAAAGATTTTGGAGAATACGCTTATGCCAAAGAAGATGTAGCCAATTTATTTTTCCCGATAATCAAAAATACTGAGTTTGGTATTGTAATGGTTGAGACCTCGGAGGACACTTTATCCGTAAGTTTTAGATCGAGAAGCGGCTTTGATGTTTCAAAAGTTGCTAAGGAATTGGGAGGTGGCGGACATAAACCTGCAGCTGGGGCCAGGCTTGAGGGGATACCTTTTGATCAGGCAGTTGCAAAAGTTCTCACAACTGCGAGAAAATATGCTCAAAAAAATAAATAAATCTTCTTTTGAAAAAATATTTCTGATACTAATCATCGGAGTTGCTTCCTTTTTACGTTTTTTTAGATTAAAAGATTTTTTGGGATTTTGGTATGACCAGGGTAGAGACGCTTTAGTTATTTGGGATATGGTTTTTAATGGCAAATTTACCCTTATCGGGCCTCAAATGGGATTTACCGGAATATTTAGGGGTGGCTGGTATTACTATTTAATAGCACCGTTTTACGCTTTAGACCGAGGAAATCCTATTCCTCCTTATGTTTTTTTGATAGCCACTACTATTATTGCGATTTTTGTTCTTTATATTCTTGGAAAAAATATGGGAAAGCCGAAAGCGGGACTTTTAGCGGGACTTGTCGGATCGGTTTCAATGTATATAGTCGGTGCATCTCGCTGGTTTTCCGACCCAACTCCAACTTTGTTAATCAGTGTTTTATTAGTCCTATCTTTGTATAAATATACCGAAGGCAAGTCTTGGTGGATAATTATCACCGGTTTTTTATGCGGAATGGCACTCCAATTCAGTGCTGCGACGGAGATTTTTTATGTTCCGGGGATAATGTTAATTGTTTTCTTGCTTCGTAAAAAGGTTAGGTTAAATATTAAACAAATCTTCTTTGCAATTTTGGCATTTGTTTGCGCCTTTGGTCCCCAAATTATTTTTGAGATTCGCCATCCGGGAGTACAGACGGGCGCTTTTTTTAATTTTGTTTTTCATGAGAAAACATTTACATACGCCTTTTGGGAGATTCTCAAAACCAGGTTGCCATTTGATTACAACATGTTTGCTTCCAAGTTCTGGATAGACGGCGGACTTATTTTTGCACCGTTTTTCATTATATTTATTGGACTTATGGCTTTTAATTGGAAAAAACTTTGGCAGTTAGATAAGTTTAAAGTCTTATTCATTTTAGCTGCCGTCCCCATTATTGGCACGCTCTTTTTTGTTAGCAACCTCGGCGGTGTATATGAATACTATTTTACGGGATATTATTTAATTTGGATTTTGCTTTTCTCATATGTTTATATTTATTTTTTCAAAAGTATTTTAATCAAAATTTGCTTATCGATTTTTATCTTTCTATTAATATTTTTAAACTTAAAATCTTTCAGTCAGAGCTATTGTATAGATATAAATAACTCGAAAAATATTATATTTGCAAATGAACTTGCGGCAATAGAATGGATTTATAAGGATGCTAATGGACGTGATTTTAATGTAGATGAATATGTTCCTCCGGTAATTCCTTACGCATACGAGTATTTATTTAAATGGCTTGGTACAACCAAATATAGGTATCAACCGCTTACCAAAAATATAGACTTACTTTATACTTTATATGAAGCGGATGATGATCATCCGGAGAGACTGGGGGCTTGGATGGAAAGACAAAAAGGAATTGGCAGGGTTGTTAAAGAGGCTAAGTTTGGTAGTATAGTTGTACAAGAGAGACAAAGACTAGTGGATATATGAAACCATATTTAAGCGTAGTTATACCGGCCTACAATGAAGAATTCAATCTGCGTACCGGAGTTTTGGATTCTGTTTATGATTATTTGTCTCAACAAAAATATTCCTGGGAGGTTTTATTTGTTGATGATGGTTCAACTGATGGAACATTAAAAATCGCCGGAGAATTTGCAAAAAAACACAATAAATTTATAGTTTTACCCCAACCCCATAGGGGAAAAGCCGGAACGGTTACGGCAGGCATATTAAAAGCTAATGGCGAAATAATTATATTTACCGATACGGATCAGGCAACTCCAATCGATCAAGTAGAAAAAGTGCTACCCAAGCTTAATAAAGGTTATAGTGTCGTAATTGGGTCTCGCCATGGTAGAGAAGGTGCTCCTTTAATTCGTAAAATTATGGCTTCGGGATTTTCTTTTCTCAGACTTATAATTTTAAGACTGCCTTATAAAGATACTCAATGCGGATTTAAAGCTTTTACAAATCAAGCTGCAAATCAAATTTTTAAACGTCTTGAAATTTTTAGTCAGAAAACTAAAAGTAAAGGGGCTTCCGTGACGGCAGGGTTTGATTTGGAGGTTTTATATATAGCCAGAAAATTAGGTTACAAGGTTGCTGAAGTTCCGGTTGATTGGCACCATAAGGAAGGAACCAAGGTTAATCCGATTAAAGATTCAATTGAGGGATTTAGGGGACTAATTATGGTTCGTCTTAACGCTCTTCAGGGAAAATATAAGGTCTAATCGAATAGCTTGGCAAATCGTGCTACAATTTAGGCATGGCTTCTAAAATTTCTGTTGTGATTAATACACTGAACGAAGAAAAGAACCTGCCTCGTGTTATCGCTTCAGTCAAAACTTTAGCGGATGAAATAGTTGTTTGTGACATGGAATCTGACGATAAAACACATGAGGTTGCCGAAAAACTGGGAGCTAGAGTCTTTACACATAAAAAAACGGGATATGTTGAACCGGCACGCAATTTTGCAATTAACAAAGCCAGTAATCCCTGGATATTGATTTTGGACGCAGATGAAGAAATTTCCGGTGAATTAATTTCTCAAATAAAAAAAATACTCAAAGAACCGAAGTGTGATTATTATAGAATCCCCAGAAAAAACATAATTTTTGGAAAGTGGATAAAAAACTCTCGTTGGTGGCCGGACATGAACATCAGGTTGTTCAAAAAAGGGTTTGTTTCTTGGAATGAGATAATTCACATGGTTCCCATGACACAAGGAGTGGGTGGAGATATAGAAGAAAAAGAGGATTGTGCAATAATTCATCATAATTATGACTCAATTGACGAGTACATTAAACGTATGAATCGCTACACTACGGAATACGCCAGAATAAAAATCAAAGAGGGTTACAAACTATCATGGAAAGATATAATAATAAAACCTTTAAGTGAATTTTTTAGCAGATATTTTTTTGGGAAAGGATATAAGGACGGACTTCATGGATTAGCACTTTCTTCTCTTCAGGCTTTTAGTGAGTTGGTTTTGTATCTCAAGATTTGGCAAAAAGATAAATTTAAAGAGCAGGATCTTAAATTGGGTGAAGTGATAACACTTCTCAGAGATCAGGAAAAGGATCTACATTATTGGGAATCGGACACCCTTTATAAAGAAGGTGGAAACCTTGGTGAAAAGATACGTAGAAAATTGAAAATTTAAAATGTCCAAATCTCCAAAAGTCTCAATTATTATTTTAACAACCAATGCTTTAAAAATGACCCGGGAGCAACTTCTCGACATTGCTAAAGTTAATACAGATGGGCTTGAGGCGGAATGTCTTGTTGTTGATAACGGTTCCGGCGATGGAACTGAAGAAGCAATCAAAAACTACAAACTTCCGAATATGGCTTACAAATTTATTCAAAGTGGTGCGAACCTTGGTTTTGCCGGTGGAAATAATGTCGGGATTAAAGATGCCTTGAAGCGTGGTTTTGATTATATAATTCTCATGAACAACGACCTTATTTTGCCGAAGGATGTTGTTACAAAATTGGTTAAGTTTATGGAAGATAACCCGGGTGTTGGTGTTGCCTCACCAAAAATGTATTTTGCAAAAGGGTATGAATTCCACAAGGATCGTTATCAAGAATCGGAAAAAGGAAAAGTAATTTGGTATGCTGGGGGAATTCTTGATAGAAAAAATGTTTACTCAAATCATAAAGGGGTAGACGAAGTTGATCATGGACAATATGACAAGACAGAGGACACTGATTTTGCAAACGGTGCTACGGTTATTGTAAGACGTGAAGCATTTGAAAAAGTTGGGTTACTGGATGCATCTTTCTTCCTTTATTGGGAAGATGCGGACTTTAGCGAAAGAGTAAGACGTTTTGGTTTTAGAGTTGTTTATTACCCTGGAACTTGCATGTGGCACAAAGTTTCCGCTTCCACAGGGGGTTCGGGAAGTCCAACAAATGATTACTTTTTGACTAGAAACAGAGTTTATTTCTCAAACAGATACTTAAGCATTAGGACAAAATTTGCTGTTATCAGAGATACTTTTAGACTTATTTTTGTCGGACGTACATGGCAAAAGTGGGGGGCAATCGATGGACTTTTAGGAATAAAAGGAATGGGGGCATGGAAAAGAAGATGAAAAACACAATTTCTGCAATTGTTTTAATAGGAGGAAATTACGATAAAGAACTTTTGAAAAAATGTATTGATTCCGTATCTTGGTGCGATGAAATCGTAAAAGTCGAGACAGCGGAAATAAAAGGAAGTTTTTCCGAATGGAGAAATGAGGGGGCAAAGACAGCAAAGGGAGATTGGCTTTTATATATCGATACCGATGAAGAAGTTTCTAGTGATCTCAGAAATGAGATTAAATCTAAAACTGATAATTTTCAATTTGTAAATTCTGCCTATGCTATACCAAGAAGAAACAAGTTTTTGGGTCATAGAATGCGTTGGGGTGGTTGGTATCCCGATAATGTTTTACGGCTTATAAAGAAAGATAAATTAAAAGGTTGGTTTGGTGAACTTCATGAACAACCTTTGATAGACGGAGAGGTTGGGTGTTTAACAAAACCACTTTTGCACGAAAGTCATAGAAATTTACACGATATGGTTGAGAAAACCAATAAATGGTCTGAAATAGAAGCCAAACTTCTTTTTGAGTCGGGGCACCCAAAAATGAACTTTTTCAGATTTTGCTCTGCCGGTTTTAGAGAATTTTGGTATCGCGGAATTGTTAAACTTGGATTTTTAGACGGAAGGGTGGGGGTTATTGAAATAATTTATCAAATGTATAGTAAGTTAATAACTTATGCCAAACTTTGGGAAAAACAATTAAATGAAAGCCGCAATTTATAATCCATATTTAGATACTTTAGGAGGAGGGGAGCGTTACACGCTAAGCTTTGCTAATGTTTTGGTAAAACAAGGTTATGACGTTGATTTAGAATGGAATACTCCAAAAATTAAAGAAAAACTTGAAGAAAGATTTGGAATAAAACTGACAAACATAAATATAGTTCCGGATATTAAAAAAGGTGACAATTACGATATTTGTTTTTGGGTTTCTGATGGGAGTATTCCTTTAATGCATGCACGTCGTAACATACTTCATTTTCAGGTGCCGTTTCATGGGGTAAACGGCAAAAGTCTAATGAATAAAATGAAACTTTTTAGAATAAATAAAATTGTTTGTAACTCAAATTTTACAAAAAATGTGATAGACAAAGAGTTTGGTGTTAAAAGTCTGGTTATTTATCCACCGGTAGACACCGAAAGCATAAAACCGAAACGAAAAGAAAATATTATTTTGTATGTTGGTAGATTTTCTAAAATGCTTCAAAGCAAAAGCCAGGATGTACTAATTTCCTCTTTCCGAAAAATGTATGAAGAAGGTTTGAAAGAGTGGAAGCTAATATTGGCAGGAGGAGTTGAAATAGGAGTTGGCAATTACATAAATGAATTAGAGAGTTTATCTAAAGACTTGCCGGTAGAAATTATTCAAAGTCCGGACTTTTCCACATTAAAAAATTTGTACGGACGGTCTAAACTTTTTTGGAGTGCATCCGGATATGGTCAGAACGAGATAGAAAATCCCGAAAAAATGGAACATTTTGGAATGACCGTAATCGAGGCGATGGCTGGAGGAGTGGTGCCGGTTATTTTCGATGGGGGAGGACATAAAGAAATTATTGAAGATTCATTAAATGGCCACCTCTGGAAACATATGGATGAGTTGGTTAATAAAACAAAAAACTTAATCGATAATAGTAAACAGTTTCATGCACTTGAAATAAATGCAAAAAAGAAATCGAAGGACTATGACATTAAAATTTTTGAAGAAAAAATTTCTACAATTCTTAAGTAAAATCTGGCCGTTTGCCATAATTATTCTTTTTGTCGGAATTTTTTTTAACAAGGTATTTATAAATAAATTAGTACCCATTCCTGGGGATTTTATAGTCGGAACATATTTTCCGTGGTTGGACTATAAATGGGGCTATTCTGTCGGGGTGCCTGTCAAAAATCCGATTACATCCGATGTGGTCTCAATTATTTATCCTCTCAGAAGTTTTGCCGTTGATATGATTAAAGAAGGCCATTTGGCTTTGTGGAACCGCTTTATGTTTGCTGGGTCACCACTTCTTGCTGATTTTCAAATTGCAATTTTTTCTCCGACAATAATATTTTATTTTCTTCTTCCTAAAATTTGGGCTTGGACTGCACAAGTTATCGCACAACCGATTTTAGCGGCCATATTTACATATTTACTCCTTCGAAATTTTAAACTGAATAAAATAGCTTCGCTTTTTGGCGGCATATTTTATGCATTTAGCGCCTTCAATATTATTTGGATGGAATGGAATACAAATACACTAACAGCTGCATTTATCCCATTATTAATTCTGTTATTAGATAAATTAATTAGTTCCGGAAAATTATACTGGGGCTTACTTTTTTCAGTTGCAATCTGTCTGCAAATATTTTCCGGTTATCCGCAGGTTGTGATTTTTACGATGATGGCTCTTTTTGCTTATTTTATATTTCGTTTTAGCAATATTACCAAAAAGAAAACGCTTCGGATAATATTTTTTATCCTTATAGGAGTTTCACTTTCATCGGTAATTATTATTCCCGGGGCGGAGCATATTTTGAATTCTCAAAGGGACAACAGTCTATTGAGCGCAGATTTAATATATTTACCTTGGCGTCACTTAATTACCTTTTTAGCCCCTGATTATTTCGGCAATCCTGCGTCTTATAATTATTTTGGTGCCGGCAATTATGCTATTAATGCTGGCTATTCCGGAGTAGTGATTTTAATTTTGGCCATACTTGGCATTAAGCAACATTGGAACAAATTTGAAGTTAAATATTTTGCAATGCTTTTTTTAGCATCCCTTTTATTAGCTTTGCCAACACCTTTAGCCAAAGCTCTTTTTTATTCGCCGATTCCTGGAATTGCGGCGTCGTCGAATACTAGAATTTTGGTATTGGCTAATTTGACTTTGGCTGTATTGGCAGGCTTCGGAATTAGTAGTCTATTCGTTAGGGAAAAGATTCGTAAAGCCTGGATTACATTTTTACCGCTGGCGATTCTTTTGATAATATTGATTTTTACATTTGGCAGACCAGACAGCACTGTCTCCATCAGAAACCTAATACTCCCAATATTTTTATCTGTGACGGTGCCTGTGATTATAATGATGAGAGAAAAATTATATAGTCTCAAATACTTAAGAATCGTTTTGGTTTTACTTCTTTGTCTTTTGGGGGTCGCTGAGCTTTATAGATACGGTTGGAAATATACGCCATTTTCTTCCCCAGATCTGGTTTTTCCAAAAACTCCGATCTTAACATATTTTGAAAATGAGAAAGAGCCGTTTAGGATTTCCCCAGGAAACGTTATTCCCATGAATATGTGGGTTCCGTATAACCTTGAATCAATTTCTGGATACGATGCCGCGTATCCTGCTTGGTGGGCCAGACTTTACAACGTAATAAGCAGTCAAAATACTATAAAGACATCTTACAGTTACTACGCTGGTTTTGAGAAATATAAAGATCGTTGGTTTGATCTATTGAATAACAAATATATTCTTGTTCTTGCTCCTAAAACACCGTCCGGCGAAACATTAGACAATGCCTTGTATAGCGAAATTACCAATGTAAATAAGTTTGAAAAAGTATTCCAAGATAAATCTGTCGTTATATTCAAAAATAATAAATACATGCCAAGGGCAATTTTTGTTTCAGATTGGGAAGTTGAGACAGAAGAAGAATCCCTCTCCTTACTTATAGATCCTGAATTTCCAATTTTTACAAAAATTGTTATCAACAAGGAAACCAATCTCGAGAAAAGCGAAAGCGTTAATAGTACTGTTTCATATAATTTCTACTCTTCAGAAAAAAGCATAATTAATGTCGAAACAAATAAAGAGGGATTCTTGTTTATCACAGATGAGTGGTATCCGGGATGGGTTGCAAAGGTGGATGGAGTCAAAGCGCCGATTTATAGAGCAGATTATGCGTTTCGTGCCATTCCGGTTCCGCAAGGTTCTCATGAAGTTGAATTTTATTACGAACCGAATTCGTTCAAAATTGGTTTGATTATTTCGGGGGTATCATTACTGGTGCTGGTAATAGTCTGGGTTTTTAGAAAACAGATTTATAAATAATAAATATTCCTATATACTACGGTAGAAGCAAAAAATGAAAAAATTTTCCGTCTCAGTAATTATGCCAAATTTGAATGGAGAAAAGTTATTGGAAAAAAATTTACCATTTCTTATTAGCGCAAAAAATAATCCGGATAATAATATCATTGAAATCATAATAGTTGATGATGGTTCGTGGGATGGAAGCGTAAGATTACTTACCAAAAGTTTTCCGCAAGTTAAACTTATTAAACACAAAGTAAATCGCGGGTTTTCCGCTGCTGTAAACACGGGAGTGAGAATGGCAAAAGGAAATTTAGTACTTCTTATCAATACGGATGTTATTCCATCAGAAAATTTTTTAACTCCCGTTTTCAAACATTTTGATGACGTAAAAGTGTTTGCAGTATCTTTGCATGAAGAGGGTTTTGCCTGGGCAAAAGGGAGTTTTTGGGGCGGGTATATTCAATTGGCAATGGGAGAGGAAACTACATCTTCCCACAGAAGTTTTTATGTTAGTGGGGGAAGCGGTGTTTTTAGGCGAAGCATCTGGATGGAGCTTGGGGGAATGGATGAAAAATTATTATCGCCGTTTTATTGGGAAGACATAGATATTTGCTATAGAGCCGAAAAACGCGGCTATAAAAATCTTTGGGAACCTGAAGGGAAAGTTGTCCATAATCACGAATCGACAATCAGTAAATTTCCAAAATCATACGTACAAAGAATCAGAGAAAGAAATCAGTTACTTGTTATATGGAAAAATATTCACAGCCCTAAACTTATACGTAATCACATAGTGGGTGTTTTAAGAAGACTCTTGCGTCATCCCGGATACCTAAGAGTAGTATTAATGGCCATAGGTAAGTTGGGTGTGGCAATAAAAGCAAGAAAAAGAGAAATTAAATTAGGAAAAGTATCGGACGAGGCAATTTTTATGCGTTTTTAATATGGACGTTAAACTTTCCATTATTGTTGTTAATCTTAATACTAAAGATTTGACGGTGGGTTGTATCAGATCTATTGAGAAAGAAGCAGGTAGTTTATCTTTTGAAGTTCTTCTTACAGATAACGGCAGCAATGACGGTTCGGTTGAGGAATTTAAAAAAATCAAGGAAGAGTCGTATTGGAAAAATAAATTTACTTTGATTTTGAATGATACCAATACCGGCTATGCAAAGGCAAACAATCAGGGTATTAGAAAAGCCGGGGGAAAATATATTTTACTTCTGAATAATGATACGGTTGTTCACAAAAACGCCTTACAGCGTTTAGTTAACTTCGCTGATAAAAATACCGATGCTGGGGTAGTTGGATCCAGGCTCTTGAATGTTGACGGAACTTTGCAAATGTCCTGTTTTCACTTTCCAACAATCACAAATGCTATTAAAGAATATTGGTTGGGTCAAAAGGGTTTGTTTGAAAAGTTTGCACCAAAAGGAGATGAACCTGTTACTGTTGATTCTGTGGTTGGGGCGGCGTTTTTAATAACTCCGGAAGGACGTAAGAGAGTAGGAATTCTTGATGAGCGTTATTTTGCATATTTTGAAGATATCGATTATTGCAGACAGACTTGGAAAAAAGGCTTAAAAGTTTATTATTTACCGGATTCGGTAATTACCCATTATCATGGGGCGACGTTTAAGAAATTAGCAAATGAATCTGAAAGATGGAAAAAATTAATTCCATCAAGTAAAATTTATCACGGTTTTTTCAAGCATTATTTGATTAATGCTGTTTTGTGGTTAGGACAAAAGAAGAACAAGATATATGAAAAGATATCTTAAGTTTCTTCCAATAGTATTAATCCTCGGGCTAGCCCTTTTTCTAAGAATTTATAAAATTCAGGAATTGTTTAATTATGCTCACGATAACGATCTTGCCTCATGGATTATTAAGGACATTGTTGTTAACCATCACTTTAGACTTATTGGTCAACAGACTTCAGTACTAGGGGTTTTTATTGGCGGGCTTTTCTACTATATGCAAATACCTTTTTATCTTTTAGGAAAAATGGATCCGTTTTACGCCGTTTATCTAAGCATGTCTCTGGGTGTCTTTTCGGTATTCAGTTTTTATTATGTTCTAAAGAAAATTTTTAGCGAAAAGGTTGGATTGATCGGAGCATTGGTTTATGCGGTTTGCCAGCTAATAGTCTTTTTGGATAGAGATGTATATCCAACAATGCCCGTAATGCTTTGGACAATTTGGTATCTTTATGATTTGTATTTAATTAATAAAGGAAATCAGAAACAGGGGTTTATCCTTTTCGGCGTATTGGTTGCCTTAATTTGGCATATGAATATAGCCCTTTACATATTGACTCCGTTGGCATTTTTATCCTGGATTTTGTCAAATAAACGTATTCAATGGAAATACTTACTTGTTGGTTTAGCCTTTATGATTGTGCTTTCTGCACCACTAATCGTTTTTGAAATAAGACATGGTTTTCAGCAAGTGGTGGCGGTGGTCTCATCACTTACCACACAAAATAACTTGCTTCCGGAAACTTCAGTGGGATTCGCAAAATTGGACAGGGTAATGCAGCTGGTAGAAAAAAATACTTCATATCTTTTCTTTCCCTCACTTTCCAAAGTTCCTATTAGATTAACGTTGATTTTGCTAACCGGAGCCTTCTTGGCATTATCTTTAGCAAAAAAAATACCAAAACCTTTTAGTTTAATTTTCCTGTGTTGGCAACTCCTATATATAGTTTTCTTTTCAACAAATTCACTGAACATCTCAGAATATTACTTAAGTGGTATGAATATTGTTTGGGTCATTATAGCCACTGTTGCTTTGGGTGTTTTATTGAAAAAAAAGCTGTTCAAATGGCTTGCTATTGCAATTATAGTTTTGTATTCGCTGTGGAATATTTATCTGGATATTAGTTATCCCAATAGCCGCAACGGTTACACTGAGAAAAAGGCAATAGTTAGTTTTATCAAGGAAGATTCACTGAAACACGGCTATCCTTGCATTTCCATTTCCTACATTACCAACCCCGGTTACAACTTAGGATACAGATATTTCTTCTATTTAGTTGATATGCATGTTAATCAACCAAATAGCGGTAGCCCTGTTTATACAATAGTTTTTCCTCTTTCCTTAGTTAATAAATTTGATGAAAGATTTGGGTCACTGGGATTGATATTTCCCGAATACAGTAAATATAACAAAAAAGATGTAGATAAGAGCTGTCAAGGACAAAATGCCAATTTAACCGACCCGATGTTCGGATATACGGAGTAATGTTGCTTCTTTTATTAGGGTGAATTAGAATTGATGAATAAATGAAGAAATTCTTTAGAAAGAATTGGGCTTATTTTTTGACGGCAGTGGTTATCTTGTTATTATTCTTCGTTCGTCTTTATCACCTGACAATTATTCCGGTTTTTGCTGATGAGGCAATTTATATCCGGTGGTCTCAGGTAATGAGGGCCGAGGAAACTCTAAGATTTCTTCCTCTATCGGACGGAAAACAGCCTCTTTTTATGTGGCTAACGATCCCATTTTTTAAATTGTTTTCGGATCCTTTATTTGCAGGCAGATTCGTTTCGGTGCTTTCAGGTTTTGGCACCCTTCTTGGAATAACAATTCTTTCGTACATTCTATTTAAAAATAAAATGGTTACAGTTGTCTCGGCACTTTTTTATGTTCTTTCTCCTTTTATTTTCTTTTTTGACAGGCTTGCATTAGCAGATTCTCTTCTTTCCATGTTCGGTGTTTGGACATTCATTTTTGCTTATTTGGCGATTAAAAAGCAAAGATTGGATTTTGCCATGCTGGGTGGGTTTACCCTAGGGGGAGCATGGCTTACTAAATCTCCTGCTCTTTTCTTTACTCTGATGTTGCCTACTTTATGGTTTTTTGTAGAGTGGAAAAAGGGATTCAAAAACAATATTCCGGTATTTATCAAAACTCTGTTCCTAACTCTAACCTCAATTGTTATTGGTTATGGTTTTTACAATATATTAAGACTCGGTTCGAATTTCCATCTTATTGCATCCAGGAACTTGGATTATATCTATCCAATTAGCCACATTTTAGAAAGACCACTTGATCCCTTGAAGACATTTATTATAGCCAGTTTTAAATGGATTTGGGTAATGGGTCCCTTAAGTTTGCTGGTGTTTTTGCTCATTAGTACGGCATTAAATATTAAAAGACAATGGAAACAAATTTTAGTTTTAATGTTTTGGTTTCTAGCTCCCCTCGTTATTCAATGTGAATTTGCCAAAACCTTGACTGCCAGATACATACTTTATTCGTTGCCATATTTAATTATTTTGGCAGCATCAATATTTATAATTAATAATAAATTAGTCAAAAAAATTTCTTTGGGTTTAGTGTTACTTTTTGTAATTCAATCGTCAATTTTTATTTATCACTTAACTATCAATCCTGAGAGAGCAGATCTTCCCAGGGTTGAAAGGTCCGGTTATTTGGAAGAATGGACAGCGGGGCAAGGCATTAAAGAGACAGCCGATTATCTGGTTAATGAACAGTTGAGTAATCCAAAAGAAAAAATAGTAATAGGAACGGAAGGGTATTTCGGGACGCTTCCCGATGGACTTCAAATGTATCTTAATACCCACCCTCAAATTACAGTAATTGGGGTAGGGTTGGGTTTTTATGACCTGCCGTCTCAATTAATTAATTCTAAGGCGTTCGGTGATAGAACTTTTTTTCTGGTTAACGCTTCAAGGTTTGGTAACACAGCAGAAGGTTTGGGATTGAAATTAATCAAAGAATTTCCTAAGGCAGAAAAACCTGACGGTAGCAATGATTCTTTGCTTTTATTTGAAGTGACAAATGAAGCACTTAAAAATAAAACCAATTCTCTTAAACCTTAAAAAGTATCTTCCAATCATTCTGATAACCGCTTTGGCGGTTTTTCTTAGGTTATATTTATTAGAAAAAAGAGCCTCTTTTGATGCCGATCAGGAAGAAATTGCTTTCAAGGCGAAGGAACTTTTATCTGGAAATCCAGTTCTACTGGGCCCCAAAACCAGTTTGGGTGGTTTTTCCATTGGACCCGGATTCACCTATCTCTGGGCAATATTTGGTTTTTTCCTAAAAGGAAACCCTATTTCAGGATCATACCTTTCAGTATTTTTAGGAATTTTGCTGATTATTGGCACATATGTCGTAGGAAGAAAAATATTTTCAGAAAGAGTCGGAATAATACTTTCCTTCATCTTGGCTGTTTCGTTTAATTTTATCTTAGGAGAGCAGACCCCATGGGCCCCTTCACTATTTTATTTAGGAGAACTAATCATTTTCTATGGTGCATACCTCTCGGCTACCAAAAAATACGGATTGCCACTAGTTGCACTTGGCTTAGGAATTGGTTTTCAATCACACTTTGCGGTCGTTTTACTTATTTTGCCGTTAATTATATATTTTCTAATTTACCGCCCAATCATCGATAAAAAAAGTTTGAGTATATCTTTAGGAATCTTAATTTTATCGATTCTACCGGTTGCGGTTTACGATTTACTACATGGATTTATCAATTTTCAAAGGCTTTTATCGATTTTTTCTTTAGGAAGAGAAGGGGTGGTGCTATCAAAAATTAAAATAGTTACAACACTTGTTTTTAATTCAACCAGTATTCTTTGGCTGCATTTTAGCTTATTTATAGGTTCAATAATTTTTATCATTTCAGTGATCTATTGTTGTTGGAAAATGTATAAAGATAAATTTTATCGTTCATTTCTAATCCTCTCAAACCTATTCCTTTTTATTCCGGTTTTCATTTTCTTTTTCTATAAATCAAATTTCTCAGAATATTATTTAATGAGCGTTGTTGTGCCGTTTTTGTTACTTTTAGGGTATATATTTTCATCTATTAAAAACAAATATGCGATCCTTTTGATTATTGTCCCCTTTTTGTATTTGAATGCAAGAAGTTTTATTTCTGAAAAAAAACCTATGAATCTTAGTGCAAAGGAACAAATTGTTCAGGAAATAATTAAAAGGGGAGGCAAAAGCGGGTATGGTGTCTCTTTAAGTGTTCAGCCCGGGTACGGTTTTGGCTACTCCTATATATTTGATTATTATGGAGCCAAACCGGATACGCCGCCCCTAAAGAATCAAACCAAAATATTTACAATAGTATCTCCACCAGGATATAAAGGAATAGAACCCATGATCGAAGTGGATGGTGTTGGTTTGAGGTGGGAAGGAATATAATTCTTACATCGTGGTAAGGCTACTTTGCGATGCAAAGATCTTGCCACTCGGCATCCACGTCTGCCTCGTGGTAAAATTTAAGCTATGGATGAAGCAGGGGCTACGCCAGGCACAGGCCAAGATACAGAAATATCCCTAGAGACAGTCAAAAAGCGTTCCGTACGTGGGGTAGTGGTACTCACCGGCAGAACTTTCTTGTTGCAAATTATCAGTCTTGTTGCTCAGCTTTTTCTGTTTGCCTTTCTTGGCAAATATGAATTTGGTATTTTTGCAATTGTTTCTGCCATAATTAACTTTTTGGTCTACTTTTCAGATATAGGTTTGGCGGCTGCCCTGATTCAAAAAAAGGAAAAGCCTACCGAAACTGATCTAAAAACCACCTTTTTGGTTCAGCAGATTTTAGTTATTTCGATTATAGCTGTAGTTTTTCTTTTAAGCCCGTTTTTTACTCAAAAATTTGCGCTTGACCACGATGGCCAAATGCTTTTATATGCTCTCGCCGCTTCACTTTTATTTTCTTCATTAAAAGGTATTCCATCAGTACTTTTGGAACGGAAACTTGATTTTATTAAACTTGCTTTTCCACAAATTTTGGAACAGGTAGTCTATAACGTTATTTTGGTCTATTTGGCGATGAAAGGATTTGGGCTTAAAAGCTTTACTGTAGCCGTTCTTGCTAGGGGAATTGTCGGTCTTGTAACAATTTACATTCTTCAGCCGTGGAAGCCCGGGATTGCGTTTTCCAGAAATACCTTATCCGGACTTTTTAAGTTTGGAATTCCGTATCAAGTCAACACGTTTTTGGCAACTTTTAAAGACGACGGCATGACATTGGTTTTGGGAAGTATCTTAGGTCCCGTTGGTGTCGGTATTCTTTCCTTTGCCCAAAAAATAGCTAGATTTCCACTGACATTTTTTATGGATACGGTTACAAGAGTAACGTTCCCTGCCTTTTCCCGGATGCAGGATTCAAAGATGGACCTTGAAAGAAGTGTTACAAGATCAATATTCTTTATTTGTTTTTTGGTTTTTCCAAGTTTGGCCGGTATATCAATTTTGGCGCCAATTTTGATACAGGTTATTCCAAGATACAATCAATGGGTTCCGGCACTCATCCCGATAGTTTTTGTTTCTATTAATTTCGTTTTTGCTGCAGCCACTACCCAGCTGACCAACCTTCTAAATGCAATCGGAAAGATTAAGATCACCTTTTATTTAATGATAATGTGGACGATTCTTACTTGGGCATTTATTCCCGTATTGGCAATCAAGTTTGGTGTGGTTGGTGCATCCATCGGCTATTTATTGGTTGGAGCATCATCCGTTGTTGCCATCTATATAGCTAAAAAGTATGTTAATTTCTCAATAACCGATTCAATGATCAAACCCCTATTAGGATCAATTGTTATGGGTGCAGTTTTAATAGTTATGCGTAGGTTTTTGCCGGTTACTTTGATTTCTTTAGAAGAATTGGTAATAATAGGCGTGGTTACCTATTTTGTTTCAATGGTAACCATGGTTGGTGTGGGACTTATAGAAGATGCTAAAAGAAGCTTCAAAACAATTTTTGCGAAAAAGTAAGGCGATACTGCTTATTTTGACGGGAGCAATAACATGGTCTTTAACCATGGTCAGAAGCGGACTTTGCTGGAATACAGGATGCACCGATGGACTTGGTTTTTGGGGAGCGAATGGCCATGATGGTATTTGGCATATTGCTTTGATCAATAGTTTGTCAAAAGGTGATTTTCAGGTTCCCATATTTTCCGGTTGGAATATCCAAAATTATCATCTTGGTTTTGACATTCTTCTTTCGTGGATTTCCAAACTAAGTCGTATACCGCCCTCCACCTTATATTTTCAAATAACACCGCCCATACTGGCATTATTAATAGGAATTTTGACTTATAAATTTGTTTATCTTTGGAGAAAATCAGAAAATGAATCTTTGTGGGCAGTTTTCTTTATTTATTTTGGCGGAAGTTTTGGATGGCTTATTTCGCTCATTCGTGGACAAGGTTGGGGAGGAGAAAGCATGTTTTGGTCGCAACAATCAATTTCAACTTTGATTAATCCCCCTTTTGCTCTTTCATTAATAACAATTTTAATGGGACTTATTTTTCTTGTGAAATTTTTGGAAAAGAAATCGTGGCCAAATCTTTTGTTAATGGTTTTCTTTTTCGGAGTATCGATTTTTATTAAAGTTTACGCAGGTCTTCTGGTTTTATCGGCCATTTTGGGATGTGCAATATGGCAGGTGTTAAGGAAGAAAGACTTTTCGCTTATTCCCGCGGTATTGCTGTCAATGATAATTTCTGCTTTTCTTTTCATTTCTTTTAGTAAATCTTCTATCGGTCTTATAATATTTAGCCCATTTTGGTTTTTGGAATCGATGATGACTTTGACCGATAGATTCGGTTGGCAAAAAATGCATTCGGCAATGACCACGTACAGAATGGGAGATATCTGGCTTAAAGCAATTTTTGCTTATGGTTTGGCATTTGTCATTTTTATAGTCGGAAATTTTGGAACGAGGCTTATTGCTCTAAAGTCACTAATCAAAATGCCAAAAAAATTAATGTCTGCGGGCGCTGTTGAGGTTTTTATTTTTATTGTCATAACAGCGGGAATTATTGTTCCTACATTTTTTGTTCAAAAAGGAACTCCATGGAACACTATACAATTTTTTTATTATTCCCTGACGTTTACCGGTATTGTTGCCGGAATTGAAGCAAGTAAGTTGATAAAAAAGTTGTCATTTTTCAATAAGAGTCTAATGATTATTTTCTTGGTTTTATTAACTCTTCCGACAACCATTGCTTCCATGGGTCATTATTTTCCGGGCAATCCACAATCAATCCTACCCGATAATGAAAAAGTAGCACTTAACTTTTTGTCAAAAGAAGAGAAAGGGATAGTTCTTACGTATCCGTTTGATGCGAAAAAATCAGCAGAAGCAAAAGCTCCCAGACCGCTTTATTTGTATACGTCAACTGCCTATATATCTGCCTTTTCGGGGCAACCGGTATTTTTGGAGGACCAAATTAATTTGGATATTATGCAATATCCTTGGCAGGAAAGAAGAATCTTGATTGAAAACTTTATTGAAACATTGGACATTGAAAATGCCAAAAGCTTTATAAAAGACAACAATATAAAATATATTTATTGGCTGGAAGATCAACATGCCCGGATAGGTGATAAAGAGTTGGGGTTAACTAGGATATTTTATCAAAATGGGGTTTCAATCTTTAGAGTAGATTAAATAGCATGTTCAAAAGACTGATAGAAAAAAATATATTTTGGGTTATTCTTGTTATTCTTTTTACTATTCCCACATTTTTAAATTTACTAAAACCGGGATTTTTTCCGATGCAGGACGATCTTCAAGCCTTTAGAATTTATGAAATGGATAAATGTTTTGAGGATTTTCAGATTCCCTGCAGGTGGGTACCGGATGCGGGATATCAGTACGGGTATCCTCAATTTAATTTTTACCCACCACTTCCTTATTATGTTGGAGCTCTCATGCATCGGATGGGAATTCAATACGTGGATGTTGTAAAAATATTATTTGTTGCAGGCTATGCACTATCTGCTCTTACAATGTATGTTTTGGTAAGTGAACTTTTGAAAAATAAATGGGCGGGATTTGTTGCTTCAATGCTTTATACATATATTCCTTATAAAGCAGTGGAGGTTTATGTAAGGGGAGCACTTAGTGAATTTTGGGCTCAGGTATTTTTCCCTCTGGTTCTTTGGGCTATTTATAAGCTTATTAAAACAGGGAAAACCAAATACTTAATTTGGATGTCTGTTTCCATTTTCTTTTTGATGACAACACATGTTCTTATGTCTATGATTTTTGTGCCGGTTGCTTTAATCTGGGCCACGTTTTGGTTACTGGAAAGTAAATGGAAAAATACGGGGAAAATTATTTGGGGTGGTGTATTGGGATTTTGCTTGTCGGCCTTTTTTGTCCTACCGGTTCTTTTGGAAAAAAAGTATGTCCATACGGAAGGGATTTTGTCCGGTTATTTTGATTACAGACAGCATTTTGTGAATTTATATAAACTCTTTATATCCGATGAGTGGGGATACGGTTCCTCAGGTTTTCCCAATGAGAAGCTCAATTTATCTCTTGGGGTTGTTCAGTGGATTTTAGGACTCATAGTTGCTCCGGTCTTGGCTTTGATTAATTTAAAGAAAAACAAAAAAAATTCATTTTTGTTATTGGGAATTTCTATGGTGGCCCTATTCAGTATTTTTATGATTCATATGAAATCCAGCTTTATATGGGCAAGACTACCTTTTTTGTGGTATTTACAATTTCCATGGAGATTTTTGGCGGTATCAATATTTTTACTTTGTCTTGCCGGGGGAGTTACGGTACATTTAATGTCTAAAGGCAAATATATTTTAGGAACATTGGCAATATCAATAGCACTTGCTTTAAGCATTGGTTTTTATGTTCCAAAAGATTGGCTTGCCATAAGTGATTCGGAAAAGTTCTCTGGAGTTTCTTGGCAAAAACAGCTCACAATAAGTATTTTTGACTATTTGCCGATATATGCAAAACTTCCCCCCATTGTTGCCGCCCCGGAAGTGCCGGAAGTGCTTGGTGGATTGGCTCAGTTCTCCGATTACAAAAAAGGTAGTGATTTTCATACAGGAAATATAGTGGTTTCTTCCGATGCAGTGATTCGTCTACCTCTTTTTGATTTTCCGGGTATGGAAGTAAAAATAAACGGAAAGGTGATAAAACATATCAATAATGATTGCAGGGGTGAGGAATTTTGTTTGGGTCTTATTACCTTTAATTTGCCGGTAGGAGAGTACCTTATTGAAACCGAATTAAAAGATACTCCTGTAAGGAGAATCGGAAACTATCTGACTATCGCTGGATTTACTGCTATTATTTGGTTGATAATTAAAAAGAATGAAAAAACTAATAAATAAATACTGGCCATTCGTATTAATTTTCGCATTAAGTTTTTTTGTGACATGGCCACTTTTTAAATATGGTTATTTTTCTCATCAGGATGATCTTCAGATAATACGCATTTTTGAAATGAGGAAGTGTTTTACTGACTTTCAAATTCCTTGCAGGTGGGTTTCTAATATGGGTTGGGGGAATGGTCTTCCGTTATTTAATTTCTATGGCGTTTCGACATATTATTTGGGTGCGACTTTAAGCTACCTGGTT
>Ga0172379_10004109_pt1 | contig 22014 bp, 16 predicted proteins | sample GrowelOW334metaG_FD_119756 | JGI IMG/M metagenome (GOLD analysis project Ga0172379, IMG submission 119756) | Groundwater microbial communities from an aquifer near a municipal landfill in Southern Ontario, Canada - Groundwater well OW334 metaG | ecosystem: Environmental > Aquatic > Deep... | reverse complement strand
ACGAAGTTTCTTATTTTACCGAAAGACCGGTGGTAATTTTTCCATTCACTAACGACAAGGGTGTACAGGAATTTATTAAAAAATATAATGTCAAATGGGTTATTTGGGCGGGCAATCCGGAAAAAATCGACGGTAAATACTATCGATTTTGGCTACCAGAGGAAATACCAGATAATATAAAACCGGTTTTTAAAAATACCGGCGGCGACTTATTTGAAGTTAAATATTATTTAAACGAATAAAATATCAATGCTTTGGCTTTTGCGCTAAAATTATGATTTCATGTCCGTTATTGATTTTATGACGAAAAAAAATAAATTGAATTTTATAAATTAACCGCCAAACAAATAACCCCTGAGAGAAAAAATCAGATAATTTGGAAAAGCCCCAGGCGTTAGCCAGTGAACTATTTGAAGTTTTATCAATTTGGCTTTTATCACTATTTTTTGATTTTATAATTTTAGTGTATAAGCGCCGCAAAAACCAAAATAAAGGATAAGTTATATCCCATATAACCAAAGGCTTAAGACCCACCTGGGTCATTTTTTTGTTTATCTCGTCTGCAGTATATCTTCGGTAGTGCCCATAAAAATCATCATCCCAGCGCCATTCTCTTGGGTTGCTAGGCACAACCATAATCACCTGTCCGCCTGGTGCCAATAGACTAGAAATCTTTTCTAACGCCGCCTTGTCATCTTTGATATGCTCCAAGACATCCAATAAAAAAATGGAATTATAAATCCCGTTTTCCTCAAATAAAGTTTTATGTTCAACTTTAATACTTTCGAATTTTTCTAAATTTTTTTGGGCTTGACTGAAAGCTTGAGCCGAAAAATCAATCGCCTTTCCCGACCAACCCTTTAAACCTAAATGGTTGCTCAAATCACCGATACCGCAGCCAACGTCTAAAAAATCAGGCTGGACGCTGTTTTGATCAATCAGTTTATCAACACAATAAAATATATAATTTTTTAAGGGTAAAAAATTCGCCATTAGTCAGTTTGGTTTTTAATTTTAAACAATTTAAATTTAAATATTTTCGCCTTTTGTAATGAATATTTGAACATTACAATTACAGTTTCCAAGCCGTACTTTAGGGATCTCTGAAAATTAATCGATGAAGCATCGGCAAAATAACGCGTCGGAATCGGGATATCACCAATTCGATAGCCGCAAAAAACTGCCTGAGCCAAAAACTCCGTATCAAAAATAAAATCATCGGAATTATTATGGTAATTGATTTTTTCCAAAACTTCCCTTTTGTAGACTCTGAATCCGGAATGAAAATCTCCAAGATTTTGGCCCAAAGCGATATTTTCAATTGCCGTCAAAAAACGATTGCTGATATATTTGTAAATTGGCATACCACCCTTAAGTGTTTCTTGGCGCGACCTGATTCTTGAACCGATAATCACATCACAAATATTGCTGGTTAAAAAGCCAACTGCAAACGGAATTACTCGTGGATCATATTGATAATCAGGATGAATCATTACTATAATATCGGCATTTTTAGCTAAAGCGGCGTCATAACAGGTTTTTTGATTGGCGCCATAACCTTTGTTTTGGGAATGAATTATCGTAGTAATACCTAAATTCTGCGCGATTTGCGGGGTTTTATCTTTGCTACCATCATCTACGAGGATAATTTCGTTGACGCTGTCTTTAGGAATATCCTCAAAGGTTTTTTCCAAAGTTTTTTCCGCATTATAAGCGGGCATAACCACAATAACTTTATGGCTAGTCATGATTTTGTAAAAAATTGTTATAATATTTTAAAATTTCTTGAGTTTGACGACTTAATAAAAATTTTTCTTTTACTCTTTCGTAGCCGGCCTCACCGAAATTTTTGGCTTTATCCGGATTATTCAGCAAATCAATAATTTTTTCTGCCATCATATTTACATTTAAAGGATTGACAATGTAACCGTTTTTTTGATCAACGACAATTTCTGGTGTACCGCCAAAACAAGTGCCCACCACCGGCTTTCTGGCAGCCATGGCCTCAATATTCATTTGATTGAAGGTATCCAGACAAATTGACGGCGTAACAATAATATCACTACAAAAATAAGCCGCTTTTAACTCATCACCTTTTAACCAGCCGGTTAAAACAACTTCAACTTTAAGTTTCAAAGCCAACTCCGACAAATTATTATAGTATTTATCTTTGTTGCCGGCCATCATTAAGGCGGCATTAGGTATAATTTTTTTCACTTCAGCCATTGCTTGAATAATTTTTTCTCCACCTTTCAAAGCGCTTGACCGGCCGCCAAAAAAAATAATTTTTTTATCAGCTAAACCATAATCTTGTCTAAATTTCTCAACCATTTTATCTTCCAGATTCCAATCGCTTAAATCAATGCCATTATAAACAACTTCAACATTTTCGATTCCATTTTGGTTCAGAGCTGATTGCAGCGAATTACTTACGGCAAAAATTTTATCTACTAGTTTTAAATAATGTCTAATTTTCAATCGCCTGAAAGGATTGTAGGCTTTTTTGTATCTTTTCAGCTGCTGCCAAAAATTTATCCGATAATTAAATTTTTTTGGAATTAAAAAATTATTTTGATCAATAAATTCCATTAATTTACCGTAATGAAAAGTCATCACGTCGTGGGCCGTAAAAAATATTTTTACCGAGTGATTAAAAGATTTGGCGACTTTAATGGCTGAAAACGGTATTTGAGCGGTAATCGAATGAAAATGAATAATCTGCGGCTGAGCGGTTTTTAAAAAATTTTTAAACTCTTTGTTAACCTTTGGATTAAACAGACAAATGTAAGATTTGGTAATTTTTCTAAATTTTTTGGCTTTAATTTTATATATTTCTATTCCATCGATACTTTGCCAACCGATTTTTTCTTCAAAGGTCGTAGTAAAAATAAAAACTTCAAAGCCATTTTTTTTCAATTCCAAAGCCTGACTATAAGCAACCAGTCCGCCGCCGCCGCTATTTTTGGAAAAAAAGTTTGTGACTATTACAACTCTCATAAAAAATTATTTCAAAACCAAATAATCACCGATCGCTAAAGCATCCAAATTGCTTGCTTGATAAGCACTGATTGCCTCTTGAGGCAGGCAAACAATTGGCTCTTCATGCATATTAAAACTGGTATTAATAACACTGGGTAAACCAGTCAGCCTTTCATACTCTTTAATCGCGTTGTAATACAAAAGATTAGTCTGCTCATCAATTAACTGGGGCCTGGCCGTATCATCAACATGAACGGCCGCCGGCATATTATTTTTCATGTATTCAGTCACCGGCACGGCAATGGTCATAAATTTGGCCGTATAGCTGCATTTTTCAAGTTCTTTATAGCAATCACCTGCTCTTTCGGCTAAAGTCACCGGCGCAAAAGGCATAAACTCGGTTCGATTCAATTGTTGATTAAGCCATTCATTGACTTTTTTATCAGTCGCCGGATACATAATCGATCGATTGCCCAAAGCTCTTGGTCCGTATTCCATCCTGCCCTGAAAAAATCCGACCACCTTATTTTGAGACAAAAGTAAACCGACTTGCTTGGCAATATCAGCCACTTTTTGATATTTAATTCCCGCCGTTTTTAAACTAGCTTCAATTAATTCATTACTATACTCCGGTCCAAAATAAACATCTTTTAAATGAAATGGTTTAAATGATTTGTCGGCCTGAGCATAAACCTGCAAGGCCGCGCCTAAGGCTTGACCGACATCGCCCATGCCCGGATGAATAAATATTTTTTCCACCAGCGGCAATTTGGCAATTTCCATATTAAGTTTGACATTGGCAAAAACGCCGCCGGATAGAGCCAAATGCTTGATTGAGTAATTTTTAGCCAATATTTCAAGCTGTTCAATCACTACTTCTTCTAATCTTTTTTGAAAAGCCGCAGCTACGTCTTGTTTGGAAAATCCTTCAAACATGGCAGGAATTTTTTTACCGCCTAAAAAATATTGGTCATGCAATTCGTAAAGTTTGGGACTGACTTTCATCTTGCCATCTTCAATATAGAGCAATTCTTTAACTTGATCATAGCATTTCTTAGGATCGCCAAACCCGGCTAATCCGGTAATTTTGCCACCGTGTTTTTTGGGATGAAAACCTAAAATTAAAGTCACAACTTCATAATATCTGCCAGGACTATGCGGCAAAGGTACAGAATATACTTTTTTTAAACCATTTTTTGTTGGCTGCCAAAAACTACAAGTATTAGTAAAGCTGGCGCCTTCGACAATAGCCACAAACGAATCTGGCAAACCACTGGTGTAATAAGCTGAAGCGGCGTGAGCTAAATCGTGAGCCACAAATTCAACTTTGCCCAAAAATCCTTTTGACTTGAAATCTTTAATAATCCTTTTAATCGCTTGACTGCTTTGCCATGATTTTTTCAAACTGCCGACACCGGTTTGTTTTAACAAGCGACTTTTACTAAAACTTTGTTTGCTTAAAAATGATTTTAAATATTTAAATTTGGTATACCAAACTCTTTGATTTTGTTGCCAAAAAAAATAAAAATGCCGTTTCAAACCAAGCGGCATATCCGAAAAGGCCAAAACATCAATTTCTTTTTTTGTGACACCGGCCAAGCTCATGACTTCTTTAATTGAACGATAAGGCGTGTTGCCGTCCATTTTTATTCTCGACAAGCGCTCTTCATTAACCACGGCTAATATCTTACCGTCTTTAATAATGGCAGCGCCGGTATCATGAGTGGCAAGATGTATTCCTAAAATAATCATTTTAAATCCAAATTAATTTTAAATATACTCGTCCCAAGCTTTAATTTTTAAATCATTAATTTTTAACTTGGCAATCGCTTGAATAAAAGTTTTGGCTAGCTCAATATTAGTTATTAAACCAATATTATAGTCAATTGCCTTTCTTCTGATTTCATAGTCACCTTTGATTTTATTAACAAATTCCTCGTCGGTGACATTAATCATCAGTTCAATTTTTCTTTTTTCAAAATAATCTTTGATCTTGGGCAATTTACTGTCATTTTCTTTGGCTAACTTTTTTGTTGCCAAACCGTGACTGGTAAAATATTTATTGGTTTCTGAAGTGGTATAAAGATTAAATCCCAAATTTTTCAAAATAACGGCTGATTCTAAAAAATCTGATTTATTTTTTTCACCGCCAAGACTGATTAAAATATTTTTTTGCGGCAGGCTAAAACCAACCGCTAAAATTGATTTTAAAAATGCTTCCAAAAAAGTATCACCCAAACAGCCCACTTCGCCCGTTGACGCCATTTCAACGCCGGTGACCGGATCAGCACCATCAAGACGAGAAAAAGAAAATTGAGGGGCTTTTACCCCAATATAATCAATGGCCAAGGGCTTTTTCACAGCCAAAATTTTACGCCCCAAAATCGCTTTAGTGGCCAAATTTACAAAGTTTATTTTAGCAATTTTAGAGATAAATGGCAATGTCCTTGAAGCCCTTAAATTACACTCAATGACTTTGATTTCTTTGTCTTTAACCAAAAATTGAATGTTAAACGGACCGGTTATTTTTAACTTTTGACAAATTTTAGCGCTAGCCTCAGTAATCCTCTTTTCTTCTTTAAAACTTAAATTTTGCACCGGTAAAACAATGGTGGCATCACCCGAATGAATACCCGCATTTTCAATATGTTCGCTGATTGCCCAGTTTAGAAGCCGGCCATTTTGGGCCACACCGTCAAATTCAATTTCATTGGCTTTTGTAATAAATTTTGTCACTACTACCGGATGTTTTTTGTTAACCTGAGTTGCTTTTAGTAAATAAGCTTTAAGCTCATCACCATTGAAAGCAATACTCATCGCCGCGCCGGAAAGAACGTAAGAAGGCCTGATTAAAACCGGATAACCAACAGTTTTGGCAAAGTTAGTTGCTTGAGCAAGACTTAAACATTCTTGCCAAGCCGGCTGATCAATTTTTAATTCATCAATTAACTTGGAAAAATAATGACGATTTTCCGCCCGATCAATACTTTGAGCCTTGGTGCCCATTATTTTAACTTTGTTTTTTTCCAAGTCCAGCGCCAAATTATTTGGAATCTGACCACCCATAGAAATAATTATGCCTTTGGGATTTTCTTTGTCATAAATATCCAATACCCGCTCCAAAGTCAATTCTTCAAAATAAAGTTTGTCGCATTCATCATAGTCGGTTGAAACTGTTTCCGGATTACAATTAATCATTACCGATTTGTAAGCCAGCTGGCGCAAGGTTTTGGCGGCATTAACCGCGCACCAATCAAATTCAACCGATGAACCGATGCAATAAGGACCCGAACCCAAAACCATGACTTGATTTTTAGTTTTGAAATTTAAATCATCGAAACCGGCATTGTAAGTTAAATAAAGATAATTAGTTTGAGCTGGATATTCAGCGGCCAAAGTATCAATTTTTTTAACAAAAGGCGTAATTTTATTTCTAATCCTCAAACTTCTGATTTTTTCTTCGCTTTGACCAGAAAACTTGGCAATTTGTTTATCGGAAAATCCAAATTTTTTTGCAGTCAATAATAAATCGGCATTAATTTTTTTTGTCTTTAATTTTTTTTCAATTTTTACAATATTTAATATTTTTTCCAAAAACCACAAATCAACTCCGGACAATTTATGGATTTGATCAATTTTTTTTCCCAAAAACAAAGCTTGGGCAATTGAAAAAATTCTTTGGGGTGTTGGATTGCTAATTTTATCAGTCTGGCTAAGACTACTCTCTAAACCATCAGCGCCAATATTAAGCATCCGAATGGCTTTTTGTAATGCTTCTTCAAATTTGCGGCCAATTGCCATCACTTCACCAACCGATTTCATTTCCGAACCGATCAATGGGCTGACTTGTTTGAATTTTTTTAAATCCCAGCGCGGAATTTTTACAGCAACATAATCCAGTGCCGGCTCAAAACAAGCCGTCGTACTTTTGGTAATTGAATTGTTTAGTTTGGACAAATTGCAACCAGCGGCTAATTTCGCCGCAATAAAAGCAATCGGGTAACCGGTAACTTTTGACGCTAAGGCCGAGCTACGCGAAAGCCGAGCGTTAACTTCAATAATTCTATATTCATTTGATTTTGGATCCAAGGCAAATTGAATATTACACTCCCCGACTATACCAAGATAACGAATTATTTTAATCGCCACTTGCCGAAGTAAATGATATTGATAATTATCCAAAGTTTGTGATGGAGCAACCACAATACTTTCGCCGGTATGAATTCCCATCGGATCAAAATTTTCCATATTGCAAACCGTGATACAATTATCAAATTGATCTCGCATCACCTCATATTCAATCTCCTTCCATTGATCCAAATACTCTTCGACCAAAATCTGTTTGGAAAAAGCCAAGCTTTTTTTAGCCAATTCTTTTAGCTGTAAATCATTTCTGACTACACCCGAACCTTTACCGCCAAGGGAATAGGCACTGCGAATTATTATGGGAAAGCCGATTTTTTTTGCGGCTTTTTGAGCGGTAGTAACCGAGTACACGGCTTGACTGTTAGGACATTTTAAACCGATTTTTTTGATAATTTTGGCAAATTCGGCTCGGTCCTCAGTGGCTTTGATTGTTTTGATTGAAGTGCCTAAAACTTTAACTTTGTATTTTTTTAATACTCCGCTTTCAGCCAAAGCCACGCCGCAATTCAAAGCGGTTTGTCCGCCAAAACCAAGCAAAATGGCATCGGGCTTTTCTTTTTTAATTACCGAGCAAACAAAATCAGGACTAACCGGTAAAAAATAAACTCGATTGGCCAAATAATCCGAAGTTTGGATTGTGGCAATATTTGGATTGATTAAAACAACCTTAATCCCCAACTCTTTAAAAGCTTTGATCGCCTGAGAACCGGAATAATCAAATTCACCGGCCTCACCGATTTTTAGCGCGCCGGAACCCAAAATTAAAACTTTTTTTATTTTATCTTTTTTCATTTTAATAAATTCAAAAAATCATCAAAAATAAAATTGGTGTCAGTCGGCCCGGGATTGGCTTCCGGATGAAATTGAACGCCTAAAAATGGATTATCTTTGTGCTTAATCCCTTCAATGGTTTTATCATTGGCATTTATCAACCAAGTCAGCCACGGTTTAGACAAAGAACCGGATTTAATCGCATAACCATGGTTTTGCGAGGTGATGTAGCAACGTTGGTTTAAAAGGTTAAGGCAGGGCTGATTTTGGCAGCGATGGCCATATTTTAATTTGTAGGTGCTGCCGCCAGCCGCCAAGGCTAAAATTTGGTTGCCCAAACAAATTCCCAAAATCGGTTTTTTTAATTTTAAAAATTGTTTTAATCTACCAATCAATAAATCACAATCATTTGGATCACCCGGACCATTGGACAAAACCAAACCGTCAAATTGATATTTGGTGTTTAAAAAATCATAATCCCAAGGAACTCGAATTACCGTCAAATTTCTGGCCAATAAATTTCTGATAATACTATTTTTAACCCCGCAGTCAAGCAGCATAATCTTTTTTTTACCGGCTTGATAAATTATCGGTTTTTGAATTGAAACTTTTTTAACCAAATTTTCCGGTTTTGGCCGGACCAAAAATTTACTTTTTTTATTACCAAAAATAATTTGTCCAGACATGGTACCAAAACTTCTTAGCTCTTTGGTTAATTGCCGCGTATCAATATCAAAAAGAGCGGGAATTTTTTCCGCTTTTAGCCATTGACTTAACGATTGTTTGGCTTGCCAATGACTATAATAAAAAGAATACTCGCTAACAATCAAGCCACTAACTTGAATTTTTTCTGACTCAAAATATTTATTAAGACCGGCTTCTTTTATTTTTGGCGGCACACCGTAATTGCCAATCAAAGGATAAGTTAAAATCAAAATTTGACCAGCATACGACGGATCAGTCAAAGCTTCCGGATAACCAACCATGCCGGTATTAAATACCAGCTCGCCAAAGACATTTTTATCAAAGCCAAAAGAGATACCTTTATATTTTGACCCATTGATTAATTCTAAACTGGCAGTAGTCATTAACGATTCAAAATTTTACGGTAAAAATCAAAGACTATTTTCTTTTTTTACCATTTTGGTTAAATAACTTCGAATGTAAAACAATAAAATTGCCGTGGGAATGATCGCTTTAAGCAAGCTGACAGCAATGGCGCCATTAACGCCATAAAATTTAATCAAATAATACATTATCGGCAAGCCTAAAATTATAACCAAGGAATTGGTAATAATGCTGGTTTTAACATTATTTAAAACCCTGAAAGCGGCACCCAAACCAATACCAAAACCGGTAATAATTGGCACCGGTGCCAACCAATAAATTAACGGCACCACCGGCAAATATTGGGTGCCATAAAAAACCGTCACCAAAAGTTTGGCAAAAATCACCGCCACAGCAATAAAAGGCAGACTTAAAATTGGCGTATAAAATGAAACTTTTTCAAAATTTTTCTTAAAGACATAAGCGCCGTCGACTAAAGATTTCGGCAGCTGAACCATTAAAAGACTGGCAATCGGTTTAGTTAAAACACCGATTAGACCAACATACTTTTGAGCGATTTTAAAATAACCAACTACCGCCGGCGGCACAAACATACCTAAAATCATTAAGGGTAATGACGAAGAAAACGCTACGATTTTTTTATCAACCAGCATTGAAAAACCGAAAGTAAAATACTTTTTAATTTTAACTTTAAATACACCGGAAAAAATTTCATGATACTTGGGTAAAATCGGATTACGCTTGGTCCACAGGCCATAAATAATTATGGCAATGATAAAAAATAAAAAATTATTAAAAAAGTTTCCCCAGACAATACCAATCAAACCAAATTTAAAAACTAAAGCCAAAGGGACAATTACCGCTAAAAAATTATTAAGCGTGTCGATAATGACAAAATATTTTATTTTTCTAATGGCCTGAAGACACAAAGTCAAAGCTTCCGAAAAAGAACTTAAAATCGTACCAACAATAATAATTCTGGCCAAACTGCCGATGGCATAGTTACCATAAAGCCAATCTGAAATAAACGGCGCCAAAATAACAATAATCAAGCCGACGATTAAAGCCGTCAATAAATTTACTTTAATAAAATAAGAAATTATATTATTTACTTCCTGCCGGTCTTTTTTGGCAAATGCCTGAGGCAACAAAACTAAAACCACACTGCCGCCTTCAACTCCCATAAAAGTGGTTGCCATCGAGACAAAACCAAAAATCAAAGAATACAAACCGTATTCGGTCGCACCCAAAACTCTGGCAATGATAATAGCGCTGGCAACCGAGATTAAACGAGAAATAATTGAACCAGACTGAAGTCTGATTATATCTTTGACAAATCTACTTTTTTTGAAAGTATTAATTTTTTGGTAAAACCAATTCATAATTTCTAATAATTTTTTCAACCACTTTTTCCCAGGTTAATGCTTTAACTAGTTCTTTACCGTTTTGGCCAAGCTGCTGGGCTAAAGCCGGATTGTCCAAAAGCTTCAAAATCGCCTCAGAGGTTGCCACAATGTCGTTTTGAGGCACTAAAAGGCCGTTATAGCCGTTTTTAATGGCATCTTGGGCTCCACAGTCATAAGTGCCAATTGCGGGCAAACCGGCGGCATTAGCCTCCAAATGAACCATACCCAAACCCTCAAATCGATCTTTGACATTAACCGAAGTTAATAAAAATAAATTGGCCCGGTAATACAATTTGATCAATTCTTCATCGGTCAAATCCTGCAAAAACTTAACTTTTTTTTCTAAATTATTATCTTTAATCAATTGCTGAAGTTCCAAAAAATATTCATCATTTGACCTAAGCCCGATAATAAGATATTCAAGATCAGGATATTTTTTGGCCACCAGCCCAACAGCCGGAATTGAAATATGATAGCCCTTTCGCCGCTTGACAATACCAACACTTAAAATTATTTTTTGTTCATTGCTTTTTTGCCTCTCACCAGAAAAATTTTCAAACTTTTCCAAATCAACTCCCCGACTAATCATTTCCACATCAGCTACCGGCACTTCTTTCAAAAATCTTTCCTGAGTATAGTAGCTAATCGAAAAAACTTTAGTGGCATTAGCGTAAGCCTGATAATAAATATGTTTGAGATACCAAGTTTTAAGCGGCTTGATTGAAAACGTGCCATAAACCAAAACAAAATACGGCTTATTTAAAGTTTTAGCCAACAAATAAGCCAATGGCGCAAACGGTTCAATTTCGCAATGAATAATATCACAGCGTGAAGCGATACTCAAAGTCTTAATATAATCCAAAATTAAAAAAAACCATTTGGCTTGATAATTTTTTAATGATCTTAAAATTTTATATTCTTTAACGTTGATCAAATCGCTTTTAGGCGAACCAACACTTGATAAAGCAATGACCTCAATTCCTTTTTTTTGCAATTCTTGAATAACTGAAACCGAACATCGGCCCGAACCATCAGTTAAAACTAAACGGTTGGTAATAAAACAAACTCTCATAATTAATTTTTTGTTACTTGTTTAATTTCTTGAGCAATAAAAATTCTGGCTTTATCGGCTGAATCAACTGTCATTCCCCCAATATGAGGCGTAATGATTAAATTTTTATTTTGTTTGGCGTAATTAATCAACGGATTTTTATTATTTGTGCCACTTTCGTTTTCATTGGCTAAAACATCCAGCGCCGCACCGGCCAATTTTTTATTTTTCAAAGCAAAAAGCAAAGCTTTTTCGTCAACCAATTGGCCGCGGGCCGTATTAATAAAAAAAACAGATTTTTTCATCAGTTTAAATTCCGAACCGGAAATAAAATTAAAATTTTGGGGCGTCAAATTAATATGCAAAGAAATAATATCGGCTGATTGTAATAATGTTTTCAGACTGACTTTTTTTATGCCTGCTTTTTTAAATTCAGCCAGTTTAACGTATGGATCAAAAGCAATTACTTTTAGACCAAAAGCTTTGGCGTAGCCGGCGACTATTTTGCCTAAACGGCCAAAACCGACAAGACCAATAGTTTTTCCCATTAAATCAACGCCTTTAAACTCAGGCCTGAGCCATTGATTTTTTCTAACCGAATCAAAAGCCCAAGGAATTTGCCGAGTTAAAGCCAAAAGCAAACCCATTGTCAGTTCGGCTGTTGCCGGAACGGTTTTTAAAAAATCGGTTTGGCCTTTTAAACTGACGATTTTAATCCCCTGTTTTTGAGCAGCCAAAATATCAATGTGATCAGTACCGGTGGCAGCTGTTGCGATAATTTTTAATTTTTTAGCCTGGGTAATAATTTCTTTGCCAACCGGCGTAATTACATCAACAATTAAAATATCATACTCGCCAATTTCTTTAGCCAGTTGGTTGGCAGATAAAATTTTATTAGTGACCAAGCCAATCTGCTTTAAAATTTTTTGCGCCGATTGAGAATAATTTTTATAATCCAAATTTAAAATTTTTAATTTCATAATAAACCTTTAAATGCTTTTTTAATTGTTTGATGATTTTCAAGCATTTTTTCAGCCAGCCAAAAATCAGAAATACTGTCAATATTCATCGCCCGCTCTAAAGGAATAATAAACGGCCGGCTGTCTTTACCTTTAAAAGTATTTTGCTTCATTAAAACATCTCTTTTGGTCGCATAGACATCACCGCTTCTGATATAAATTTTTGGTAAATTTTGCCGGGGCATGTTTTCAATCGCTTCGGCTGAATAATCAACTAAATGATCACCAACAATTTTTTTCATTCGCCACGGATGAACCGGTCCGACTTCAACCACTGAAATTACCGAGTCGGCTTTGGTTTTGATTAATTTTTTTATTGCACCGTCAACATCTAAAGCCAAAGTAAATGGACAGGTCGGCTGCAACATTAAAACATAATCATATTTTTGGCCGGATTTGTTTTCCATAAAAGAAACAGCGTGTTGAATTGTCGGCACAGCCAAAGCTTTGCTGGTCGCTAAATTTTTCGGCCGGACAAAAGGCGCTTGGGCACCGTATTTTTTTGCAATATTGATAATTTGTAAGTCATCAGAAGAAACTACAACGTCAGTCAATAATTTGCTTTTTTTAGCTTGAAAAACAGTATAAGCTAAAAGCGGGTGGCGACCCAATTTTTTGATGTTCTTTTTTTTGATACTTTGCGAACCGCCGCGGGCCGGAATCACGGCTAAAATTTTTAATTTTTTGGTCATAAAATGAAAAAAATACCTCTTAGATACTTTTTAATCATAACACAAAAATTGGTCTAAAATCAACCTTGACAAAACTGCAATTATATACTAATATGTAGGGTCACAAACTGCGTTTGCTGATGTTGGAGGTTTGAATGATCTGTGATGCACAGGGCACACAGGATGTTTACAAAATAGAAGGAGAACTCGCGTGGGAACGGAAGAAAAGAGAATACTGTTTGTTGTCGGCGATATCGGTAGCGCCAATGCCTTAATTCCGGTGATCAAACGACTCCGGCAAGAAGGCCACAATATCCTTGTTCTTGCCGACCAAAACGGCAAGGGTAAAGAGACGCTTGTAAAAGCCGAGGTCAGTTTTGTCCTCGCCCAGATGGATTCGCTTTCTACTCAGCGGCCGCCGGCCTTGGTCGTCTGTGGCACTTCGGCTACAGCAAACGGAGCCCAGATCAATTTGACCCAAAAGGCCAAAGAGGCTGGCGTCCCGACAATCTGGCTCCAAGACTTTTGGGGCACGGAAAGCGTGCCGAGTCTTAAGGGCCTTCGTCCGGATGTCTTGTTGACTCTGGACGCCGGCGGCGCCCGCTACAAGGGCACGAAAGTAATCCCAACCGGCAACCCAGCCTTTGATCGGCTGGTAAGCTGGGACGTTGCCAAGATTCGCCAACGCGTCCGCGAAGCGATGGGCGTCACCGAAGATGCCAAGCTGGTGACTTACTTTGGCCCGGGCTATGAAGCCGATTTGCCGGCCCGCGTGTTTGAGTCGTTGGCTTTGCTGGTGCCGGATCTGGTCCGGGCGCAAGCGATCTTTGTGCCCATGTTGCATCCCAAGGACGAAACCCTGACGCCCGGGCTTAAAGCGATGTTTTCGGCCTGGTATACCAATCCGGCCAAAGCGCCGTTTCCAACCTATCGAGATGCGAGGGTGGACCCGACCGCCCTGGTTTGCGCCAGCGATGTGGTTACCAGCCCCAGCAGTACGGAGCTGCTGAGTGCCTGCTTGCTAGGTGTACCGGCAGTGGCCCTGATGGGACCGCAAAGCCGTCAGTACCTACTCAGCCGGGGACTAAAGGCTCTGCCGTGTTGTCAAAACGGCGCAGTTGGCCTAATCAGTTTCGTGAGCAGCAATGCTAGTATCTGCTCGTTACTGGACGGGCCGGTGCGACAAGGGTTTATCGCCCGACAGCGCGAACACTACAAAAACGACGGCGGCGCCACCGACCGAGTCGTTGCCGAAATCAAGCGCCTGCTTGGCGAATAGTTGCACCTTGAACTCAAAGCGGGATCACTTTTGGTGAACCCGCTTCTTTTTTTAATTCAAATTTACAGATAATTTACCCTCGCCCCCATTTCAATGGGGAGAGGGTGGGCCCGATTTATCGGGACCGGGTGAGGGGAATTTTTATTATTTAAATTTTTAATACACCAAAAAACTTATTGCTTAAAACCTTTAATGGAGTTAAAAACCACTAGCCAAAGCAAATATATCATACTTAATACTAATAAATCTCAAATTAGAAAACTTTTTTATCTTGCCAATTATAAATCCATTCATCCCCTACTTTTGAGGCAAACCGGCCACGGTAATAAGCGCGATTATTAATTTCAGCTTGGCTCATTTCCCGCGTCGGCTGACCGATCACCTGCTGCCAATTATCAACATTTTTTTTGACATATTCCAAAATTTCGACTTTTGGTTTTTTGGCCCAATCGGCTAATTCTTTAAGCTGAGCCGGATTAATGGAAACCGGACCGTCTTTGCTTTCACTTGGATCTAAAATTGTAAAATGTCTTTCAATTACATCCGCACCCAAAGCCAAAGCCGAAAGTGAAGCTAAAATCCCATCGCGAGAAACTAAAGAATGATCCGAAAATCCAACCGAAGGGGTAAATTGGGAAAGCCACTGCATTCGCGCCAAATTAAGTTCAGCCAAAGGCGTTGGATAAATTGTCACGCAATGAATAAAACTAAAACTTTTTCCGGCCAAAAGTTTGGCGGTTTTTTCAATCTCAGCGTCATAAGTGGCGCCGGTTGAAATATAAAGATGTTTGAATTTTTCTTTGAGCTCTAAAATCATCGGATAACTGGCACAATCGTAACTAGCCACTTTAACTTGTGACCAATCAAGAGTTGATAAATAAGGAATGCGCTGGCGGGTAAAAATCGTAGTCATTGGTTCAATACCAACTTTACGACATTCAGCAACAAACCAAGCCATATCTTCGTCGCTTAAATCAGCTGACTTTAAACGGTCAAACTCGACTTGATATGGCCGAACAATCCCACTTGGATTTTCGGTTTCAAATTCCGGCCTGGGTGTTAGTTCGGACGACAAATAAGATTGAACTTTGGCAATATCAGCGCCAGAAGCTTTGGCCTGATAAATCATTTCTTTGAGAATTTTTTTGTCCCCTTTAAAATTTTGACAAATCTCAACAATTATTTTTGGCATAATAAAATAATATTTAATAATTTATTTAGTTTTTTCTCTCAGTTCAAAAATCGGCTTCGCAGCCAAAAAAGCATTTTCCAATTGACTCAAGGAAAATTCACTCTGGCTTTCAACCACTTTAAAAAAATCAGCCAAAGAATTATCAAGACTTTCTTGCCACGCTAAACTCCAATCTAAATCGTATTTTTCCAAAACCGGCGGGCTAATAAATCTGCCTTGACTGTCATATGACTCACGTGGCGAATATAAATTGGCGGTTTTACCATCATACTCAAAATAACCGTTGGTGCCAATCAATAAAATTTTATTAAGTTGTGGACCGGCATAACTGTGGAAAAGATTGACAGTTGCTGATTTTTCCATCACCAAACTTAAAAAAACCGTATCGGGCGGCAAATTATTATTTTGGCTGGCATTCCATTGCAAATTAGCTTGATAATTTTTAATCGGACCAAATAAACTAATGGCAAAATTAAGATAATGAACACCAACGAGCTCCAAAACACCAAAAGAATATTTCAAATCGCTGCGCCAAGAACCTTTATATTTGTCACTAAACGCCAAACCATGGCTGGTATAAATATTTAAGGTAATAGGCGTGCCCAATTCAGGCCGATTAACCAATTCCCCGATTAAACTGGCGATTTTTGAATATTGAAAATTAAAATTTACTTTTAATCTCTTTTTCCATTCATCCGGAAATTTTTCAATCTGACTTAATTCCTTTGAAGTTGAGACTGCCGGTTTTTCAACTAGAATATAGCCTTTGAAATTTTTTAGTTTATCTAAATAATCGGCATGAGTATAAGTCGGGCTAGCAATAATTACCGCATCGCACTCGATAATATTGTTAAAATCATCGGTTAAAGGCAAATCGTTTGGCTGAATTTTTTTAGGATAATAAACCCATTGCAAATTAACATTTTCAAATTTTTTGACGGCTGATATTATTTTAGCCGCCTGGCCGGATTTACCGACAACGGCAACAGAAATTTTTTTAGTCATAATAATTTAAACTAAAGGACAGCGATCACAAGGCACATACTTGTTTCTCGCCTGATTTAGATGATCATGGCGCAATTGGCTAAATTTTTCACCCAGCCAAATTTCTTTAATTGAATTATTGTTAACATCACCGACACTTAAATACGATTTGTAGTCAAAATCACACGGATTAACTTTACCGTCATACCAAACATACATTTGCCGCCAAAGTCGGCTGCAAGGATCAGTCAATCCGACCGCCTCATTATTATAAGTATCCCAGCGCGGGGCGGCTGATTTAATCACCACTTCATCAACCAACGCCGACCAAAATTCAGACATTTGTTTTTCATCCTGATCCGGCCGAATTTTCACTCCGGCAATTCGCGTTACGGTTGGTGAATTGGGATAATGTTTTTCCCTAATCTCTTTAAACCGTTTAACATTGGCTACTACTTCTTCAAATTTACCACCGACTCTAATCTCTTCATAAGTCTCTTTAGTCGCTGCATCAACCGAAAAAACACATTCGCTAACCTGGGCAGCCAAAATATCGTGAATAATCGAATCAGTCAGCCTGGTTGCGTTGGTATTGATTTTTACATCCAAAATTCCCAGATCAAATAAATATTTAAGCATTCGCCCAAAATCCGGATGCAGTGTCGGCTCTCCTCGGGAAGCCAAAGTGATCGCGTGACAATTATTTTGTTTAGCCTCGTCGGCAATTTTTTTGAATAATTCCCAATCCATCATACCCATAAATTCTTTGGTCCGAAAAGTTTTATCGGCCTGAAAACACATGACGCAGTTTAAATTGCAAACCGAGGTTGGCTCAATCAATAGATACAAAGGGAAATCCAAAAGTTTTCTTTGACTGGGAAAAATTTTGAATTTGTAACGATAAATAATATATTCAATCCATTTGGTTTGATCATGTTTTTCTAGCCAATGCAATTCCTGAGGTGAAATTGAAAATTTAAAATTTTCCCTTTCACTGATATTATTCGTAGTTTTGTCTGAATTCAAAACCTGATGAATTTCGGTTAAAATATCACGTCTTGCCGAATCGGCAGTTGGTTGAGCCAGTTCTTGAGCAATTAGATTACCCAGCCTGATTTTAATATTTAACTGGTCGTTGTCTTTGTCGCCGAGAAAAACAGTATCCATGATCATCTCTTTTCCCATAAAATTATAACAAATTAGAATTTAAATAATGATTGGCAATTTTTTGGGCGGTATAACTAATACCGTCTAAAGTTTTATATTGATCTAATAAATATTGATTAATTTCTGAAACTTTGGTTTCGTATTGATCTTTAAATTTTAATAATTCAGCCAAAGGTTGACCCGAATAAATTTTACCCAGACCGGTTTTTTCCAAACATAAATTGTTGTAATAAATTTCTGGGTCATCGTTTTTTTCGTAAACCAGAGCGATAAACGGCGTATTGGTAAACTGCGAAAGCCAAATCGAACCCCAGCCGCTGCGGGCAAAATGCAATAAAATATTTTTATTGCCTAAAATTTGCGGCGAAATTTTTTCGCTGCCGGCAATTATATTAGGCTGATTGGTATAAATTTTTAAACCAATTTTCTTCGCTTCGGCAAATAACCGATCTAATCCAGGAATACCAGTAACAGTTACGTAAATTCCCTTTTCAATTTTTGCCTCTAGTCTTTTGGGTAAAGTTAAATTCGGCGGCGTTCTTTGCTCGGTTTGGTAAAGTTTTTTCCGGCTAGCACCCAAATAAAAAAAGGTTGCCGGTTCGGCAATAAAATTAATTTGCTGTTTTTTTTCAATTTGAGCAAACCAAGCAATCGCTGGTTTGATTATTTCTTTGTCAATTAAACTAATATTATCTTTTTGCGCTTGAATTAAAATTTCTGAAGCATAAGCAAAACTGGCTTGATAAGAATATTCAAAATTAAAATCAATCCGACAATTACGGTTAATTTCCAACAAAATATCATTTTTTTTAATTTCAACTTTTTGACCCAAAAAATTTTCTGTACTCAAACCATCATCAAAATATTGCCAAACATTCTTTCTGACCTCGTTGCCATTTTTGACTAAATACGCCAAAGCTTGACTGTAACTTTTTTGGCCGTAAAAAACCGAATCAAGCTGTTTGCCTAAATTTTTATCCAAAAGCAAAAAATCCGTTCGGGTTTTAATCAAATCGGCGAATTGCTCTTGCATGATATCTTTTTGCTTTTGACCGTAAACCCAAGGCACGATCACGCCGATTTTCTCACCGATTTTTTTAGACAACAAATCACTAACCGCAATCGCTAATTCCGTCGTTCGTAAAAACGGCCCATAGCCATAAGCAAAGTTAGTGATAATGTATTTCATGATTGTTTTTAATCAATACCTAAACCGTCGTAAGTAATACCTTTGATTTTTTCCACCACCTCTTTGGAAAACAAATGCCAGGTGTCTAAAAACAAAGCGGGCTTATTGGTTTTTTTTAAATACTTATAAATTGGCCAATTTTCGTAAGAGTCATGATTGTTCATGATAATCACGCAATCAGCCTGGTCAAAACCATCGGCCGGATCAACGGTTTTTACACCATATAACCTGACATCCTTAGATTGAGCAACCGGATCAAAACCGTAAATATTTTTTAGCTTTGGTTTCAATAAATCAAGTAAATCTAAAGTGGTTGAATTTCTAATATCGGAAGTTTCCGGTTGGCCCTTAAAAGCAAAACCAACGATAAAAATTTTGGCTTTTTGCTCGTCAATTTTATTTTTGGCCAGAAAAGAAAAGACTTTATCAGCAACAAACTTTGGCATTTGCTCGTTAATTTGGCGACCCAAAGCCGGAAATTTCATTTGATAGCCATAGGGCTTTAAAGAATCAATAAAAATGTAGGGATCTTTAACCAAGCAAGCGCCGCCAACACCCGGACTGGGCAAAGGCACATTACTGCGCTCATAGCCTTTATTGGCCGCTTCAATTACTTTGACCGTATCTAATTTTAACTTATCACAAACCAAGGCCAATTCATTGGCAAAACCAAAAGTGATATCGCGATAAGTATTATTGATCAATTTAACCAATTCAGCCGCTTCCAATGAATCAACCATGACAATTGTTGAGGTTAAAAGACTGAACAAATTACCGGCCATTTCAGCACTGACTTTATCAATTCCGCCGATAATTTGCGGCAAAGTTTTCAATTCTTCCAAAGCTTTACCTTCGGCGGTTCGTTCCGGGGCAAAAGCCACGTGAAAATCCTTGCCGGCTTTCAGCCCGGAAAGCTTTTCTAGAATCGGAATTACAAAATTTCGGGTTGAACCCAAAGGCACGGTTGAGCGCAAAACAACCAAATCCCCTTCTTTTAAAACTCCGCCGATTTGCTCAGTCGCTTTTTTGAGATAAGCTAAATTCGGCTTTTTATTTTTTTCAACCGGTGTGCCGACACAGAGAAAATAAACATCGCTTGGCGCCGTGGTTAATTTATTTCTGACCACGAAATTTTTATTCAAATGATATTTAAGCAAAGAATCAATACCAACTTCATGAAAATGCGGCTGACCTTTGGTCAATAAATCAAAAACTTCTTTTTGACTTTCAATCCCAACAACATAAAAACCGGCATCAGCATAGGTCAAAGCTAAAGTTAAACCAACATAACCTAAACCCACCACGCAAATTTCTTTAACTTTAATTTCGCTGTTTTTCCAAACCTCAAAAAAACTGACAACATCCTCCACCTGTTTTTTAGCGTTGACAATAATAATTTTATCAATTCTTTTACTAACAATATTTCGCCGTTTTATTTCTTCGTAAATTTGGGAAAGTACTTCCGTCCGAGAAAATTTATTTTCAACCACAAATGGATCTTTATTCATTATCTCGCTAATCGGCAGATTGAGATTAATATTTTTTATAACCGCCCGACGAATATCTCCATCAGTGGCAATACCCAACAAAGTATTATTTTTATCAACAACCAAAATTAATCCGGCTGGCGCAGGCGGATTTTGTTTTGGTGCTTTATCAATAATTACCATAACTTGTCTGATGGTTTTTTGAGGGTTGACTAAAATTGGTTTAATTCTTTTGTTCATAATTTATTTACTCTAATTGTAATAAAAGATAATTAATTACTCTTTGAGCTGATTGATTATCATAAATATAAGCTTGCTGTTTTAAAGTATTTTCTCGTCCTAAAAAATCAAGCTTGGGATCATTTAAATAAGCGTTAATGGCCAAAAGCAGTTCCTCACTGTTGTGGGCAACTTTGACGCCATTGCCTTTAATGATGTGCAAATAATGAGTGTAATCAAAATATCTTCTAACTGATTTGCCATAAGGGATATCGGTTTTTTCACCGTCAAAACAAATATTAATTACCGGCTTGCCAAAACCAAAAGCGTCAATGGTAAAAGTTGAAAAAGTATTAATCACCAAATCACAATGGTAAATCAAATTAACCATATGCCAAATATCCTCATCGGTTGGAAACCAAACATCCATAAAACTTTCCAGCGACCGGCCCGGTGATTCCGATTTGATATTTTTTAAATTTTTTAGCCAGTCATACTCTTTTCTTAGAAAAGCTTTAGGATGAAGGCGTAACATCAATTCGACCGGATAAGCAATTTTACCTTGACTGATGTAATCATTTAAAATTTTTAAAACCGACGGTTCGTTAGGTGTGGTTTTATTGGTGCCCGCACCATAAACAATTAATTTTTTATTTGGATCCAAATTATTTTTGGCAAAAAATTCTTCGCGCGAAACAATTTTATCCGGCTGAAAATAAAAATCAAATTGCGGGATACCAGTCATTACCACATCCTCGGGTTTAAAACCAGCTAGTTCTACCGCTTCTTTTTTCATAATTTCATTCCAAACAATCAGCTTGTCGGTTTTAACGTGAACTGCACCTTTGGAAGTAAGATTATCCCAACTCATTACCATGCCAACGGTTTTAATCCCCGCTTTTTTAGCTTCTTTGATTAATTCAATGTCGTCGTGATAAATCAAATGAGTGGAAAAAACTAAGTCCGGCTTATACTTTTGAAATAAGTCCTGATATAAATTTTTAACAAAATATTTATTGTCTATTTTTTCCAATAAATTCTTTAGCCAAAGGCTTTGACCAAAAAGCTTATAAATTAAAATTTTTGAAAGCCAAGCACCGTAGTTTTTATTATCTCTTTCAACAGCTAATTTTACCTTGGTTGTTTCGGTAAAAACCAGGTTATTGCTGAAGTTAACAATTGCCATTTCCAAACCCTTGGGTAAGTAAGCAAAAAGCGGCTCAACGATTAAACCTTCCTTGGTCATTTCGTCAATAAAAATTTGATCTTTATAGGCCGGGCTTAAAATAACCACTTTAAAGCCGGCATCTTTGAGCTGTTTGGTAATACCGGTTTTGATAATATTACGATAAATCAGCCCCATGGGAATTGTGATAAAAACTGTTT
>Ga0172379_10004108_pt1 | contig 22018 bp, 36 predicted proteins | sample GrowelOW334metaG_FD_119756 | JGI IMG/M metagenome (GOLD analysis project Ga0172379, IMG submission 119756) | Groundwater microbial communities from an aquifer near a municipal landfill in Southern Ontario, Canada - Groundwater well OW334 metaG | ecosystem: Environmental > Aquatic > Deep... | reverse complement strand
TGCAATGGCGCGTGAACATTCCAGAAAGGATCATTTACCGGCTTAATCATCCCATCGAGCGCAAGGCATTCGTCATCAACCCTGGAATCGTTAATCGCATCGTATAACAAATAGGGCAGCGCATCACTAGACTGCACAAACTGCTCCCATGATCCCCGCGCATAATTGCTCTGAATATTGGTGCGGAAGATGTTCTCAAGCCTGTGCGGTGGCAGATCAAGCGTTCCTGATTCTAAAATATCCTTTTTCCATTCTGCAAATGTTTGGCCAGATTGCAGTTTAGCGACCAGTGAGTTCCGCACGATGGTAAGGGTGTCCAGGCTTGCGATACCGGCTATTGAAAATGCTTGCTGGCGGGCGATTCCACGGAATGCGGCGCTATAGTAGATTTCTGGTAATGTTACGTTCCTTTGTTGCGCTGCTTTAACGGCCTGGTGAAAAGTCTGATTAAAGCCAAAGGAAAATGTATCAACCATTATCCCACGCCAATTTAACCACAGTTCCTGGTGTTGTTAATTTACTGGCAGATAAGCCTTGAACTGTTGCAATGACACGCTTTTTACATTCTTGGTAAATATCGTGGTAATCCATGCCTATAGTTACAAGTTTTTCTATTTCATCTGAACAAGACTGCTCGCAAATCGATAAAAACGTCAGTTTAAGAATATCTAACTGGTCACGAACATTTTTAAGCGAACTATCTCCAAAAAGTTCTTTATAAATCATCTTCGTTATTGTCGAGTAATACTTTCGACCAATATTAACGCCATCTTTGTTAAGTTTAGGTCCACCTTGTTGATCCGCTAATTCTTCCAGAAGTTGTATTCTGTCAGTTAGTGTTAATCTTCCTTGAATTTTTCCGTTTTCTCTTGTTTCAATCCATAAAGGATTATGTAGTTGTTCTTTTCTACGATAGATTTCTTCACCCATCGATTCAAAGGCATCTAAAAATGATTTTTTCCAGATATAAACTTTTTCTCCAGTAAAACCCATAGCCAACATTGAAAATCCTTTCCAGGTCATATCAACCATTGGTTGCATTTTTCCACGTTCATCAAGATATTCTCGTGGCTCATAATTGAGCCGCCAAAAATCATCTTTTGGGATGTTATCAATAGCTCTTAAAACGTTTTTATGGGGTTTATTAAACTTTTCAGCAACTAATAAACTGCTCGTTAATATTTTGTTTTTATTTCCTTCAAATACTAAATCTGAGTCTTTAACTAATCCTAGTAAACCTTTTGGCTTAAGTATAGCGCGTGCAAAATACTCGGATCCGCTTTTTCCTTCCAGTAAATCTTTAATGAGCCGCCAAGGAATAAGTCCCTCACATCGCATCATTTCAATCGTGATATTATTGGCTATGCACCAATCAGTTAAAGCTATGTTGGCCTGCTCTAACGTATCTGTTCGGCCATAAGCTGTGGGCAACTTAGGATATTGATGATTTTCTCCTTTTACATAAATAGCCCATAAAGCATAGGAATGTATATTTTTTCTTTCAAAAAAATTTATATTGTACTTAGCTTTATAATTTTTTCTTTGAGTAATTAAATCTTTCATTTTAAACCCTTCATTTAAAATCCTTATGGGGATGTGGCAGCGTGTAAGGTTCACGCGTTCGGCCTTAAGAACCTAGCCACGAATTAATTATACACCCATTCAGAAAAAGCCTATAATTCAACAACCCAATTCCGGGCTAAAAATTCATATTTTGGAGTTAAGATCATGGGACAAGCAACAGTTAAGCAGGGCTTTAAAGCAGTAATCATTTATTCATTCATCAAGGCAGACGGGACACCGGGCGTAGTTGAAGGCATTCCAGTCATCACGGTATCTAATCCTGATGTTGCAACTTTGGTTGCTGCGGCGGATGGGCTTAGTGCAGAAATTACCTGGGCAGGGGTGGCGACAGGGATTATAGTTGAACTTACAGCCGATGGCGACATCGGAGAGGGTGTATTCCCTATCGTTATTCAGGATACTCTGGACTTTGCTGCACCATTGGGGGCAACTGGTGGCGCAAGTTCAATTACAGTCGTGCCCGTCTAATGTCCACGCTATCAGCCTTTATTGAAGAACTCAACGAGGCAAAAGAGTTCGAGTTCGACAGAATCGAGGGTTTCCTGGAATTAACAGGGATACCCGCGACTATGCTATCCGATGCCACGCGGATAAAGATCATAGCCGCTAGTGACTGGAGCAAGCAACGGAACAATCTGCTTGGTCAAGTCATCGATGCTTTAACCAAACTGGCGGATCACAAGTATCCAGAGCGGCCAAAGCAAACTACTTCCGCTGACATACTGGCAGAACTGGCCGAACTTGAGCGCTTGTTTGATCTTGCAGTAGACGAGTTCGCACCCGAACCTGCTGGCGCTAAAACTGGATCATCAACTATTGTGGTTAAGCCGGTTTGATATGGACTATCATCCTGCAATGGTAAATCGTTTCTTAAATTTACCATTGAAGTGCCGACTTAATTTTTACAAAAAAGAGAAACGCAAACACCCAATCTATGCGTATTATGTTTTCGCACAGCATATGATTAAAAAATACTTATCGATTTAACCTGTAATTTTTCTTCTATCAAAATTACTGATCGCAACATCAATGTCAGTTTCTTTTGTTATCATCCATTCCCATTCGTTAAAATTAAATCTTATTCCTGTTACATTCCACAATTCAGCCTTTGATTTTGCTTCTTCTAAAGCTTCTCTTAAACCTGTGCCTGGTAGAAATGAAACATCGATAATCATATTATTCTTGCGCATGGATATAACCCATTATATCAGCTCCCCATAATGCCCTTTCAAGCACCCTGGCGAACTCCCCAGGATCGGCATCCTTCATTAAAATAGCTAGTCGTTGCTCTAAATCTTCCGGCCCGGTTGCGGCCATGACCGCACGTCTTATTAGTTTGCTATCAATCGGACTTCCCGCCGCGAGGATAGCCTTAGTTGCCAAATCTTCAACGGCCTGTTGTTTTTCTGTAAACTGTTGATGCGGGATTACTGCCGATAATCCGGCTTTCTGTACTGGCATGGTTTGTCCTGGTTGCATCGGTTGCCCCTGTGGGTTAAATCTAACTGGCTGTGGTGACTGCACAGTTGCCAGTATTTCCTCGCCGTCCTCTGGCTCAGGAATCTTAAGTTTGTCATGAGCCCAATCCACGGGAATCTTAAAGCCTACCGCTACCAACTTGGGAAGTGCATCAGCATAAAGCGCCAAATCTTCCGGCTCTTGGGTGTCAAATTGCCACTTAGGGCGAATGTTTAATCCATTAAGCGCGATAATCGAGCCGAGCAACTTTGTCGTTAGCGTCTCTGCAAACTGCTTGGCATCGTGATTTCGGATCATGTAGAACTTTTCATCGATTGCTTGAGCGCTTGCGTAGTTTCCCTGGCTGCCGCCTTGGCCGCTGTTTAGCGTGCCGCCGTTGATGGCCTTACATTGTGATCGTTCACACCATTCAATAAGATTTTGAAAACCCTGGCCCTCCCCGATTGCCGCGTCGATAGCCTTAAGATCATCCTGAGTGCCCCCTTCAAGCAAGGCGACACCGTTCTGCCCCATCATCCTTAACGCTCTGAGTAATTCTGCCTTTTTCGCCTCGTCTTTTTCCTGATGAAATAAAACACGGATAGGCACAGCATAAAGTTCACAGAATCTAAGCCAGTTTTTAGTTGCAAAGTTTTTGAACAAATAGGGCAGCGCTAAGCATCTAAAAAGGCCCTGTGTACCTACCTCTCCAGTTTTGCTCATGTGCTCATGCATAATCCAGCCATGTTCGATCAATTCAACACCATCCGCCGTGTTATCTCTCAATCGTACATGCTGCCGTGTCGCCTGATCGACAGTAAACCATCGGGCAGGTCGCGGCGTTATCGTTTCCGGTATCCAAAATCCGTCTTGCATACGTGTCCATTCTATTTCCAGACCATTATAGCCATAGCCTATTGAATCGCCCATTGCAAACACCAAAGACTCAATATCGTGCGTGTCCTCGATACGATCTTCCAGGTCTTTGATGGCCTTTTTCTCTGATTCCATTGCATCACGTGGCACTTTCAGTTCCCACTCAAGCTGTGCGCTGGCAAGCTTGCGCTTTTGCATCTCTGAAAATATGTTAGAGTCACGTTCTTCCATGTCGAAGAAAAGTTCGGCTTGTGATGTCAGGTTGCCTTCTTCGGCCTCGCGCAAAATATCGAGTATGCCTTTAACACCTGTTGCTGGATGGTGTTCCGCTATTTCACGTTGCAGGAACGGGTTTATGACTTGGCTTTTAGGATTCATTTTTAGCTCTCAACATGATCTGTAGGAAATACAGACTCAACAGTTTGTATCCATTAATTTGAGTAAATGATAGCCTGTAAACTGAATGATTACATATAAAAATTGTCATTCTTTTTCCTACATCGAAATGAGTTACCATGCGCTTACGGCCTGTTCATGTTTTGGAATTGTTGTCACATTGCTAACTGCTGTTTTCATAAGCATATCTTTTATTGCATCACACATTGGATCAATCTGATCGTCCCATTGATGCGAATCATCAGCGGTAAAACTTTCGCATTCATTTATAAAATCACTTACCCAAGGTTCGTTTTCTGGAATATAAACAAATCCAGATTGAATAAAACCGACAATATCAGTTACACGTGTGTATTTGTCAATATTACGCTCAATACCCAAAACAGGTATTCTATTTTGTGATTTAATTTTTTGGATCAATCCTGTTCCGCTGGCTTTATCTTCAATTTTCATGGAACGCAAGAATCCAGTAGCCCATTTATCAGTTTTATCCTTGTGCTTATTCCAAAATTGCACTGCCTTTCGCTCAAGTTCTGGCATTTCCCATTTTCCTCGAATAAGATCAATTAAATAAAGCCGCCCATCAACACCCTTACCCCAACACTCAAACACGCTGTAATCGTTCCTTTCTTTTGTTTTTTGTGCGGTATCCGCATAGATAACTCTATACTCAATTTGAGGAAGTATAGAGTAATAGTTAAACCACTCTCCCTTGATTATTTCCCCGCCAATAATAGTAGGTAACTGCTGATATAGAGCATTCCATGTTCGTTGATTGCTCTCAAATTGCCTCCAATGCCCTGGGTCAAACCATTCAGGCCAAAGTGTTTCACCAAATTCACGCCCAAGCGGATCGTTAGCAACTTCACAGCGCGCTTGCAGACACAACACCTCCCACGTGTTTCCATCTTTGCAAAGAATTGGCCCACTCTGCCCCTGCCATCCGTCAGGCAATATGCGCCCTGCCGGATCGTCAACATGCCAGCGGGTAAGAATCAAAACTATCCACCCTCCGGGTACTAAGCGAGTTTTTAGATCATCTTCGTAAGCATCCCATGTTTTATTTCTGATAGTTTCTGAGTTGGCTTGTTCGCGACCTCGTATCGGATCATCAATAACTATACCATTAGCCCGGTTTCCGGTGACTCCTGCCATCAATCCGCAGGCCATATATTCGCTGCCATTGGTTAATGAAAATTCATTGGCCGCTTGTGAATCAGAACTTAACTGAGTATTGAAAAGTGATTTAAATCTATCTTGCCTGATTATTGATCGTGTGCGCCTGCCCATCTTACGCGCAAGATCATCCCCGTAACTTGCAGATATAATCCTGCTGCCTGGATTTTTACCGAGAAAAAAAGATGTAAAAACTACCGAGGCATAGGTTGACTTCGCACTGCCTGGAGGGCAAAAGATCATCATTCGACCATGACGGGTTTTGCTGATCTGATCAAGTTTATTGAGTATTAACTTATGATGTTGAACCATCCTTGTTTCAACTGGGTAGAAAGTTTCGTTTTCGTCATCCTCTGACATGGGCTTTCCTGGTATATCGATTGAATTGGCATAATGAATGATGTCATTACGCCCGAACGATCTTATCAGTAGTTCATTTGCCGCTGTTTTCTGGCTGTCCGTGTACGATTGCGAGCAATTCTTCATCGGTGAGTTTTTTATAAATTATTGCCGGTTTTGGCGTCATCGTTCCATCACTCGACCGATTGTCTATAACCTGCTTGTCTGACTGACCCAAGCGCTGTTTTCCTAGCCAGATCAACATTGTTCTGTCGCCGTCCATTGCCGCCTTGTATTGCCTTCTTCGTAGCGATACGTTACCGGCTCCCCTTTTTTCCTTGATGTAGTCCCCAATAGCCATTTTGTGGACTCTTTTACAAGCTCGCTCAAGCGTATTGTAACCAATTCCCAGGAACGCGCTTATCTCTTCGCCATTGCAATCTAGTTTGCAAAGCTTTTCTATTTCATCCCAATCGATATTAATTAACGGTTTACCCATTTTTTCAATATACCACAATTTTCAATGTTAAGCATTATTGCCTATTTAAAAATAAATAATAAAAGTATTGACTTTAAGTCAAAAGTGTTTATAATATTTAACATGGATTTTAGAAACGGACTTTGAAACTTAACCTGGAGTACGAAATGAATAAAATTATTGAAATTAGAGCAACATTTAGCTTTGGATGTGACAAAGTTGAGATGGATTATGATCTACATGATGATGGCACTTACATATCTAAGCCATCATCATGGCCAGGGGGTGGCACAAGAGAGATAGTTGGTAAATCCGGTGACTTGGACTATGCGATAAACGTTTGTAAGCGCTCGAATTTCCCGTTTTGGATAGGTGGAGCTGGGTATTCATGTGTACCGATTTCGCTAGATATAAAAAAATAAAACCTAACCCGCCGCCCGGACGCGGCATAACCCAAGGAACTAAACAATGACAACTCAAATCAAAAAATCAGGCAGACCGGCCAAAGCCGACAAAAAACTAGGCACAACTATCAAGCTCCCACCCTGGTTGCGCGAAAAATTACGGGATATAAAAGCCCGTGACGGACTAAGCCAGGCAGAGCAGATTGAAAATGCACTTGTAAAACAGTGGAGCGAGAAATGAAAACGATCAAACAACAAAATGACATCGATTGCGGCATAGCTTGTGCGGCCATGCTTGCCGGTACGACTTACAATCGCGCTATGAAAGCCGACCCAAACCCGGAGCTTGACGAAGGATTTACAATCAAAGACATGACAAAAACCCTGGAAAATCTGACTAACTCAAAATGGTCTGTATCCAGACGAAATGAAAATCAACCCATAAGCTCAATTAATTTAAGGAAAAACACGGCGATCCTGATAACTCAAGACGAATTTTATCACTGGATAGTCACTGACGGCCAAAAAATCTATGATCCTGATCGTGAGCGATCCTGCTCTTTAGCAGATTATGAGCGCTCAAATTGGCTCGTTAAACGGGAAATTTTAGCGAGTTCCCCGGCCTAATCTTGGCCGAATCGTTCTATTCAATACAAAAGATGCCGGGCCGGTTCTAGGCCCGACACCTCTGCCGCCCCGTTGAAATAATCTGCCATTACCGCCACCTTGACGAGCACCACGGCTTAAACTGCTACCGACTCCGGCTTTTTTACCATTTCCAATTAATGCTTTCATTTTACAACTCCTTCCTGTTAATTACCTCGCGCCGGTATTCCGTGCGATTACCCAAATAATGTACGACACCTTCAAATTTTATTTTACTCATGATTAATTTAGCTTGTTTGTGGCCATAAATCAATAATGACTGAGGTTTTAATTTATTCAGCATTATTTTTATGCCTTCAACCTCTTCGTTTATCTCATAGTCACCTTTAAAAGTCTGCATTTGTAATGCCAGGACGGGTGTGTTTTCAGGTATCCCAAGCAGGCAAAACTCAAAACTTTTCAGTGAACTCCAATTCACATCGGGTATTACCGCAATACCAGCCTCCTGCATATATCTCCCTATCCATCTTGATCGATAACAAGCCCATAAATGCACCGCATCCGCCTCTCCGCCCCACATACTAAAGTTTGGCGTTAGTGCTATCCTGACACCAAGATTTAACATTTTTGACACATAAATATCCGGTTGTTGCCACACAGGTTCAAAACGGTAATCGTCTGTGTAAAACCCGATCATAAGCCGGTTTTTTGGAGATCCCCGTAAACTATCCGTTCGCCAGTTCCACATATACCATGATTCACCGTCATCCGGTGTTGCATCCGGCCCGGCCCAGGTTTTAAGGTTTGGCGGTATCTCTGCCAGCATATCGGAACGTAACTCCGGCATGTTCCACGGCAACTTTGACGGGAACGCCATATCAATCTTTAACGCCATTGCTCCAGGTAGTTCTTCGCTCACATCCTCTATATTTTCTATTTCCTTTTCTTCCTTAAAATTAAAATCATCAAAACCGATCAAATCAACATCAAAGTCCATTGCCTTCAATTCGTCCAGTTCATCGGCCAGCATACCGTCATCCCATCCGGCCAGTTCTGCCAGTCGATTTACTGAAAGCCTAAAGGCTTTAAGTTGCACTGGCGTTAAATCATCAGCAAAAACTACAGGTATTTCATTAATTCCAAGTTTTCTTGCTGCTTTCAAGCGCAGGTGTCCATCAATAACATTGCCGTTTTTGGTAACGATAACAGGCACGCGAAAGCCGAACTCCTTAATAGCCCTAGCCGTTTTTTCCACAGCATGATCGTTAATTCTTGGGTTTTTATCATACTCGATGAATTTATCAATAGTCCAAGTGTCATGTTGTAGCATGTAAATCAACCTTAAAGTAAGTTGTTAAATATTCCTTTTTTATGTAGGGTAATTCTTTATTTTGTTCAGATAAATAGGACGACAGGAATCCTTGCTCTCCTATTTCTACTTAAGCAAGTATGCGTCTTATATCCAATAAAACATTAGAATGCTTTTTTTCTGTCAACTTGGCAATTTCCAAAGATGACATGGTTTGTGTTGCAGTAAGTTTGCTTAATTCTTTCATCTGTCCAACCTCAAAATTTCCAACCAAAGAGGATTCCAGGCGCTGCGGGTTGGTCGCGGTTCGGATGATCTGTCCTAGCCTGGAAAAAAGAGTATAGCAAAAATTATTTCCCATTGCCTTTCAATTTCTGAGTTTCCGTTTCATGTCTTTGTATTATCTGCTCGATATTATCAAGCCTGTTCAGTGTTTTATCGTCATTTGCAGGCTTGTTAAATAACATCATTAACCCGGCAATCATTAGCGCCGTCAGTATCGACGCGCCCATTGCCCAGAGCGGTGCTGATATTTGCGCTTTCCCGTCCCCGGTTCCTTCCCAACGATTAAGCCTATCGGCAACATCGCTTATTTTATCGCTTAGGGTTTTTTCTACTGCAATTAATACCGTGCGCTGTTGCTCCAGTTGCTTTTGCGTTGAATCCTCAGACTTGTTTATTGACTGAATAAGCGCCCTGGTTTGTTCGCTTGCAGACTCTTTTTGCGACTGCAAAGCGGCATCAATCGCCTTTTGGCTTGCCAGAGAGCTTTCACTTGCTCGGGTATCGCGTTCGGTGAATTGAGTATCAACGCTATCAAATCTCAAAGTGAGAGAGTTTTCAATCATCTTGAAAGTCTCGTAAATCTTATCAATCTCGACACTAAGTATTGATCGGTGCGATTCCTCCAGCTTATTGAATCGGAAATCACGTTCGTTGAAAACCTTGTCAATCGTTGAAAACTTGGTGTCTACATTAGCGAATTTCTCTGACAGCATGGCTTGCAACTGCGACAATCTTTTGTCTAATTCCGTAGGTACACGCACCATGTTCTCATTGAAAAGAGACATCGCCTTGTCCATCGAGTCCAAGCGAGTTGTCATGATTCTATCGAGATTAGTAATTTCTCTCAGTAGAGACAATGAACTCTGATGATTAGAGTCTACAACCTTGCACTCGACTCTTTCATTGTCCGGCATTGTCAGGCTTTTTTGTGGCCACAATAGAAGAATTAATAGCCGGATTAACAACCATATCCACTTTTTCAAGTGATGGAATCAGTTTCTCAGGCGGCACATGGCCGTTATCAGCGAAACCTATGAATCCTGCTATCGTGGTCGTGATAGACAAAGAAATCATAGCCTTTGACGCATCTGTGAAGGCAAGTATCATCAATGACAAAATACCGCCGACAGCAAGGAAGATGCCCCTAAGTTGCGCGGTTTGGCTCCAGTTATTCATAAGTTATATATCATCAAGTTTTGGTATAGACATAATATTTATTTGTTTTTTCATGCACTTATTTGATGTTCACGAAAGTCATTTCGGTAACATCTGCGCTACCACCACCTTTTGTCACCTTTTCGCCTAAGCGCATTAATTTTCCTGGATCGCCTGAGCTCAATCCAGTTCGTAAGTTCGTTTTTAAATTCAGCCCATAGCCATTTCATAAAACCCATACCAATAGCGCGATTACAATCTCGATTAAAACAAAAATAGCAACTACCTGTAACACGTTTAATTTAATGTCATTCATAGCTTAGCCTCGGGGTTAGTGTTTGTCAAAGTTTAGGAAATTCTGGCAGCGGATGCCAATGCGTAGGCTCACCCTCCACAATCGCCACACTTGAGTATTCAGTCCAGTTGTCTATCAATTCGTACCAACCTGCCTGTACGTAATAAGTGTCATCATTTTCGCAGTAGTCGATATTATAATCATCATCGCTAGATACGTTTGTAAATCTAGCGTAAAACTCAGCTTTGACAATCCTGCCATAGCCGTATTGATTTTTGTAAAATACCAGACACTCACCTTCTGGCTTGTTATCATCTAAAATTGGCATCCAAGCGACGTTTTTGTTGTTACCCATATCTACACCCTACTTTTTTGTTGAATCGCCTTAAAGCGATTATTTTTAGCCAATTTAACCTATTCCAACACCGTAGCTAAAAACAATCACCGCCGTTATCAATCCCATCACCATAGCCACGCCGCAAAATGCCATAAATACCAGAAAATATCTAATCGTTTCCATTTTGTTCTCCTATTCGTTCATGATGGGAACAGAAAAACTCTGGCCCGGTTAAAAGTTTGTCTGTAGCAAAAAACAGCCAAGGACTATGTTTAACTTGTGTGCTGATTGCGAATTGGCATAGCCCCTGTTCTTTTTGTGTCCAGTATTTACAGTTTCTGCAATTATCCATTTTCCGTATCAGAGTTATTATTTTACGTCTCAATGTTAATACATTTTAACAGATTGTCAAGTTGTTTAATGCCTCGATCCTGGCATCGTGCTCGTCAATCTTCCCATCGGCCATAAGAATCGCTACCCGTTCGCAGAATATCTCGATCTGCAATTCGTTTGGATAGCTGAAATGTTTGCATAGCCAAATGGTGTCTTGTTCGTATTTTTCCATAGTTAATAACTATAAAATGCTTCAAAACTCAAATCTACAACATTTGAAGAATGTTTTGTTGTAGCTATAAAACCTCTGCAAGTCAAGCGAGAGTAAGGACGAAGAATTTTGTTGTATTTGTTGTATATGTTGTAGGTACACTCACCCACACCCCCACTATCCGTATAAATTACTCTCTCTATATATATATATTTTTTTATATACAACATATACAACAATTAGGTATATAGTCAATGCAACGTAGACACTGCGTGTGTTAGGCGTGTTGTAGGTCAATTACAACAGTATTCAACACCTACAACATTACTGACCCATGCTATATAGCTTGATTCCGTCGACTGTCCAAGACTCTTTAATTAGGCCTTCAATTACCATTTCTTGTAAAGACTTCCTTACAAGATTTGATTTATTACCGCTAAAATCGCAAAACGGCTTAGTTTTAAGTTTAACTTGCAGAATGTTTCGCTCGGTGCGCGGTCTTAAATCTTTTTCAAATAAGCTTAAAATAGACTCATACTCCGCTTTACGGCCCATAACTCCTTTAGACTTACACATTGTTAAACTTGCATTCAAAAGCTCTCCAGCAATACCTATTGCGCTTAAAATGCACTCATCCGGTATAATATCGTGTATGCAATTTCCATCTATCAAATATAAATTGGCCGCAATCTTCATGATCTGCATATTTATCTTAGCCGCTGAACCCCGTAATGATGAATGAGAGTAGATTCCACCATCTGAAAGTTGAGGCTCTATATAATTTTGATACTGCTCAATCAATCTCCAACCTTTCTTGCTAATAAGTAAATTCTTTTTTGGTTTTTCTGGTTCGGACAAAATATACTCTGCAAACGCGCAAGATTTTGAATACTCATACTCAAGCGCCTTATCCGGTATATATTTAATGCTATGATCGCGCTTTCCTAAAAAGTGATTTTCAGCAATCAATAAAAATCGCTCGCTTAATCCTGTACCATTAGAACTGTTTAACACTTTTTCGACACTGCCTTGTTGTGCAAAACAAACTACGCTACCAGAAACTTTTCCTGTGTAGGCTTGCCTTAATACTCTGAAAAAACTGACGTGTCCGCCATCAAAACCATTAAGAATTACATCGTTATTATTAGCATTTCCTTTACCGTAAGCCATACCTAACAATACATCGAGTAATCCCTGCTCACTAGAAACACAACTAAAATGTCCATTGGTATTTCCTAGCGTCATTTCAAGCCCTTCGGCTGTTGCGTTTGTGATAAATAGGACAATCTTTTTTTCCACAAGGCTTTTAAGTTCTTTCTTTTCATCGTCTGTTTGATCCTGTTTATCAATAGCCATCAACTCAGAAATTCGGCCATCCCGCTTAATTATCAAAGCATCTAATGTTTCCTGAAATGGGTCAGAGAATTTATGAAGAACGCGTCCTTTTCCTGTTCCAGGAGGCTGCTCGCCAATCGTGTAAAGTCCTATTGGCAGTATTCCGCTATATTCATATTCTACGCACCAATTTCTACACGCAACAGAACTAAAAACACCTAATCCCATCAACAAGGTAGTATTTACCGGAATGCTTGATTCCAATGATGTTTGAATGGCCAAGCGTTTTAAAATATGGCCATCCGGTAAATGCTGCAACAAATCAACATCGCAGTATTTATTATCACTATCCAAGGTTTCGTTGTGCGTACTATTTACTTTTTCATTTGCCCGGCCATCATCTTTTTTAACATAGTAATCAGTTCCAATAATCAATTTTCTAAAATCGTATTTACTGCCTCGCCAATCTGAAATATCTTTCCCTGTTGGGACAATAACAATTTTTACTGTACTGGCTACCGGCAATAAGTCATCAGCTATTTGATAGGCCATTTTTAATCCAGGCGCGTCGTTGTCCGGGCAGATAATAACTTTAGCCCCAGCAAAAACATCAATAAATGCTTTATTCCAGGAACCAGCTCCATTCGGCGGCGTTGTGGCTATAATTTGGTAATTATCGATAATGAAATTACAGTCTTTTTCTCCTTCCGTGATTACTACGGCTACCCCTGAAAGATTATTTAACGTATGACGTTTATACAGAGTTTTTGCATGGCCTCCGCTATTAAAAACAACCTTACCAGTTTCTTTGTCTATTCGTTTAACACCAAAACTTTTATCCGAATAACGTATTTTTTCGAATAGAATGTCACCATCGGCGTTAGTATATTCATAGGTTTCTATAATTGATTTTTTTATTGGAATGTCTTTTTGATGTCCATTTTTAGGAAGATAGCCTTTGTCATTGCACCATTGTAAAATTTCAGTCCCCCCGCAGCCTGCATGACACTTTACTAAAATTTTCCCCTCTTTTTCGGTTATTGAGAGTGAATTTTTATGATCGTCGTGGAGTGGACACTTGCAACTCCATTCATTTCCAAATTCACCGCCTTGTTTAGCATTGCCAAGCTTTGTAGCCAAAGAACCGGCAGCGTCCATTTCAACTCACAAGATTATCGGAATAACTGATACCGACACTGTTGATGATGTCGCATTTATCTAACGCCTCAAATACACAAGATTTATCAATATCATTTTCAATAAGGATAATCAGCATACCAACACAGGCAGAATCAAGTTTGTAGACTCGTCGTGGTCTACCTACTTTTTTGTTTCCAGGTAAGCCAAAAACTCGGTCCTTGAACAGGTGTTTGTTGCGATCAATGGTCTTGAGAATTTGTTTGTGTTCTATGCCTGCCATTTCAGAAAGTTCAGTTGATAATATCGTTTTCATTTGACAATCCTGTTTTATTTATTTAAAATTTGATTTTATATTAAGAAATTAAAAAAATCAATATTTATGAGCGAATGGAGGTGTTGCAAACACTGTGGAGAAGTGTTTATGGCTGATGTTGAATGGAAATTATTATGCTATGAATGTTGGTTTTTAACGAAAGCTAAAAGATATGAAAATACAAAAAATAACACTATTATCAATCGTATAGAAAATGATTTAACACTGGATAACATTAAAAAATTATTGTTTTTATGTCATCCAGACAAACACAATAACTCTGTAATCAGTACAGAAATGACTAAATTTTTATTGCACAAACGAAAATTAATTGAGAAAGGATAAAAAAATGAAAATAAGAGATAATTTTTTACTCTGCCCATGGTGCGAAGATGTTCATTTAACGCGCAATAAAGTAGAAATATTTGAGCGTAACGAGGGTGAAGAAAGTAGTATGCATGTTAAATTTAATAAGGGTAAAGTAAAAATAGGAGAATCAGTTAATATAATTCCTCATAGCAAAGATCAAGGAGTTATGTGGATTCAATTTTATTGTTCGAGTTGCGGTAAAAAATCACAATTAAGTTTTGAATCATATAAAGGACGAACAATGATGCAACTGTCAAAAGTAAGAAAATGTACTATCGAAGACATTAAATTCTAACAACAAAGTCAAGGAACTAAAATGCCCACACTAACCCCCCTACCCGTCATTGGCTACCGCATCTACGATGCCTGGACTAAAGAAACCCTGTTTGAGAGCACTGATTATCAAGAGGCTGAACGGGAATTTTACGAATGGCAGACCAAGCACCCTGAAAACCAGATCGATTTTCTTGCAGTCATTATTAATTGAGGTATAAAAATGAAAATTTTTTTAAATAGACGTAAAAAAACAGTTAGATTAGTCAGCGTAATGGGCCATGAATTTTCTATGATAATGGCCGGTAATAAATTATCGCGTATATTGAAATTTATTTATTACATACCAGGATTAATCAGGTTTTGCTTTGTACCATTTATGGTCTGGAATGATCTTAAAATTGATCTCATAAAAGAAGATTTTGAAGAATTTTGAGGAATAAAACAATGAGGCCAGAAAACGTAAGAGTAGACATGGTAGTAACAAACACAACCCTACAAAGATCACCTGTTTACCGGGTGATTGAAATACTTGATGATAACCGAAGGTTTGAGCTTAGGCGAATTTACGGAAACGAGATCACAACGCCGTTTATCGCTGAAATTAAAAACTACCGGCGGGCGACAAAAGAGCAGTGCAGAAATGCGGGGTTGGTGACATGAATAAAGCAGAGCTAACCGGGCGCGTCCCGAAGGAACGATTATGGAAACGAAGATTGATACCGAGCTCCGGTTGAGCGACGGGTTAGAAGCCGATGTTGAGCAAATATATCCCATATCCGTAATTGTGGAGCGGCTGCGAAATTTAGCCGATGATATGGACGAGGTTTCCGTAATGATGGACTATTACGGTGGATTTACAGAATGGGCGCAGCATGGGCGAGAGATAGCGGGGGCCGGCGCGATTGCGCGGCAATGGGCAGATGAAATTGAGGTTAATAACGCTTAGTTATACCACAAAAAAAAGCCCGGCCAGCTGACTGAGAGCTGCCGGGTTTATCAGGACACAAAACATAGGAGAGTTTTCAGTCTAGCACGATTCTAACAGTTTGGCTACATCATCTATGGATTTACACGCGCCGGAAATGCCCCCAGCATTGGCAATGGTGCGCAGGAATACGGTTTGATGCTCGGACAAGCGGCCCTTGTATGATTTACATTCGATTGCAAATATCCGTCCTGACTTCCGCAAGCACCCAATAATATCGGACATACCCTTTTGGCTGTTTGCCTGAATGTATCTACCGTCAATCTCGAAACTTCCGCAGTTAATTCGACAATACCACCCCACATCAGGATGCAGCCTCAAGTAAGCCAGTATTGACTTTAAAATTTCCGACTCTGTTGCGGTGTAAGTTGGTTTGGCTTTTGGGATCTTCAATTCCTGGAACACTGGCGGCTCTTTACCAGCCAGTTTAGCCATACCGATCAGGTGCGCCCGGTTATCGTTTATGGTCTGCTCAAGCGTTTTACGGCGCGTCTTTTTTGGTATCACTTGAATACTCCCCAGGTTTCAACACGCGCAGACACAGGGTTTTAAATTCGTGCCGGGTATCGTTAAGCTCTGCCGCCTTAGCTACCGCCTCGCAGTCTTGCAGCGAGTTAAACCGATAGCGCAGTTCGTAACTGCTGGAAATATCGCCGTTGGTAAGCATGGTAAGAACGATCAAGGCCCAGGTGTTCATTTTCTCTCGATGTCGGGAAAGATTTGCAATACGCGGTATGCCCAGATCGGCGGAAGCATTTCCGACTGCCACATTGTTATTGCAGCACGGTTTATATTAAGTAGACGCGATAATTTACTGGCGCTGCCAGCTGCCGCTATAGCATCGTTTTTTTTAACTAGAGGGTCTTTATAATTAGCCATTAATATATGATAAATGTATTTAACAAAAAGTCAAATTATGCTAAACTATTAATTGTGGCTAGGCTTGCAATCCGAAAGCAGATTTATCACCTGTTGCCACATTACCTTCGATAAACCTAATGATAAAGGTATCAAAATGCAACTCTACAAAATAAGCTTTGAAACAACGCTAAAAGTTTATATTGGTATTTCAAGGTGTGCTGAACAAAGGCTTAAACAGCATTGCCGCAACAAAAAGAAAAGTTTAATAACCAATGCTATAAGAAAATATGGTAATCCAATTTTAACCATACTTGAGGAATCAGATAACTGGGAAGAATTGTGCCTATTTGAGCAAGTTGCAATACTTGAACATAATTCAATAGCCCCTTATGGATATAACCTTACCCAGGGAGGTGAAGGAACTTTAGGATGCATTCCATCTATAGAAGCAAGGGCAAAAATGTCATCAGCTGCTAAAGGAAAAATTGTATCTGACGTAACTAGATCAAAACTATCAGATGCTCTAAAAGGACGTGTAATATCAACAGAGGCAAGAGCGAAAATAGCCGCAGCCAATAAATTACGCATTGTCTCAGAAGAAACAAGGTTAAAAATATCAAATTTTAACAAAGGTAAGATTGTTTCTGCGGAAACGAGAGCTAAACTTTCAGCATCACACAAATCAAAAGTCAAAAATATTTGACAATACACCTTGACTTTTGCCTTATGAATGTTAAAATTAATTAACACTAACTCACTACCTGGACACACACAATGACTGAAAAAATAAAACCCCTGCACGAAATCATGATTATCTCTGACCAGATGCCCGAAGATTTCCATACCAACAGCGTCAAGTATCTGGCACAACTTTCAATGGCAATCGGAACGGCCAATGACCTTGTTTATGAATTATCCGACGAAGGCCGCTCCACCGCTAAAAAGGACGTTGCTCTGATCCGTAAGTACGCGACAACTACCGACAAGTTCAGACTGTCAGTTTTCCGCTCACTGACTGAAAAAGCCAAAGCATGGAGCGATTCTTTTACAACCAAGACCAAAGAACTTAACGTTGCAGCCGATGCGATCATGTATCGCTTTAATGAAATGGAGAGCGCCAAGCTTGATGAAATTATGGATATTGTTCAAGCAGAGTTAGTTACCGCATTGCACGGGATACGGCCAGAGTTTTGCGGGTGTACTGATGTATCACCACTGATTAAACTATCCGGCACGATAACCCCCGGAGGCAAACTCACAACCAAGGCCATAGCTTTCATTACTGAGATAGCCATGCGTTGCAAAGCCGCACAGGATACCCATGATAATCGCGTCAATATCGTAAAAATACGCTGCCTTGAGGCCGATATTAACCCGCCCCTCAGTAGCGTACACTTTGGTACTGTTTTCGCCGCCAGTGATGAAATTTTTAACGCCAAGCTGGAGGAATTGATCGATGCCGAGATAACCCGCCGTAAAGAAATGGAAGAACGCATCATCAAACAACAAGAAGCACAGAAACAACGGGAAATAGCCGCCGCCATTATGGAGGCAGGACGCAAGGCCGCTATTGAGCAACAAGCAAGAGACAATGAACTTTTAGAAAAATCACGCCAAGAAGATTTTGACAAACAAGCAGCATTAAATCATGAGCGTTCAAAACAAAATGTTGTTATTGAAAAGCCCATCATACCCGATGCCAACTCAACCGCTGGCAGTGTGAAAATAATCCGAATTACGGCTACCTTCGAGATTACCGTGCCGCTATCCACATCAACCGAGCGCGTTAAAATGCAGTTTCAAGCAAGAATGACGGATGCTCAAAAACAAACTATGAAAAACGTTGAGGTGGTTAATGACTGACTACCTAACCATCGAACAATACCACGCCCTGCCCGGCATAAGCGCGTCAAAGTTGCGCCTGCTAACAGAGAGTAACCGGCATCTTGACAATGCCCAATGCTTCGCAATGGACACGCCAAGCTTGTCTATGGGAAACCTCGTTGACTGTTTGCTACTCGAACCTGAACTATTCAAAGATCGTTATGCAGTGGCCCAAAAATTCGATTTAAGAACGAATGCAGGTAAAGCCGCACTGGCAGACTTCCAACAGAAAAACGAGTCTCTAACCGTGATTACAGAGGACGATTACGCACAGGCTTGGCGCATGGCCGATAACGTCAACGCTATTTATGGCGATATTGTCCGGGACAGCATCAAGCAACAATCACTATTCGCCGACTACAAAGGAATCCCGATCAAGTGTCGCCTGGATATGCAATGGGGAGACTGCGACGTGGATCTCAAAACCGTGACACTCGGATCAAAGGATTTCTCAGACCGTACCCTGTTTTATCATATCAAGCAATACGGCTATGACTTGGGCTGCGGTTTCCGCAATATCGTCCGGGCTTGTCTTGGGCAGACGATTGGCGATAGCTACCTGTTATTCGTCAATACCGGCCCCGGAAATATGGTGCGCTTGGTGCGCTTGGATACAGACTGGATTAGCGAGTCTGAGGACAGGTGCATCGAATTGCTGGAATCGAGAGTCAAGTATCTCAAAACCGGCGTGGATAAAGCGCCTTCTGTTATTAAAAATTACACAATAGGCTAAAAAATGGGCAGAGAAATAAGACGTGTTCCAAAAAACTGGGAACATCCAAAGTCAAACGGTAAATTTATACCGTTATATGATTTAAGTTACGAACAAAAAGCAAGGGATTGGCTGGAAAATTGTATCAAATGGGAAAACAATACCCATGATGATTTGATAAAACACCCTGAATATAAAAAAGAGTATCCTTTCTTTTGGCAATATGAATGTAACCCTCCTGACCCATCCTATTATCGTTCTGAATTTACAAAAGAAGCTAATTGTTACCAGATGTATGAGACAGTCAGCGAAGGAACGCCGGTATCGCCTGTATTCGAAACAAAAAACGATCTTGTTGATTATCTTGTGAAAAATGGTGACTTTTGGGATCAAATTAGAGGTGATGGTGGGTGGATAAGAGAGATTGCTGAACAATTCGTCGAACGCGAATGGGCAATGTCAGGAATGTTTGTTAATGGCGAAATAAAAACACCGAGAGATGGATCATGAGCAAATGGTATTTCACGCTAACACTCGCTGATCCAAAAGGCCCCGGCTGCATCGAAGTAAACGGTGAAGATTGGCAAAATGCACGGCAGCGCATGATATCAAAGTACGGCCTTAAATGGGCGTTTCAGTATGAATCTTTGGATAAGGTTAATAAATCAGACCGGGAAATTTTAGATAGTTTTTAGGAAACACAAACATGAAAAACAACCCATTCAAACCAGAATACCGAGCCGCCGCTGATTACGCAGATAAGCACGAGGGCCATTTTTTCAGTCATGCGCTTAAAGCCGAACAACACGAGGCGATTAAAAAAGCATTCCTGGCCGGGTGTGAATATCAAAAACAGATTGAAAAAAATAACCTGAACACTGAATAATATGCTAAAATCAATTAACAAAAATAATCTACTAACAGGACAAAACTAATGAGTACTGAAATGGCAACATACAACACGAGCACCGCCGCCATGATATTTGATGGCGATATGCTAACTAAAATGCAGGCATTGGCGCAAGCAATGGCCCAGGCAAAAGTAACCGTACCGGCTCATTTTAGAGGCAGTCCTGGAGACTGTTTAGCGGTAGTCATGCAGGCTATGCAATGGCAGATGAATCCATTCTCTGTAGCCCAAAAAACCTATCTGGTAAATGGTATCTTGGGATACGAGGCTCAATTAATTAACGCTGTCATTCAATCATCTGGTGCAATTAATGGACGCTTTCATTATGAATATTCTGGCGATGGTCAATCTACATCCTGCCGGGTGGGTGCAATACCAAACGGTGAAGAATCGATTGTATGGGGAGAATGGCTAAGAGCCTCCGACGTTACTACAAAAAACTCGCCGTTATGGAAAACTAATATCAAGCAGCAGTTAGGCTATCTGCAAGTAAAGAATTGGGCTAGACTCTATGCCCCAGGCGCTATTATGGGCGTTTATTCACCCGATGAACTTGAATCAATTCCAATGGAAAAGGAAATCAATCCAGAACCAGTTAAGCACGATTTGAAAGACAAACTGCAACAGCGTTTGCAGGAACGAAAACCTGTGGATAACATAGAAGATATTATGGAAGACATGGAACCCGAAGAAATAACCCTGAAAACCGTCCTTGATGCCATAGCCAGAATCGAAGGCAAGGACACCCAGGCAAGCGCCAAGGCGCTGCTGTTGACACTAACAGGTGAGGACAGATACGAGGCGGATATTGTGTACAAAGAGAAAGTTTCCGAGTTGAAAGCCAAAAAATCCAAGCCTGAGCCCAAGGTTGATATGACACTGTGGCCAAATCGCATAGATGCCTGCACCAGCGAACAAGCTCTGCGCGATCTCTGCCAGGAAATGAGCATGGATGAAATGGACGCTCATGGCGAGGCTATTGATCTTAAGTTCTCAAGTTTTGGGGTGTAGTGATGAAACCAGTTGCACATATATCAATTGGGAATTGGTGTAATATTCAAACTATAACTGCCAGAATTGAGAAAAAAGAAATGAAGGTTAAAATAAAGGCCGTCAAGATCAATCTTGACGATCCAGTATTCAAATTTTTATCAGGGAAAACACGCTTGGAACTTAGAGAAAAACATGGTTAGAAAACTGACTGATTACGAACAGGATATTGTTGATTACATGTCAGCAGAGCCATGTTTTCAAACCACGAGAGAAATTTACAAAGGCATCCATCTGTTCGAGGGCGATTTAAAAGACCTGGAGCGGCTTAGCAAGTCGCTCTGGCATCTTTGTAATGACGACAAAATTTTACAATCACAGTCGATACCCAATGATCGGCATAACCGGAAAATGTATAAAATTATGACAAACGATACTACAACAGAAAGTATTGAACTTGATGAATCAATCATAGAAGATAAGAAGATAGATTATCCGACTATCGAATATACACCACAATCAAGCTTAAAATTCACATTATCTACGCTAAGATTAACGATTAAAGATATCGAAAAGTTTGTGCATATTGACGAAATCGACCATAAAGTTGAAAGGCTTCGCGATATTGGCTATTACATGAATGCTGAAAACTGCGCGTTTTTAAACGCGATTGCAGACGATATTGAGCGTCTAAAGTGAAATCCTTAATCTTGCTTACCTGTGCGCTAACCGGCTGCGGTCTGGCTCATTACCAGGATCGTGACATATCGGTTTGGGATTTCCGCATAGGTACAGACAAGGCTTTTGAAGGTTTGCAGTATAGCCGTCAAAAGGACGGCACACAATTCCAGGTTAAAGGCTTTAGCGAAAACCAAACCGAAGGATTAAAGCAAATCAACCAGGGACTTGCTTTAATCTTCGAGGGTCTGGCCAAGGGGGCTGTCGAGGGTATTAAGCCATGATAGCTTAGTCATGTGTTAAATTCACCTGCCACTTGATAT
>Ga0172379_10004107_pt1 | contig 22019 bp, 21 predicted proteins | sample GrowelOW334metaG_FD_119756 | JGI IMG/M metagenome (GOLD analysis project Ga0172379, IMG submission 119756) | Groundwater microbial communities from an aquifer near a municipal landfill in Southern Ontario, Canada - Groundwater well OW334 metaG | ecosystem: Environmental > Aquatic > Deep... | reverse complement strand
GTTCGACCGTTCGCAGCTCGTCGTCGCAGACCAGCAACAGGCTGTCACCTCGGTCGTATTGAGCGCTGTCAGCTTCACTCCAGATGGCGAGAACGGGATGGCTTGATCTGAATAATGCGGCTCGCGGAACGAGTGCAAATCGTAATTCCGGCAGCTGATCCGACGGGATAGCTGCCAGTTTCTCGTGATCGAGCGCGGGGGTCTCAGGAGCTTGTGCGAGTTGCGCGACGAGCCATTCGAAGCGCGCCAGGTCTGGCGCGATGAGGGGGATATCCGCGCGCGCAAGGCGCTCCAGAAAATCGCCCACGTCGGCACCGTAGGCTTCCAGGTTACCGCTGCGTGAAGGGGTTACCGCCACGTAGTCAGCGATGATTTGCCTGAAAGTGCCTCTACCAATGACCCTTGCGGTGGCCGGGTAGCTGATGGCCAGCGCCTGTTCGAGAAGTGCTGCCGTCGCATGCTGATAGATCGCGAACTGATCTTCCGCATCGAGGCCTGGGCGCGCAATCACCTGACTACGAAGCGCCGGCTCCAGCGGTTCGCCGAGAACGACCGCCATCATCTGGCGTTGCAGGCCCGCCAATGACAGTGCCTCGGGCTGCCGATCAACGATCTCGGTCGATGACATGGGGCTCTGCAAGATCATCGGCTCGCCGCATTTCAGCAAGCAATTCGGACAACGGCGGGATGTCTGCGTCACGTTCAATCAAGGCTGGACGCCAGCCGATGACCGTCAGGGCGTGCTCGTACAGCGCCCAAACGGCTGCCGGTACGGGCCGACTGTGCGTGTCGATCAGGGTATGACCGCGGTCCTCGCCGCCTGCCAGGTGATAGGCGACGACCTGATCAGCTGGAATGTCGGCAATTGCGCGAATCGCGTCGGCACCGTGATTGATCTGATTGACGTACAGGTTATTCAGATCGACCAGGAGGCCGCAGCCGCTGCGCTTGGCGACCTCCACGAGAAAGCCGGCTTCGCTGTACTCGGCACCGGCAAATTCGAGATAGGTGGATACGTTTTCCAGGGCGATCCGTCGCCCCAGGCTGTCCTGTACCTGCTCGACATTGCGGCTGAGCACGTCGACCGCTTCCCGGGTTCTCGGCAATGGCAGCAGATTGTTGCTGTGCAGCCCGCCGATGCTGCCCCAGCAGGCATGTTCGGATACGAGCCAAGGCTCGTACCGGTCGACGAGGGCGGCAAGTGCTTCGATATGGACCACGTCGGGCGGATCGACCGATCCCAACGACAGGCCGACACCGTGCAGGCTCAGCGGGTAATCGGCGCGCAGTCGTCGTAGCAGTGCGTGCCGATGGCGGTCTTGACCGAAGTAGTTTTCGCTGTGAACTTCCAGCCAGCCAATTGCGGGCCGTGTACCGTCGATCTCTGCCGCGTGCGGATCGCGCAAACCGATGCCGGCTCTCGCCGGCATCGGTTGTCCATACGGAATTCGCCGCACTGAATCGATAGGAACGATCAGGACTTCGAGGTCAGCGAGCCGCCTGCTTTTTCACAGCTGCCGGCCGGAACCATCTTCCATTCATCAGGCGCGTTATCGGCTTTCGCCTGTCCAGCACAGGAATGCTTGGAAGTACCGCAACCGTTCTGTCCGGCCTTGGAGATGCCAAAGCATTTTTCTTCAGCCTTCTTGTCGGCGGCCACCGCCGTGGTGGACAGCAGCAGGCTGGCAACCGCGCCTGCGATCAGCTTTGAAGTATCAAACGACTTCATCGGGACTTCTCCATGAGTTTGACGAGGAATGAGCGCCGGGCTGCCGAAGACGATGCGATCAGGCTTCGGCAGCCCGGCGATATTGCAAAAGATGCAAGCCTTGAACTTACCGCGCGCAAATCAGTTCGGCTACCCGCTGAGCTGGTGCCGTGGCGTAGCGATAGGCCTGCTTGCTGCGCAGCCAGTCATTCTCCGAATCCGCACTGGAGTTGCTGGCAACCGCCGCAGGCGCGATCGCTGCCCGATCGGTCACCTGAAACGCCGGATATTTAGCCACTTTCCAGGCGCTGATCGAAGCTGCTTTTTGAACCGGGGCAGTCACGGTCGACGATGCTGCTTCACAGTCCGTCGTGTGCTGGAGCCAGAAATACTTGGTCTGCATCCAGGTGTTCGGCGCGGCCTCCGATCGCTGCGACTCGTGCGATGAAACGTGTGCCTCGCCGCTATCGCGCTGATCGCGGTCGGCATGAGCAACGGAGAGGGTCAACAGGCTGGTAACGGCACAGCTGATGGCGGCAATGCGCCGGGTATTGAGGATCGACATGGAAGTTCTCGCAGACAGAAAAGGGCTTGACGGGGCCTTGCGACGAGGTTGTCGGCAAGGCTTGCAGCTATAAGCGGTGAGGCGCGGAGCGTCCTCGGGCTCATAGCCGCAGTCGAGCGGTCTGGAGATACAGCGGGCGACGGGATGAAACGGGCGGCGGAAATACCGCGTCGAGAAAGCGGATTGCGTGTGCCGAGACCGGCAGCAATCCAGCCGAAGGTGATCCGGCAAGATGCCCGTCTCCACCGAGCGCGGAAAGGCGATCGGCGGACTTCAGCGGCTGGATCAGCGCCTGTCGAGCGTCAACGGGAACGGTGTCCGCGCCGAGCGCTGCTGCCATGCCCAAGCAACTCGCAGATGAGTCCTGGCGCTGCGTTGCTCCGCAGTCGGTGGCCGCAGGCATTGAGGTGCCGGTGCAGCACCAAGCGAGGCTGACTGGCAGCAGCAGCACGACTATGGCCAGTACGCCGACGATGCCGACGCGGATCGTTCTGCCAAACAGTGTCAAGGCGGCGGCCCGATTCATGATCGGGCCTGCCGACGCCTGCCGGTAGCGCTCGATGCGGTCGCCGGCCGCTGCGCTGCACACGAACCAGCGGGCTCCACTACCGACTCAATAATCGGGCAACCGGCCACGCTGCCGTGACCGTTGCACTCATTGACCAGCTTCGCCAGCAATTTCCGCATGGCAATCAGATCGGCGATTCGCGAGTCGATCTCGGTCGGTCGGTTTGAGGCCAACGCTTTGACAGCGGCACGGTTGCCGCCCTGACTCAAGCTCGGCAACTCGGCGATCTGCTCGAATGTGAAGCCGAGCGACTTGGCCCGACGGTTAAAGCGCAGGCGGTCGATTTCGCTCGGCGCATACAGGCGATAGCCGGACAAGGAGCGCAACGGCTTGCCGAGCAGGCCCGAGCGCTCATAGAAGCGCACCGTGTCGATGCCGACGCCGGCGGCTTGCGCCAGCTTGCCAATGGTCATCGAGGTGGAGGTGTTCATGGGCTTTACATTCAACATAGCTACAGCGTAAACCTTGGACCATAGTCCAGAGTCAAGCGATTCTGGCGTATTGAGGTGGAGCGGCCGGAGCCGGAGCGCATGGGCGATCACCGAGAACGACTGCAGGCCCATCGCCGCACTGCCGATCATCGGCGTCAGCAGCCAGCCGATGACCGGATACAGCACGCCGGCCGCAATCGGCACGCCGATACGGTTGTAGATAAAGGCGAAGAGCAGGTTCTGACGGATGTTGCGAAGCGTTGCCCGAGACGGCGTGATCGCCTGATGAATGCCGGGGGGATGCTTTCAACGCGCCGCGACACTCACAGTCAAAATCGCTCGATTCGACTATAATCGAGCGAAATATCCGGAGGTCGTCATGAGCGCCAAGAGAACCGTTCCCACCGTTGTCGACGCCACAACCCTGAAAATGAGCCTCGGGTCGATCGGCGAGCGCGTGCGCACTGCGGACCTTCAGATCACCAAGCACGGCACACCCCAGGCCGTGGTCATCTCGGTCGATCGCTACCACCGTTTGACCCGCCTTGAGCCCGTCGATCCGTCCTCTCTGGAGGCGCTCCAGCAGGAATTCGACGACAAGTTGGCCCGTATGCAGTCAGCTCAGCAAGGGGGGGTTATGAATCGGCTGATGGACGCTGATGAGGACGACATCAACCAGTTCCTGAGCCAGCACTATGACCAGAATCCGGTTCCGCCGATGGTCAAGCCAGCCGAAGCGTTTGCTTCCGGCAGCAAGAGAGTTGTCAGATCCAAGCCCTTCAACGCGATTCAGGTCCTGACTACCCCTGCGCTCAACGCCAAGCGCCCCATCACGGAGCGGCTCACGGTCGTTGAGACCAAACCGCGCAAACAGGGCGGATCTGCATCAGGTGCCGTGATTCATCACAAAGCCGGCAAGATCCTGTCTGTAGCAGTTTCGGCTGCTACGGCAACCAAGCCTAGGAAAAGGGCCAAATGATGGCTCGAGGTAAGGGCCACATTCTTGTCGGCGCAGGAACCAATGGTGCTGGGAAAAGCACCATTGTTCAGCCCTTTCTGTCCAAGGATGGGGAGTACTTCAACCCGGACGAGCACACCCGCGCGCTTGTCGCGCTGGGCATGCCACTAACGGAAGCCAATTCCCGTGCCTGGCAGACCGGGTTCGACGCCCTGCAGCAGGCTATCGACGAAGGAAGGCGCTACGCCTTCGAGACCACCCTCGGCGCCACCAGCGTGCCATTTGAGCTGATGCGGGCGCTCGCCATGGGATGCCAACTGGATTTTTTCTTCGTCGGGCTGGCCAGTCCCGAGTTGCACATCCAGCGGGTCGCTGAGCGCGTTCGCCGGGGTGGCCACGACATCCCGGAAACCAAAATCCGGGAGCGCTACGAAAACAGCCGCAAGAACCTGCTTCGGTTCATCGGTACCGCCGCAAATCTGCGCGTCTGGGACAACAGTACCCAGACCTCGGACGGACGGCCGTCGCCCTTCGAGGTCTTTTCGATCAAGGACCGTCGACTACGCCTTGGCGGCAAGATGGCCCTCGACCGGGTTCCAGCCTGGTCCAAGCCGCTGCTGGCCCGCGCGATCAAGATGGTGGAAAGCGACTTCAGCACCTGAGCCGCTAAGGTCGCCGGTCACTCTTCTCGGCCAGCTGGCACCATCAAAGCCAAGGGTTCATCGCGCGCTCCGGAGCCTCAATGCGTTACCAACGACCGATGCCGAGCTGAGGCTCATGGCCAGGGCCGCCAGCATCGGTGACAGCAGGATGCCGAAAGCCGGGAACAGCAAGCCGGCGGCAATCGGCACGCCGAGGCCGTTATAGATCAGCGCGAAGCCGAGGTTCTGCTTCATATTCCGCACGGTCGCTTGGGAGATCTCGACCGCTCGCGCAATGCCCAGCAGATCGCCCTTGACCAGGGTGACGTGGGCGCTGTTCATGGCGACATCGGTGCCGGTGCCCATCGCGATGCCGACATCGGCACCGGCCAGCGCCGGGGCGTCGTTGATGCCGTCCCCGGCCATCGCGACGCGGCGCCCTTGCGCCTTGAAATCGGCCACCAGTTTCGCCTTGCCCTCGGGGCGGATTTCGCCGTAGACCTCGTCAATGCCAAGGCGCTTGGCGACCGCCTTCGCGGTGGTGAGTCCGTCTCCGGTCGCCATGACCACGTGGATGCCAAGCGTTCTCAGCTTGTCGAGCGCTTCCGGGGTCGAGGTCTTGATCGGATCGGACACCGTCACCAGACCGGCGACCTTACCGTCGATGGCCAGGAACATGACGCTGCCCCCTTCGGCGCGCAAAGTCTCAGCCGCTTTCACCAGGCCGGCAACGTCCGCGCCCACTTCCTGCATCAGGGCCGTGTTACCCAGGTATAGACGACGGCCTTCCACCATGCCGCGCACGCCGATGCCGGTGACCGACTCAAACTGCTGCACGGGCAACAAGACCTGATTCTGACGACGAGCCTCCGCGACGATGGCTTCAGCCAGAGGATGCTCGCTGCCCTGATCCAGGCTTGCGGCGAACTGCAGCACCTGCTCGGGGGAATACCCCTCGGCGGCCTGCACGCTGTGAAAGGCCGGCTTGCCCGCAGTCAGCGTGCCGGTCTTGTCGACGATCAGGGTGTCGATGCGACGCAGGGTCTCGATCGCCGCGGCGTCGCGGAACAGCACTCCGGAACTCGCCGCCCGGCCGGTGGCGACCATGATCGACATCGGCGTTGCCAGCCCCAGCGCACAGGGGCAGGCAATGATCAGCACCGCCACTGCATTGATGAAGCCATATACCCAGGAAGGCTCGGGCCCGAAGAAGCCCCAGATCAGCAACGTCACGACCGAAATTGCGATGACCGCGAGCACGAACCAGTAGCTCACCGCATCGGCCATGCGCTGCATCGGTGCGCGGGTCCGCTGCGCCTGCGCGACCATCTGCACGATCTGCGCGAGCAGCGTGCCGGCGCCGACCTTGTCGGCTCGAATCACCAGACTGCCGTTGCCGTTCAGCGTGGCCCCGATCACCGGATCGCCAATCGTGCGACGCACCGGCAGCGGCTCGCCGGTCAGCATCGACTCGTCGACATGGCTTTCGCCGTCAATCACGGTGCCGTCGATCGGCACCTTTTCACCGGGCCGGACGCGCAGCCGGTCGCCGACCTGCACCTGGTCGAGCGCGACGTCGGTTTCACTGCCGTCCGCGTTTTGGCGGCGCGCTGTCTTCGGTGACAGGCCGAGCAGCGAACGGATCGCCGCGGACGTCTGGGAACGCGCCTTGAGTTCGAGCATCTGGCCGAGCAAGGTCAGCGACACGATGATCGCCGCCGCCTCGAAGTACACCCCGATTCGGCCATGAGCCGCGAAACTCGCGGGGAACACGCCAGGCGCGATTGTCGCCACCACGCTGTAGACGTATGCCGCGGTGACGCCGAGGCCGATCAGGGTGAACATGTTCGGGCTGCGGTTGCCGATCGACTGTACGCCGCGTTCAAGGAACGGCCAGCCGGCCCAGAACACCACTGGTGTGGCCAGCAGCAGTTCGACCCAGGACTGGGTGGCGACGCTCATCAGTCCGAGGCGATGACCGACCATCGCCAGTGCCATCACGATCACCGACAGCGGCAGGGTCCACCAGAAACGGCGCGTGAAGTCGCGCAGTTCGGGGTTGTCGCTGTCATCCTCCAGACTCGGCATCTCCGGTTCGAGCGCCATGCCGCACTTGGGACAGGTTCCGGGATGATCCTGGCGGATTTCCGGGTGCATCGGACAGGTGTAGATCGCACCGGCCGCCGTCGCCGGCGTGGCCGGCGTGGTCGGTCGGATCACCTGATACTTCCCGGGGTCGGCGGCGAACTTCGTCAGGCAGCTCTGGCTGCAGAAATGGAAGGTCTGCCCGTCATGGACATGCGAGCGGGCGGTCGCCGGATCGACCGTCATGCCACAGACCGGGTCCTTCACTTCAACGGCGGCCGGGCCGCTGCCGTGTGGGTGATCGTGCTGGTGATGACCATGCACTTCGTGCGCGCCGGCGTTCGTTGTCTTGCCGGAACAGCAGGACGGGCTTGTAGACGTGGCAGGGTTTGCTGAGTCGACCGTACTGACCGGTTGCTCGTCGGATTCGTGCGCGCCGTGGTGGAGGCTGCTCATGACCGGGACTCCTGATTCAAGGCATTGACGATCGGGCAAGACGAAAGAGCCCCGTGACCGGGACAAGCGTCGACCAGATGCTGGAGGCCCTCGCGGATGCGGTTCAGCTCGCGAATCTTGTCCTGTACCAGCGCCAGCTTCTGTTCGGCAGCCCGCTTCATCCCGGCCATGTCCCGCTCGCTCTGGGCGGTCAAGGTCAGCAGCTCGGTGATCTCGGCGAGCGTAAAACCCAGATCCTTGGCACGGCGGATGAACTTCAGACGCTCGACGACCTCCGTGGGGTAGTCGCGATAGCCGGATTCCCGCCTTGACGGCGGCGCGATCAGTCCTTCCCGCTCGTAGTAACGAACGGTGTCGATCGAGGTATCGGCCAGCTTGGCAAGCTTGCCGATTGTGAGAGTAGCCATGGGTCGCTCCTGTTCAATCTGCTGAATGTGGAGCGACTGTAAACCCTTGACTCTAGTCAAGAGTCAAGCATGTCGGGTAGCGCAGTGTTTCCGGTTACGCCGAATCTCGGCGAAGGAACTGGTGGCATGGCGCACCGTGCTATCGAGGACCTCAACATTGCGGCAGACATACGTTCGCCGAGATCGCCAAGCGCGCTGTCAATTGCTCCTTCGGAACGGCCAGCGTAGCTGCTGCCAGTAACGCTCCGGCATCGTTTGGCCGTGTAAGCCGACTTCACCGACACCCGGGCTGCGAGGCGCATCGTGGAACGTCCCGAACAGGTGATCCCAGATCAGCCACACCTCGCCGAAGTTGACCTGCGCATCCTCGAATTCCCGCTTATGGTGCCAACGGTGCATCTCGGAGACGCCCAGCAAGGATCGGACGGGGCCGAGGCGGTAGTCGAGATTGGCGTGCTGGAATGCAAGGTGCACGCTCATGAAGCTCAGCCAGGCGCCGACCGCAATCGGTGTCGCCCCGAGCAGCAGCAATGCGATCAGTCCTGGGCCGGCGAGAACCAGTGCAGACAGCGGATGACGGCGCCCGCCATTGAGCCAGTACAGACGCTCGGGGCTGTGATGGATCGCGTGCAAGCGCCACAGCAGGCCGCTCGCGTGACTGGCGCGGTGCATTGCGTACAGCCCCAAATCCATCACAGCGCCGGCCAGCAGCACCTGCAACACCATCGGTGCCATGTGAGGCCACAGCATCCAGGTCTCGGGCAGCAATGCTCGGAGTCCGAAGGCGATTGCGACCGCGCTCTGGATCAGCAGGTAGCTCACCAGGAAGTGCGCCGCATCGACCGCCGTGTCGCCGCCGTGATCGGAGTTCCAGGCGTTCTCGAAGGGCGCGACGCGTTCGAGCAGCGCCACGCAGGCGATGGCGGAGGCCACGATCAAAGGAAATACCGGCCAGTAGGACACGCCTGCGCTGGCCAGCGCGACCAGAAGGGTTGCTGCGCCGCCCGCGATCAGCGGATAGGCACCGTATCGAACGAGGGTGCGAAGAATGGAAGGCATCTGAATCTCCGGCGAGTGCTGGGGACCATGCCGCTGCCGCTGCCATCGGGTCTTGAACGAAATGGCTACGCGCGATCGTTCAGTCGCAGCAGCACGCCGGGCGTGATACCGAAATGCCGCCGGACCGTGCGATTGAAGTGCGCCACGTCCGCGAAACCGGCGGCCAGCGCCGCATCAGTCAAGGGGTCCCCGCGCATCACGCCGGCCATCGCGGTAAGCAGCCGTCGCCAGCGAAGATAGGGTCGCAGCGGCAGGCCGGCATGCGCACTGAAGCGATGCAGGAACCTGCTCGTGGACAGACCGGCTTCACGGGCCAGGCGCGCCGCCGGCAATGAGTCGGGGATTGCAGCGGGCAGCGCAGCGAGGAGCGCAGCGATGACAGGGTCCGCTGACTGCATGCTCGCATCTTCGTCCTGCATCGGCTGGATGGCTTCGACGAGCAGGCGATCCAGCCGTCGGTCCTCCGATGCGTTCATTGCGGTTCGTGCCCTGTTCGTCTGCTCATCCGACAGCACCGTGAAACCGTCGGCCAGCAGCATGCGCACGCGACGACCCGCGTCGGAATCGGGATCGAGATACACCAGAACGACGTCTTCACTGGTCGGTGCGAGCTGGTGCTGCTGGTTATGTCCGATGACCACGCCGCGATACGACTGCCACCCGGCCATCGGCGTCCATAGCGCCTGGGGAGACTCGGCCAGCAGCACCTGGATCGCGTGGTGGGCGTGCGCTGCGTTGTCACCGGAGCGTCCCTTGAAAGCGCCCCAGCCGATACCCAAGCGCGCGGAGCCTCGCCATTGCGTGCGAACAGTGTTCACGGAGACCTCGCGGCGCTTCGCCGGTGAATCAGCAGATGGGCAAGCGCTTCGTATTTTACGTTCGCTCCCTCAGGCTTCCATATTTCGATCAGAAGCGCCGGACGCTAGGGAGTGCTGCGCGATTCGATGTCCTGATCGCAACTGGCCGCCGCCAGAGCGCCGATCAGGCAGCACGAACTGCCGACCTGAATCGGGGCAAAGCCACTTCCAGGTGTCCGTACGCCGAAGAGATGCAAGGCAAGTAACTGCTGGTCACTTCTAGCTTGGCGACGAGTCTTGTCAAGGTGTGATCGGCGGATGCGGCGAAGACGACCAATGAACGTGAGCGATCAGCCAGCCAAGGTTGCCACGCTGCAAGACCAGCGATTCGGTGGAATCCAAGTCGATGTCGCGGTCCTTGTATCGGCCCTGCAGGCGGGACTTCGTGGCGACCCAAAGTACCTCAGCGTTCCCGCCTGATTGTCGGGACAGCAATGTTCTTTTCATGGCGGCCATGAACGCGATATCCGCGGGGAGATGATGGCCGGCGTACTCGTCCGCGGAGCTTTCCGCGCCGCCAGATTCAAAGATCAGCACGTTCGGCAGCAACAAGGCGCGAACGGTTGCCTGATCGCCTGCGGCAAGGGCATCGGCGAATCGGTCTGCGATCTGTGCGGCGGATTCATCTTTGTCCTCCGGCGCTGCCTGGGCCACCACGAAGACGAGCGCCAGACACAGGATGACCGCTGTGATGTACAGCGACCAGGGTCTTCCCCGGGAGGGACCGCAACAATTGCTCATAGATTTGTCCTCGGGCAACTGCGAAAATGCGCGGTGCGAATGTTGCGAATTCATGGGGTTTTACACCGGGGACTCAGTACCCAGCGGAGACGCCTTTGCGAAAGTAGGCATGGGTTCGATTGCCGCCACTCAACACGGTGAGTTGCTCCGGCTTGTCGGCGATAAAGACTTCTACCGCCGGACTTACACCACACGCGAGATTGGCCGTACCTTGATGCCAGTGGTGGTGCCAATAGTCGAGCACGGACACGACGGCGCCTGCTGCCAATCTTGAATAGAGATGGTCGAGCAGCACCCCCATCAGGTGCGTCTGCTCCTGATCGTCTCGGCCTTGGCAGAAATTCAGGTTGGCGAAAGCGATGATCGGTGGCAGGCAGGCCGGAATCGCACTCTCGAAAGGCAGTAGATTCATGACGGGCATACTGACCGCAGCCGCCCGGAAGGGCCTCGTTAGATCGTCCTCAGATGGCAAGACGCCATCTAATCTTTGACGTATGTCAATGACGTGGAGGTGCCGCTCGTAAACGGCCTCGACATCCAGGATGCCCTGAAGCATGACTGCCGAAGTGCCAGTCGCTGGTCCCACCTCCAAGGCTTCGCCGGGAACTCTGTAAGCAATCACTTGACTCATCAGATGATAGAGGTTGACTTGCTGCTCGATACTCAGGAAATCGTTGCCGAGACGGCCCGTGAGGTTCGGGCCGAACCCGCCCAACACCGGACAAGTCCAAGCTGAAGCGTCCCCGGTCAATTCTCGGGGTGAACTCACGGCTGTGGTCTCCTTGCTGTTGCGTTGCCGGCTTGGCCGTCCCCATGCTTCGAGAACACTTGGTGTTGATCGTTGTCGCCAAACAGGACGACATCAAACGGGTCCTGTCGATCACCCTGTTCCATGCCGGGCGAGCCGATCGGCATGTCCGGCACCGCGATGCCGCGGCCGGCAGGACGTTCGGCAAGCAAGCGTTTGATGTCCGATGCAGGGACGTGTCCTTCGACCAGATATCCGTCGACGCGCGCGGTGTGGCAGGACGCGAGCCCCTGCGGGATGCCGAGCTTGGTTTTCAGCGGATTCATCTGCCCTTCGTTGTGGACCTCGACCCGGAAACCATTGGCCTTTAAGTGCTCCACCCATTTCGAGCAACACGAACAGGTCGGGCTTTTCCAGACTTCGACCAGGGGGCCGGCAGTCGCAGCGGAAACCGGCTCAGCGCCCGGTTTGCAGGCCGCGAGGATCAGGCTGACTAGAAGCAGGCAGCCGGTGTGGATCAGGCATGGAATTCGATTCGACATGAGCGGCTCCGTGTGATCAATGACGATGGCTTTCATGGCCGGATGCTTCAGGTGCGCCAGCGGCCAAAGGTTCAGCCGGACTTGCGTCCTCGGCAGGCTCCACCGAATTTCTCGCTGTCAGGATCTGGTACTGCGCGGGTGTCAGCTCCGGCAATTTCTGCAAGAAGGCGACCATCGCCCAGATCCTTCCATCGTCATGGGTGGCACCGAACGCGGCCATGCCGCTGGCTTTGATGCCGTGCTTGATGATCCAGAACTGGCGAGCGGCGCTGGCCTTCGTGTCGCCATGACCGCTACCTTTACCCGCCTCGACATGGTGATGCGCCGCAGCGCTCATCGCCAGATTCGGGGGTTGCGGATAGAGCCCAAGGGTTAACTCGGATTCGGTCTTGCCTGGCTTCAGATGACAACCCGTACACATGTCGTTGTAGTCCTCGCCGCCGGCGAGCAACAAGCCCGCGTCGTCGAGCGGTGGCACCTCGATATCACGGATTGCGCGGGCGATGGAGCGCTCACGCATGGTTTCGAGCGCCCAATAAGTAAGACGGTTATGCGGCACGTCGGCCCCCATCGGATAAAGACCCAAATACAGGACCGCGAGCCCGGCAAGACCACCGAGCAAGACGGTGACTAGGAGCGTTTTGACAGTCTTCATGGCTTCTTTCCTTCAGCTCATTGTCCGTGCTTCGAGTGAACCATCCCGGGCATGGACGAGTGATCCATTCCTGGCATTGACTCAGCCTTCGGAAGAGTCGGCCGCGCCAGTGGGCCAGAGGTGGACTTCGCGTAAGGCTGTCGGCGCTCAGGGGTGCCGAAGTTCGGATCTTTGCTGACCACGCGCGCGATCTTGTCCTTCGGAAAGCGATACCAGCCGGGGTCGGTAAAATCGCCGGGCTTCTGGCCATCGCGGACCTTGACCACCGTGAACATGCCGCCCATTTCGATGGGACCGAACTGGCCTTCGCCGCTCATCATCGGCAACGTGTTCTCCGGTCCCTGAAGCCCCATCGATACGTGGCCAGCGTGTTCGGCCATGCCATTGGCGCCCATCGCGGCGTAGCCCGGCAGCATCTGGCGGATGTCGGCCTCAACCCCGCTCTGGTCGACGCCGAAGGTGTTCGGGACGACATGGCCCATCGGCCCCATCGTGTGATGGGCCATGTGGCAATGGAACGCCCAGTCGCCGGGTTCGGTGGCAACGAATTCGATGTCGCGCATCTGGCCGACACCAACGATCTCGGTCACTTCGCGACGCCATTGGTTGCGTGGCCAGCGGCCGCCATCCGAGCCTGTCACCCAGAAAGGATTGCTATGCAGGTGGATCGGGTGATTCCACATCGACAGGTTGCCCATGCGGATGCGCATGCGCTCGCCGGTACGCATCACCAGATTCTCGATCGCCGGAAACACCTTGCTGTTGAAGGTCCAGAGATCGAAATCCTGCATGACCGCCGGGTCCGGCCGGTAAGTGCCGGGATGCAACGCCCAGTTGTGCAGCAGGAAAGCGTAGTCCCGGTCGATCGTCAGCTCTTCACCGGCCTTCGGGTGAATGATGAACAGCCCCATCATGCCGAATGCCATCTGGGTCATTTCATCGGCATGCGGGTGATACATGTGCGTGCCGTGCTGCTTCAGCGTGAACTCGTAAACGAAGGTTTCGCCGGGATTGATGTGCGGCTGATTGAGGCCGCCAACGCCGTCGTAGCCGCTGGGCAAGTCGATGCCGTGCCAGTGGACGCTGGTCCATTCCTTGAGGGTGTTGGTGACGAAGATCCGCACGCGGTCGCCCTCGACCACTTCGATCGTCGGCCCCGGCGTGGTGCCGTTGTAGCCCCAGCAGATCGCCCGCGAGCCGGGCGCGAATTCGTGCTCGATTTCTTCAGCAACCAAGTGGAATTCCTTGACGCCGCCGTTGAGCTTGTAGGGCAGCGTCCAGCCGTTTAGTGTGCGCACCGGCAGATAGCCCTGCGGATGGCGGCGCAGGGCTGTTGGCGGTGGCTCGGCAGCGGTCGGTATCGCTTCGTCAGCCGGAATCTTCATGCCGGCCATGGCCGACATGTCATGCCCTTCGTGCTGTGCCTGGGCGAGATGCGGCGCGCCGGCCATCAGACCGGCACCTCCGGCAATCTGCAACAGATGGCGTCGTGTGAGCCCCTTAGGCGTTGTCTCGTCCATCAGTGACTCCCGTGAGCGCCGTGCGCCGGGGCGTCGGGCGCGGCCGGGCTGGCCGGTGTCTTCGAGTGGTCCATGCCCTTCATGTCATCGTGGTTCATGGCGCCGCTGCACTTGGCCATCATGGCTTTCATGACCGGGTCCTTCGGGTCCATCTTCGAGTGATCCATGTCCTTCATCGCGGCGCAGTCGGGGGCCGCCTTGGCTGCTGCTGCTTCCTTGGCATGCTCCTTGGGGTCATGGGCGTAAGCGAGCGGCATCGAGACGGTCAGTGCGAGGATCGAGAGAAAGCGGGTGCTGTGGTTCATGGCAAAACTCCAGTGGGATCGGCGCAATGCGCCAGGGATGAAAATTTCAGTGCTCATGCGGGGGCTTCGGCGTAGTCGCCGGTTCGCTGTTGTTCGGGGTGCCGTGATCCATGTCTTTCATCGGCATGTCTTTCATGTCGTGGCCGGCATGCGGATCGGCGCTGACGGGGGCTGCGCTCCCGGCTTTTCCGGAACCCTTGCACTGCTCGCGCATCGCTTTGACGACGGTCGGGTCGAGCTTTGACAGGTTCATCGTCTTCATCGACGCGCAGTCCGGCGGTGCTTCCGTTTTCAGCTGCATGCCGCCCATGTCATGGCCGGCGTGAGGGTTGCCCGAAGCCGGTGCTGATTCGGGAGTGGTTGGCTTTCCCATCTGGGAGTGGTCCATACCCTTCATGTCGGGCATGTCCTTCATGTCCATGCCGCGCATCTTGTCGGCAGCGGGCTCCTTGTTAGTCATGCCGCCCATGGTGTGGCCGGCGTGGGGGTTGCTCGAAGCCGGCGCCGCCTCGGGAGTGGCAGGCTTTCCCATCTGGGAATGGTCCATGCCCTGCGTGCCGTCCATACCCGGCATGTCCGTCGACATGCCCCCCATCGAATGCTGGCTGTGATCCATGCCGCCGCTCTTGGGAACGATCAGTTGCACCGGATCGAGCACCGGCTGTGCAGCTTGGGCGCTGCTCGGGAGGTTCCGACCGACGGCGCGGGCCAGCTCGACACGGGCTATCCAGTAGTCGCGTACCGACTCCAGATACCCCGCGTAGGCGTCGTATTCCTGCTGCTTGGCGACCAGCAGTTCGAAGATGCCGATGAACATGAAGTTCACTTCCTGCTGCATCCTGGCGACGACTTCTTCGCGCTGCGGGATCAGCTGCGTGCGGTAGCCAGTGGCACGCGCCTTGGCTGCCAGGACCTGCGCCTGCGCCAGCTTGATGTCGTTGGCGCGATCAAGCACCAGACTGTCGAGTTCGGCTTCCGCCTGCTGGAGTTGGGCTTGCGCGGCGGCGACACGACCGCTGCCCCAGTTGAAGATCGGGATGCCGAGTGACAGCGTCGGGCCGTCGTTGACGCTGCCGTCGTAATCCTTCTGCCGCTGGTAGCCGATCTGGATGTTGTCGACCAGGCGGGAATGGCGTTCCAGCCGGTAGCGAGCGGCGAAAGCCGCAGCGCGCTTGTCAGCGGCTGCAACGTCGAGCCGCCCGTCGACCGCGAGCTTCAGCAACTCGTCGGTCGAGTCTTCATCGATCAGCGGCTCGGCGAGCCGGGCATCGAGTACCCAGCGGTCGTCGACCGCTGGTAGGCCCATCAGGCGAATGAGCGCCGTACGCGTTTCCACAGCTTTCGCCTGAGCACCGATCAGATCCAGATAGGCCTGGCTGGCAGCAGCCTGTTCCAGCGCCAGCTCTCGCTTGGACAAGGTGCCGGCGTCGACGAATCGTTGAGCCAGATCAGCCGAAGCGCGGGTCGCCTTCGAAACGGTTTCCCTCATCACGGCGAGCTGCTGGGCACCGACAGCTTCGTACCAGGCGCGCTCGGTGTCGGCAGCAAGATTGATGGCGACGGAGCCGACCGACAGCTTCGCGGCTTCGAACTGAGTGTCGGCATAGCGCTGACGGGCTGGAAGGAACAGCAGGTCGATGAAGCTGACGGCGACGCCGAGCGTGACCTGACGCGCGACCGCATCGGGTGGCCCCGGGGTTAACAGTGCAAACGAGAACACCGGATTGGCAAGACGGCCCGCTTCGTAGACATCTGCGGCCGCAAAGCCCAACCGTGCGGTCTCGGCACGGACTGCGGGGTTGTTGACCAGCGCCAGTTGCACCGCAGCGGTTGCTGTCAGCGGCTTTTCGAGCAACTCGCGGTTGAATGCTGCGATATCTGAGGGCTGCGGAAGCGCTCGACCACGGTCGGCGGTCAGCTTCGCGACCTCAGGGCGTCCCCAGTCCGCGGGGAGGCTGGCACAGCCAGCCAGCGTCAACGCGAGCAGGCTCGCGGACACGGAAAATCGAATGGAAAACACAAGAACCTCCAGACCAACCTGACGACGGGGCTCCAGAGAAACAAGGAGAACCCGGTGAGCGAGGCGTCGAACGGCAACGGAAACCCGTCGCCGCCGACCGCGGCTTCACATCAGGCGATACTGGGTGGACGCAACAGACCTGACCCGTGCGCGGCGGTCAGATTGACGACGATCAGCGGTAGGCGAACATCGTCGCCTAGACCTGTCAAAACGAATTGAGATGACTTTGCCACCGAGATCGTGCCATGGCTGGCGCAATGACCGACCTGGCACGAGCAGTCGCAGGTACAGCCAGGGCCCTTTTCTGTTGATGGCTTGTCAGTACCGTCACCGGACATGACATGACCGGCCATGTGATGTCCCTTATGAGGGTCATCGGCCGAGGCAAGAGCTATGTGACCCGCAGCTCCCTGGTGCGACGTTCTCGACGTGTGATCGCACTTACCTCGGGCCATGCCACCGGCAGCCTGGAGCGAGAAGCTCAAGGCCAGCAGCACGGTCAGCAAGGTACGGAGGAATCGCATAGCGGCAGTCTGAACCGAAATCGGCAGGGTGTGCAACGAAGTTCAAGATTGACGGCCGTTGCGAGACCGCCACCGAGCGGATCAACCAGCTGACCTGCCATGGCAACACTGTAAACCTTGGACCATAGTCCAGAGTCAAGCCGCGTCATTGATCGGAGCGAGCTCAGGCGCAGCGCTGATCACATCGACATCGACGCGCCTTGGTCCTCACCCTCATTGTCACCACGAGTAGCTGGATGTTCGCGAGCACTGGCCATCAACGCGTATCGAACTGACGAGGTGTCGGGCAGGTCGACCATTTCCAATGCCTGGCGCCAATTTGAACGAATGACGGCGAGCATTCTCTGAACCCGCTCCTCTGCTTGATCACGCCGCAAGCCAAACTCTGCGTGCTGCGACAGGACGTTCTCCAGCGAGCCTTCTTTTCCAGCCCGACCGATGACCATCTCATGCAAGCGGTCCTCGGCTGCACTGAGCTGAGGCTCAAGATCGAACGCGGGCATGAGCGACAAATGACGTCCGTCCCATCCAAACAGATGATTCAAGGGATGGTCGTCCGTGTTGCCGATCGCGACATTGAACAGCATGCGATCAAACCAGCGGGATGCTTCGTCGGGTCTGAGCCCGTGGCGGCGCAACTGTTGAGCAATCGACACATAAGAGCCGTCGATCAGGCTCTGACGTTCACTGAGATTGAGAAGCGTGCGCGCCGAGAGCACATGATGCCGACGACCCCCAGACTGCCGGTCGAATCGTTTGACCAGAAGCACTGGCTTTCCGACAGCTTCGACCAGCTTGAAATCCGGCACATCGAGGCCGCAGTCCCGGGCCAGTGTCAGACCGAAAGCTTCCATCCGCGGCGGTTCCGGACCGCGATCTTGCACGCTGCAGAATTTGCCGATCCAGGGTTCGCCGTCGATCGCGATCGTTGCCTTGGGCCGACGACCGCCCAGACTGGGGCCGTGCCGAAAGACGGCTCGGAGTCGGGGATCGACCGGACGCTCTGCATCAAGGTCGGCTACCGCTGAGGCGATGGTCTCGAAATCGAATGCGTTGCTGTCATCGGCAGGCGGCTCGCGGTGACTTGGCCCGAATTCAAGCGCACCCGTCTGCGCGTGCACCCCCTGAAGCAAGCGTTCGTAGGCATTCGCTTTCGCGCCGTTCAATCGTTCGAGCACGAATTCGGCCCAGCGCCCTGGGGCGACATCGGCGATAAAGCCGGGCAACGCATCGTCTTGAGCCGGGTAAAGGGAATCCGAGCCTTTCGCTATCGGCCAGTCAGGTAGCACGGAGATGGCGCGTGCGTTGGTCTGATAGCTCTTCACATACGCGAAATCGGCTGCACGCCCCTGCCAACGCAAGAACCCGCACAGAGTTGGATTGCCATCTCCTGGCAGCCAGATCCAGACGTACGAGCCAATGGCTTTCATCGGTCAAACGTCAAGCTCGGGCCGCGAAAGCTTTCGTCGAACCCTTTTCGGCGCGTACTTCAGAGCGTGCTGCCGCACGTCCTCGTTGCTTCCTGCCGCTGGGTCTGGGGACAGCCCCAGCAGGTTGCATGCTTCGATGATGGTGCCGAAAGCGGTACCCGGTGCTCCGGATTCGATCTTCTTGATCGTGGTGCCAGAAACGCGCAGTCGCTCCGCCATTTCGGTCTGCGTCCAGCCCCGCTCGGCACGAGCAAGCCGCATCAGTTCTCCGAATCGCGAGGCAAGGGAGAGGACACTGGCAGGATATTTGATCGCTTCCATAATGGCTTCAATAATACATAAATTATTGTTTAAGGGTAACTATAGCACCCATTAAACAAGCCGACGATGCGATCGTGCCTTGGTGTGCTCGTCGATCGCTGCGCCGCAAGATCACCCCGGCCGAGTGCACAGCGGCATCGGTCGACGACGCCCATCGCGATGCCGTCATCGGCACGCGCAAGTGAGTCAAGCGAAATCCGTCCGCAGTCGTCGCCGTTTCCAAGATTCCGCGACCGCAACCCCCTCAAGGAGTACCGTACGTCTACGAGACGGGCGCGTGCTGGCCAATGGTGGCTTCAAATTCGGATGATCGACCTCAGGCTTTTAGTTGGACCGAATGACCTTAAGGCTCGGAGCCCCATCGATGATCAGCGACTGCCGGTAGCGATCGATCGGGAAACGGAATGTGCCCCGGAAATTGACGCTGGAATACCGAACCGGACTGATGTGGCGCAGCATTTCTTTGCTGACCGAGACCCCTTTGGCCTCAAGCGATGTGACAGCAGTTTGCATGCGATTCGCCTGCCAGGCGATCACCAGGTTGGAAAGCAAAGTGAGGGCGCCAGAGATGGCAATCATCTCGTCAGGACGGCGACCGCGGTCATGCCGCACAGCCCCGAGATGGATCGCATGCTGGAGCGTGTGAACATGCTCGCCGCGATTCAAAAGCCGTGTGATCTCGCGCCGAAAGATCGGATTGGTGAAATAGTCGCAGAGGTAGATCGTCCGTAACAGACGCCCCAACTGCTGCGCAGCCCGGTAGATCGGATCACCCTGCGCCGCAGACCCAAATCGCTGCAGCGCAGTGACGGCACTGATCGTTCCGTTGCTGATGGAGGCCAGAACACGCACCAGATCGTCCCAGTGGGCGCGCACATGTTCGAGATTGAGGGTCGAATCGACCACCTCCTTGATGGATTCAGGAACGGCCATGCCTCGCGGCACCGTCAAGCGCCGCTCGCGCAAGTTGCGGAGGCGCGGGCAGAGGTCGAATCCCAGACCGTGGGAAACAGCCATCGCCACGTCGGTGTAGCCATGGGTGTCGACAGCCAGACGATTCAAGTCGAACTGGGTCTGACGAATGACGCCTTCAATGGCGACACCAGCTTGGCGTTCGCCGAGCACAATTGGCTGGTGGTAGATGATCGACCAGCGATCATGCACATGGGTGTACATGCCCACCGAAGGCGTCTGGCGGCGCGGATCAAGCCGTGCGTTCCAGAGATGCCGGGAGGTTGTCAGGCTCATCATGTCGGAAGACGCCGACTTGCCGTCGCCCCACATCGCGATGATCGGCAGCTGGTTGATGAACTCCAGGACGAGGGTATTGGCCTTGTCGATGGCGTTATCAAACTCCAAGCCCTTCATCGCGCCTGCGACATCCGCTGAAGTCAGCTCCGTCACCATCATGGCGACACCCGAAGCTGTCATGTCTGTGCCCAAACCCAGGACGCCAGCGTAATTCAGGAGCAACTCGCGATCGCTTCTTGGAAGCCGGCCTTGCAGTGCTTTGGAAAACCGCGTCAGCACATCCATCTCAAGCATCAGCTCAGGCAGCTGGATGCTGCCGATCTCCTGATCGATCATGAGGCGCACTGCGGCGACTTCGGGCGCCTCTCCCTCGGCCTCAAGACGGTCGAGGCTGATGTCGTTTTCCTTGATGTCCAGCTCGCCGCGCCTCAGCGCCGAAGCGACTGCTTTGAGCCCTTGCTCAGCGGCCTTGATCAAGGGATTGAGATAGTCGTCGACATTGGTGGGGAGGCGGAGCAGGCCATAGTGGCGACGCTTCTGCTTTTCCCAGTCGGCAGCCGGAATCAGCAGATGGTCGCGATCGCGGAAAGTGTTGCTGTAGTCCACCCAGCAGCTGCCACGACGGAAGCCTTTCCTGAGATTCAAAAGGGTCTCTGCCTCGAACGCGCGCATCGCGCGCTCGCGATCCGCCTGCTCCCCAACCAGCGGTTCCCAGAGTTTGGAATGCCCCTTTACGTGGTCCGGCAGGGCCGTGCGGTTTTTCTCGTAGAGATCGCGGAGGGTGCCGAGCCCGGCGAGACCTTTGTCGTCGTCGTTGCCTTTGACATCCAGATTGGCCAGCCGCTTGAGAAGTGGGCGGATCGACTTGTTCTGATCGACCAATTCCGAACGCACTGCTGCTGCCCGTGTCGGGAACACCTTGTCGCCGAAGGTCTGCTGAAATTCGAGAATTTTCTCGCGCAGCGCAGTTGCCTCAAGCTTTTCGTTGTTCGCCATGCCGAAGATGGCGGTCAGTGCCTCGCGATAGCTTACGACGGTGGTGGCATCTGCCTTTTTTACGTTCTGGGCCGCGCGGCTGACAATGTCGGAGGTCATCTTGCCGGTCAGCTGGATAGCGGCATCTGAGGCTTGGCTGAGACTGACCTTGAGAAATGACACCAGCTGCAGGATTTGCGATTCCAGCTTCAGACGCTTGAAGCTTCGCGGGCTTCGCTGCTGCATCAGGCGCGCATAGTCCTGTAGTCGCTGCGAGGAAACACCGGGTAGCTCGACCGCGTGGATGCCAAGGCTGGTCAGAAAGTCGATCTTCTCGAATATCGACGCAACATTTTTCGGGGAGCGTCGCCGGGGCGCGCTTTGCAACCATTCCAGGGTGGAGCGACCGTCTTTGCGGCTGGCGAGCAGCGCATCTGCCCATACTTGGCGTTGCTCCGGCGTCGTCGCCTTGCAGATCGTGACATAGGTGGACTGCTCGGTATCACTTGAAGCTCGGACGCAAAGTTCCCGAATCGCATAAAGACCAGGGATCAGCACCTTGCGATCCACCAGCCATCGACAGGCGAGATCTATCAGCCGGTCAACCGAACTCGTGCCATTGCTCGCAGCCCTCATGGCAGCGAGCAGCATGGCTTCCTGCCTTTTGGTAATGGCCTGGATTCCCAGATAGGTCATCGCCCAGGCTTGATGTTGAATGCGGGTATTCTTGCGTTTGTAGATCCCTCGAATTGAAGCGATAGACGGCGCTTCCAAGCCTAACTGATCACCAACGAACTTCAGCAGCGGTCGGGGGAGGGTATTGAAGGAGTTGAGTCGGCCACCAGACAGCCGGACAAACCCCAGCTGGATCGCAACAGCAATCCTGAACTGCTTGTTGAACCCCGCGCAGATCGCCTCGATGTCCTTGGGGGCGAGCGTGAAAAACTCTTCCATCTCAAAGGGAGTCAATTCGCCGGGCAGTTCATCGATCCCGAGAAACCGTTCTTTCCACTGCGACACTGGCATCCCCTGTGACGGAGTTACCCGAATGTATCAGCGCGCTCTGGGAATAAATACTGAACCCGGTCCGGTCTTCGGACCGACCAGTCTGTGGGTTTCGCTTGCCCGCAAACTTAGGGGGCTACCATAACCTATTGATTATTATAGGTTATCTGAAAATAATGCTTGTAAGTCATTGATTTATAAAGAATCGCAAACCGCCGCTTTTTCCTTCTTCAACCAGATAACCCCT
>Ga0172379_10004106_pt1 | contig 22023 bp, 17 predicted proteins | sample GrowelOW334metaG_FD_119756 | JGI IMG/M metagenome (GOLD analysis project Ga0172379, IMG submission 119756) | Groundwater microbial communities from an aquifer near a municipal landfill in Southern Ontario, Canada - Groundwater well OW334 metaG | ecosystem: Environmental > Aquatic > Deep... | reverse complement strand
GGGCAATGTTATATTTATGATAATGTTCGTATTGGAAAGAATGTCATTATCCAAGCAGGTGCAGTTATTGGTGGAGATGGATATGGATATTCTCGGAATGACAAAGGAGAATTTGAAAAATTTCCACACGTAGGTGCTGTTTTAATAGAGGACGATGTTGAAATTGGCGCGAATACTTGTGTGGACAGAGGGACATTGGGAAATACCATTATTCGCGAAGGTGCAAAGATTGATAATCTTGTTCATATTGCACACAATGTAACTGTCGGGAAACATGCGGCAGTGATTGCGCAATCAATGATCGGTGGCAGTACCGTAATTGGAGATTACGGATGGATCGCACCGTCGGCATCATTGATGAATGGAATTAAAATTGGAAGTAAGGTAACGGTAGGTCTTGGTGCTGTAGTAACAAAAAATATTCCTGACGGAGAAACATGGGCAGGAGTCCCTGCGCAGCCGCTGAGGGATTTTGTAAGTATTCAAAAAAAATTGAAAGAATTAAAATAGTTACTTTAATTGACTTATATCTCTTTGAAAATGTCGTTATAATTAAGATAATTGTACTGTTTTTTAAATTAGGCTCAAGAATTTAACGCAACAAAATATTCAGAAGGGTATTTTGTTGAATGGAAAACCAGTACAGTCGACTTACAGCCGAAGACTGAGAGATCATCAGTTGAATGGTCTCCCAATACAAATCGAGTGCTGCAATAGCGCGACGACTAAAGAGACATCGAAGCACCATCGTTCAAGAAATAGCTCAAGGGTCACGAATCCAGAACGAGTATAGCACCGTTCGGTCACAAGAAAAGCGCTAGAGCGAGCATCACAGAGACATCGGCAGAAGAAACTTGATAATCCAAAACTCTGGAAGTTCGTGTGCGCAAAACTTACTTAGCGGTGGTCACTTGAGCAGACAGCTTGAATGTTGCAAGAAACCTATCCAGGCCAAACCACAATGAGTGTGTCACACGCGTGCATCTACACTTACAGTTATCTGCTGTCATAGGGATCGTTGAAAAAGGAACTTATTCACTATCTTCGGCAGCACAAGAAAAAACGTAAGGACCCCAAACGATCAACCGATAAACGTGGCAGTATACCCAATATGATCTCCAACGAAGAACGCAGAGCGGAAGTTGCTGACCGCAGTGTTCCTGGCCAATGGGAAGGATATCTGATCATGGGAAAGCGTCACGCCTCAGCTTTAGGCAGTTTTGTCAAAAGAACTACCCGGACAGAGAAATAAAACACGTTCAAAAACTATTGAATGAACGTCCGCGTAAAGCTTTAGATTTTGCTACTCCAAAAGAATCATTTAATCAACTATTAACCCTGTTGCATTAAAAACTTGATTGTACCTAATTAAGGATATAGAGTTTGTTCCTAGCACTTCATACGAAAGTATATTGTTGTTATATATAACGTACCAGGAATAATATAAAAAGATTAAACATCCCCAATGCCATTTATTGGTTCTCACATCAAATTATTTTATATTAGCAAAATAATTTGAAAGATTTTTATATGACTGAAGCAAAATATCAAATTCCTCTTATCGAACCGTACCTGGGAAAACAATCACGCACATATGTCAACGAATGTTTTGATACGAAATGGATCAGTTCGCGGGGCCATTTTATCGGTGATTTTGAAAAAGCGTTTGCATCCTTTGTGGGGACAAAGTATGCCGTTGCCGTCTCCAATGGAACCACCGCGTTGCATCTGGCGTTGATTGGATTTGGCATCGGGGAAGGCGACGAAGTGATCGTACCGGACCTTACCTTTGCAGCAACGATAAATTCCGTCCTTCATGCCAAGGCAAAACCCGTGTTGGTGGATATCGATCCAGTGACCTGGAATATTGACCCCAAAGCGTTTCAACAAGCAATAACATCAAAAACTAAAGCTGTGATTCCTGTCCATTTGTATGGATATCCAGCTGCTATGGACGAAATCAAAGAGATAACATCAAAACATTCAATCTGTATTGTTGAAGATAGTGCTGAAGCACATGGCGCAAAATATAACAATGTAAAAGCGGGCGCGCTCGGAGATTGTTCCGCTTTCAGTTTTTATGGTAATAAAATCATTACCACTGGTGAAGGTGGAATGATTACGTTGAACGATGAAAAAATCTATAACAGAATTACCGTGCTCCGTGATCACGGAATGAACAAAAAAGACCGCTATAAATATGATGAAGTTGGATATAATTATCGAATGACCAATCCCCAGGGAGCGTTGGGGGTCGCACAGCTTCTCGAAATTGAAGAGATATTATCATATCGAAAGAAGATCCAGCAATGGTATGAAGAACGGCTCAATTCGGTTCGCGGCGTTGTTCTCCGCAGAGATCATCCCGGAGTAGAAAGTGTTAATTGGTTGTTTACCTGTTTGGTGGATCGACGGGACGATGTGATCAAAAAATTGGAAGAGGCAAAGATTGAATCCCGTCCGATGTTCTTCCCGTTGCATGAAATGCCAATCTATAAAAATTATCTGCACGGTACATATCATAATTCCCAAAAGATTTCATATCGCGGAATCTCGCTGCCAACCTATTACGGAATGCCGGAATCATTTGTTGACAGGGTGTGTACCGTAATTAAACAGAGTGTGGAGTCGTAATGCCTGCAGAGCCATTTAAGTTTGACGGTGTTCTTGATGAGTGGAAAAAAAATCAGATTATGCGCTTTTGCAAAAAAAGCGTATTGGATGTCGGATGTAATAGCGGAGAGTTGGTCGGATATGTGAACTCTATCGGCCATTATGCGGAAGGCATTGATAATAGTGAACCGTTAATTACGCAGGCAAAACAAAAATACCCTTCATCAACATTTCATCTGGGGCAGGACCTTTCGATATTCTCCGATAATCAATTTGAATCCATTGTTGCCTGGAATGTGTTGGAGCATATTCCGGATGATATTGGTGTGCTGAAAGAATTTTTGCGCATTGCCAAAACGAATGTTATTCTTTCAATTCCGAAAGAGGATGAACTTTCGCTGCCCTACTCCCGTGTTACCTATCGACCATACGTCGATCCGACGCACGTGCATTATTACACTCGCGAAATCCTCCAACAAATGATTTCCAGCATTGGGAACTACGAGGTGTATTTTGAAGATACCACCCGTGTGCGGCCGCTGCTTGCTTACAATAAACTCGGCATTCCGTTATGGCTCTGCAAAGGTATTGATTCGTTCTTCTGGTCCATCGGAACATCCAAAGAAGTATTTCATGCGAATATTATGGTTGTGATAACTAAACCCTGATCGGTATCCTCATTATGCGAATAGGCATTTACCTCAAACTCATTACGCCACAAGCGGGCGGCGGATTCACCTACCAGGATGAGTTGATGAGGGCATTGACGGTGTTAAAAAATCATCATCATCACTTCGTCTTGTTGTGCCAGGGCGACGGTGTTGTTCCCATCGAAGAAAGCCCCAATGTCCGGATAGTGAAATTGGGATCGAATCTTTTTCGAAGAATCCTTACAGTGTTCGGAGTGACACATCTTGGACAGGATCTCCAGACTGTGTTTAACAAAAAATTTTCTCTCGTGTCGCCGCGAATATTGAAAAATGAACACATTGATATTGTTTGGTATCCTGCCGGAGCGCTGTTTGGATCATTGACTGTGCCATATATTGCCACCGTATGGGATTCGCAGCACCGGTTGCAGCCATGGTTTCCGGAACTGAGTACCGGTGGGGAATGGTTTTTTCGTGAACGTCATTATGAAGTTTGGCTGAAACAAGCGGCCTATGTCATTGCCGGGAATAATGCCGGCAAAGAGGAGGCGGAACGATTTTACGGTATTCCCTCAGCGAACATCCGTTTGTTAGCGCATCCTACACCGCAATTTGCTCTTGAAGTGAAGGAACAAGTTAAGAGTGATATTAAGGAACGGTTTTCAATTTCCGATCCTTTCATTTTTTATCCGGCACAATTTTGGCCCCATAAGAATCAACAGTTACTGATCAAAGCAGTTCATCATTTAAAAGAAAAATACAAGATATCGATTTCAGTTGCATTACCGGGTTCCGATAAAGGGAACAAGGGACATATCCGGGAAATGGCGGAACGATATGGTGTATCCGATCAGGTTCATTTCCTGAATTTTGTATCACGCGAAGAATTGATCTTTCTTTATCAAAACGCATTTGCGTTGGTGATCCCTTCCTTTTTTGGTCCGGAAAACTTCCCTCCTCTGGAGGCATTTGCACTAGGGTGCCCCGTTGTAGCGGCCAACGTTGCCGGAGCAAAAGAACAATACGGTGATGCTGCGTTATTTTTTGATCCGAAGAATCATCAAGAACTTGCAGATCATTTGAAGAGAATGCTCACAGATACAAGGATACACAAGGATCTGATTAAACGGGGAAAAAAGAGATCAAAAGAGTGGACGAACAAGGATTATGTGGAAAAGATGATTTCGCTCTTCAACGAGTTTGAATCAATCAGAGATTGCTGGCCTCGAGCGTAAGATCATTTAAAATCGTTGACAATTGTCCTGCGATTTGTTCTCTGCTGAACTGTACTGCAATCGAAGGATTCGGAAAGCACGATCGAAGTTGTTCAAACATATCATTCTGTTGGTAATTGTACGGAAGAAGAATCCCTGCGTTTGCCTGTTGTAAGATTCCCCCAACCTCACTATTGTCATCCCCAAATGCGATAATACGGTTACCAGTTCGCAAATATTCGAACAACTTTCCGGGAACATGTCGTTTTTCCGTCGCACAAACGATCAAGTACGACGCGTTCAGCATCTCCTTCACCACTTCGTGATAGGGGAGGAATCCGACAAAATCAGTATGTGCGTCTAATCCTGCGGCAGCGACCGAACGTTTGATCCCGGGACTGACCGTCCCAACGAATCGAAGGCGAAGGTTTCTTCCGCGGTCGATCTCTGATCGTATATTTTTCCACAATCCTTCCGGGTTTTGATAATCAAAGATGTTTCCTGCATGGAGAATTACTTCCTGCTTATTATCCCGTTTAGGAATTATCTCATTGGTAAAATTCTCTTCATTGTACCCCCAGTACAACACATGGGACTTTTTTTCGATCCAGGGATATTTCTTCACGTACTCTTCGCGGGCGCTTTGCGTTACAAAAACGATCCGGCGTGCGTGTTTTAAAGTCGACCGCTCAAAATGGCGGTCGAGAGCAAGTGTAATAGGATTACGCTTGAAATCTTTGTAATACACGATATCGACCCAGGGATCGATCAGGACGGGAATATGAGGGATTCCATATTTAACGCTCAGTTTCTTTCCGATCAAATGGGAACTATGCGGCGGTCCGATGGAGACGATAGCTTTGGGGCGTTGTGAAGCAATAAGTCCTTTTCCGCCATTCACCGCCGAAAAATACCACCCGATCCGCGCATCCGGAACGAACAAATTCATTCTGATCCAAATTGCCAACCGGTGTTTCCAGTCAGTCGAATTCAACGAGATCGTTTCAGAAGCGATGAGCGGAGTATCAGAATTCTTTCCGAGGAATTTTCTGTAAAGATCGAACGGTTCATTTGCAGAGGTCTTTACAACGGTGATTTCTTTTCCAACAGCATCCATGAGGCTTTCGTCTTTATGGGAAAAAGAATCCTCATCGACGGTAAGAACACTTGGCAACCATCCATGCTTCGGCAGATGTTTAATAATGAATAACGGCCAGTGTAACGACGCTTTCCCGGAAGGGGGCCAGAAGTATGAAATAAATAGGACGTTATTCATTGGAAATCATTTTGTTAACCACAAGTCGGCGATCGTTTCGCCTTTCCAATTCAACTGAAGAAGAAGATCGCATACTTCACGAACTGCACCATGGCCACCTTCGGCTTTTGTGACATAGTCTGCAACTTTTTTATTGAGATCTGTGGCGTTGGATGGAGCAGCAGCAAATCCCGCTTTTTTCAATACAGGTAGATCATTGATGTCGTCTCCGATATAGGCGAGTTCCTGCCATGTCAATGAATATTTCGTAAGAAGCTCTTCAACAGCGGCAACTTTATTAATGATGCCTTGATAAAGATCGGTCACTTTCAGCCGTTCTGCACGTCGTTCTACGATTTTTGTCTTTTCCGTTGTTACAATTGCGACGATGTATCCAGCTTTTTGCATTAGACTGATTCCCATACCGTCTCGGATGGAGAATTTCTTCAGTTCGATGCCTTCGTCGGAATAATAGGCGCCGCTGTCGGTCAGGACGCCGTCGACGTCGGTAACAAGGATTTTGATTTTTTTAAGTTTTGCAGTGAGAGTTTTTTTCATATGTCCAAAATTATTCTGTGTGCCATAAACTACGAAATATTTTCTTCATCCCAAAGGCAGTTACACAGAGAATCATAGCTATCATAAATACAAAACCCCGAACAGATCCGTTCGGGGTTTTGTGAGAAATTATTTTGTGCCGATTATAAAACTGTTTTCAACTCTTCGGTGAATTTTCCTTTGGATTGAAGTCCGATCAATTTTTTTATAATTGTACCATTCTTGTCGATAAAGAATGTTGTCGGGTAGCCGCGCAATCCGCCGATTGCCTGTTGCAAGTCTCCCTGATAATCGATAACGACTTGATATGGCATATGATATTCTTTTGTGAATGATGCGACGAGTTCCATTGCATCTTCTCCAAGGTCCGCTGAGATACCAATGACCAATGCGCCCTGGGGTGCAAATTCGTTATTCAATTCCACCAGGTCCGGGGTTTCTTTGATGCACGGTCCACACCACGTCGCCCAGAAATTCAACACCACCGGTTTTCCTTTTGTGTATTCCTCGAACGATACCTGTTTGCCGGTAGCATCGTACCATGAAAAATTAGGCACCCGATCGGCACCGGATTTTTCGACAGTCTGCAGCAGTGAAACGTTCTCCTTATACTGGACTGTTGATTGCTGCTGTTGAGGGGTTTGCTGCGATTCGGCTTTGGGTTGGCAGGCAGAGAGAGTCAATACCAGTAATGCGATGAAAAACAGTTTCATTCCTTTGAATCCTTTTCGGTTAATAGTGCGATCAATTCATTTTTATTCATTTTACTGACAGCGGAGCAGAGGGTGTTCTTATATCGCCACATGACAAGTGTCATATTGTCCTCGAGCTCGCGTACATACCAATCGGTTTTTTCCAGTTCCTCGCGCGCTTCGTCCGGCAGACCGATTGTAGTTCCATCCATCGCTTCATTCATCGATGCCTGATAGATATAAATAATATCTTTATCGCGAACTCGGTAAACAACATGGGCAAGCTTCACACCGTTAAAGCTGGAAAGCCTACCGGCGCAAGAACTGCATCCTTTCATTTTCGGAACATTAACATCGAATGATACTTCCTTGGTCAGAAATGAATGGACATTTTCTTCGGTGCTGATCAGCTGCGGTTCGATCGATCCGCCAATGACTGCCTGATAATTCTTAAGCGATTGGGAGATGATGTTTGCTTCATCGGACATACTATTGTGTGATGGTGCAAAGAGGGAATAGAGTCCGACGGCAACTGCAGCAAATGCGACCAGTGCAATCACCGGATTTAATCTGAACCCAAAGAGCTTTTTTATCCACGAAGTATTGGATTGGTGAAGGGTGGTGTTCACTATGGAATAATACACATCCGCAGGAACACTTTCCAACTTGAGCTTGTCGTGAACGATGTTCTTTGTTGCTTTCAGTGATTGATATTCAAATTGACAATGCGGGCAGACACGGGCGTGCTGCATCAGTTCGTTAGTGCGTTCTTCGGACAATCGTTTATCGATGGCCTCGCAGACGCATTCTTTGAATTCATTGCACTTCACACGAACACCTTAATATCAATATTAATCTTTAGCCTCTTTATCGATAAAACCACGCTGCTTTGCGTAGTCATATAATTTCACGTACAACAGTTTTCGTCCGCGATGAAGACGGGAGCGGACCGTGCCGACTGGAATCTGTAAAAATTCGGCAATCTCTTCGTAGGCCAATCCCTCGATATCACACAAAATTACTACCGTACGGAACTCTTCTGGGAGTGATTCGAGCGCGGCAGACACATCGTCATCGAGCAACTGCCCGAACATCTTTTCCTGAAGATCATTATCGTCGCCGTTGCGGTCACGGACGAGATTATAGAATCCTTCAATCTCATCGTAATCAACTTTGTCCGGTTCTTTCACTTCCTTGCGGTACACGTTGATATACGTATTTTTCATTATCCTAAACAGCCACGCCCGTAAGTTCGTTCCTTGTTCGAACTTGTTCCAGAAGCGATATGCTTTCAGAAATGTCTCCTGGAGAAGATCGTTGGCATCCTCCTTGTTTCCGGTCATTCGTAGAGCGTAATTGTACAGCACTTCCATATGAGGAAGAGTCTGTTGCTCAAACTCCTTGTGGACAGGATTGTGCTCTATGGCGGCAAAAATGATTGGAAACATTGGTTTTTCTCTACTCTGCCGCTGGTTTCATAACAACGGCAGAAAGCGTCATAGTTCCGATAGTGATTGACAAATTTTACCAACTTACCAAAAACTTGTCTGATAAACAATTATGCTATGTAGATTGAAAGTATTGTTTTGGAGTGATTTTTGCCACCCTGCTGGTATTCTTTCAATTATTATAGGGCGTACGCACGAAACACAGGTGCTCATTTAAAATGCCAACTTTTTGGTATTGCTCCTTTTGATCAATCATTGTACACTGAACATATTAATTTTCTTAATCACCCAATCACTGTATTGTACCTGAATTGAACTATGAAAAGTGGTGTGGAGGTGTAATTTTAGTAAGAGGTTCGATTTGAATTCAATACTGTGACCGAAGAGTAACTATACGTAATTAGCATTACATTGAAGACACAACATCGTTTTCCAACCCCGTGCACGTCTATGATCGGCAAGCTCTTCATCGTTTTGTTTATCATGTGCTCTTTTTCGTATTCCGGCTCGGGAATTTTAGAAGGCCGTATTACCGACAAGAACAGCGGTGATGGTTTGCCAAGTGCGGTCGTTCGTATTGTTGACAGCAAAATCGGAACGGTGACGGATGAAGAGGGATATTTTACTATCCGCGGACTGCAAAGCGGTAACTATGATATAGAAGTTAGTCTTGTTGGATACAGAAAAGTACTGTATAAAAAAGTCGAAATCCTTTCGCTGCATCCTACCCGTTTAGATGTCCACCTTGAACCATCCGCCATCGATCTGCAAACCGTGGAAATCATCGCACATAAAGAACTAATCCAGCGCGATGTGCCGTCCACTGCGTATGCAATCTCATCTATAAAACTCGAACAGCTTCCCGTTACCTCCGTTCAAGATGTCTTGGCACTGCAACCCGGCATAACCGTTGAAGGAAATGTTCGCGGTGGAAAAACCCAGGAGGTTCTGTATCTCATCGACGGCATGCCGCTGCAAGATTTAATGAAGGGAGGTTCATCGGGAGATATTCCAAAGAGCGCAATATCGGAAATCAACATTTATACCGGGGGCTTCGATGTTGAATATGGCAATGCTCTTTCCGGCGTTGTTAATATTATGACCAAGTCAGGCGAAAACCGATTTATCTCCGGCGCCCGTTTTGAGAAAGACGATTGGTTTGCCTATGACTGGAATAAGCAAATCAGCAAGTGGTCCGAGATGGAGGCATATTCCCGCGGACCGATATTGAAAGACCAGTTGTACTATTTTACTGCCCACACCGTACGGCTTACTGACGGCGAATACTGGCAGGATGCAGGTGTGTTCTTCCCGTCGCCGATCAGTACCGAATATATGGGTATTGGCAAGATCGATGTTGTATCGGGGCAGAATTCCCGGCTTTCTTTTCACACGATATACAATTATGCACAATGGCGTGATTACGAGTTTACATGGCGGTATAATTTATCAGGATTACCCAAAAGAGAAAAGAATACTGTTCGATTAGGACTTTTATACACCGATACGCCGATAAAAAACCTCACCTATACTATTCAATTAGGGTATTCTCTGTTGCACAACCATATCGGTGATGATTCGAAAACGATGACTGCCATTTCTCCGTACCAATATGATATTTATCTGCGGTACATCGTTCGCGGTACTCGAAATTGGTGGGCAGATTCGAAACAAAAAGTATATACTGCAAAAGCCATATTGACGTACGAAGTCAACAAACTTCATTATTTAAAGATCGGCGGCGATATCAATCAATATGATATTTTCTCCGATCTCCTCAAATATGAGCCGACGCTTTCGTATTTTGGGAAACCGATTGAAACAGCACCGTTACTGAACTACAGCAATCAATACCATTATCTGCCTCTTTCCGGCAGCGTGTTTGCACAGGATAAAATTGAATTCCAGCGCGATGGCGCAATTTTTTCTGCAGGTTTCCGTTATGATTTTCATGATTCTAAAGCGGAACGTCCTGTGGTGGAGTTCATTCCAACCCGGTCAAATGAGTTTACACAAAAAGTGGCATCGAAACTCCCTTCGTCGCTCAAACAGCAATTCAGTTTGAGAACGTCGTTTTCTGTCCCCACAGGTCCTTCAAGCATTTTCTTTATCAATTTCGGACAGTTCTTCCAGATGCCGCTGTTCGATTACCTCTATTCGGGGATAAATCCGGTTCAGCTGCGCGGATTATCAAAGAACGTGCTCAGCGGAAATCCCGACCTTCTGCCGGAACGAACGGATGCGTGGGAGATTGGATTTAAACAATTGTTGCAGAACAACTATGTCATTTCATTTACGTTCTTCAAAAAACTGACCTCCAACCAGGTTGATTCCAAAACCCTGGTACCGTTTGACAGTAAATTTGCCGGAGATTATGGATTTGCCTCCTACGTTAACAATGCCCAGGCACGAGCGCAAGGGGTCGAGATTGTCTTCATGCGTGAATCCGACGAACAATTTACCAACAGTGTTTCCTACACATATATGGTGGCGCGCGGTATCAGTGAAACGGCCGATCAGTCGATCAATTATGCACAATGGGGATTTGCCGTCGCTCCGGTGGATCATTACTTGAGCTGGGATCAACGCCATACGATTAAAGTTGATGTCAATGCAAAACTCTTTTGGGGCATTTCAGCCAATGCAACAGCGATTTTTAATTCACCTCGTCCGTATACACAATATCCAACAAGAGACGGTTTCACTCCGGTAGATCCCACCAAGGAGTTTATTCCAAACAATGTACGGATGAAGTCGACAATATTTTCAAACATCAAAGTGACAAAAACGTTTGAGATTGACGATCTCTTTCCATCCAAGGTTACCGTGTATATTGATAGCAGAAACTTGCTGAATTACCAGAATGTGAAATGGTATGATTCCAACGGAAAAATCGGAGGAGAACTCGGAGATCCGACTGCATATTATTCACCTCGAAGAACGCGGATTGGTCTATTATGGGAATTTTAACAATGAAACAATTCTTCATTATTGTCGGTTGCAGTTTCTTCATACTCTCGTGCAATGAATCGTTCCCCTTGCGGAATGATCCCGTGCTGCCGCTTACGGGTACAGTAGATGTCACTAATATGTCGTTATTTGCTCCGAACGGACCGCTCTATCAGCCGGATATAGTTTTTCTTGCAACGGTAAAAAATATGTATGATGAAACGCTGCAGGGGTTGGGAGATTTTAAGGGAGTTGTTGAAGTGGTGTGGGAACGAGATACGACATTTCGGAAAACGTTCTATCTGAACAAAAGCTCATTGACTGAAAACCGGAGATATAAGTATGATGCTTCCACGAATGTCTTGACGATGGATCCGAATGACCAAATCCAATTCATTTATCGATGGGACTATAGAACCGATGACGGCCGGAGGTTAGACAGTGCGTTTGTTCTAGTGCTTGATGAAGTATGTTATGCTGTTACATATATTTCCGGCATGGGCAGGAAGGGTACAAAAATTCGATATTGGCGCCCCAGACAATATACATACGAACGATTTATTATTTCAGGATACATTAAAGCATTTAAAGATCTTGCCGCAATACAAATTCCTCCACATGGTATTACGATTCTCTACGAAACCTTCAAAAAAGATGCATGCCGGTCATTTCCCGGGGGCGGTGGGTAATAGTGTATGCAGTAGATTCCCGAGAATACGAATTTAAAGACCAATTCTTTATCTTGTTCAAAGGGAAAAGGATAACTATATTATTAAATATTCATTATTTCCTGGAAAGACACATATGATCATTTCAATTCCTAAAGAACCAAAAGAAGAAACCAGAGTTTCGGTTGTACCGCTCACAGTGGAGAAACTCAAGAAAAAAGGGGCCGAAGTTCTTATCGAAGCCGGTCTCGGCGCGTCTATCGGGTATTCCGACAAAGAGTATACAACTGCCGGCGCGAAGATTGCTCCGAACAGGAAAAAACTGTTGGCAACAGGAGATGTTATCGTTCGGCTGCGCAAACCGGAAGCAAAGGAGCTCGTACTGCTGAAAAAAGGTGCAATCCACATCAGCTATCTCGATCCCTTCAACGAATCGAAGCTGCTTGCGGATTTTGCCAAGAAAAATATCTCCGCGATCTCCATGGAGATGATACCGCGTTCCACTCGTGCGCAAAAAATGGATGCGCTGAGCTCGCAGGCAAGTCTTGCGGGATATGCTGCGGTGCTTGTAGCGGCAAACAATATTCAAAAGATCTTTCCGATGATGATGACACCGGCCGGCACGATCCAGCCGTCAAAAGTATTCATTATCGGTGCGGGCGTTGCAGGTCTGCAGGCAATAGCAACGGCGAAGCGTCTCGGCGCAAAAGTGGATGCATTTGATACGCGCCCGGTTGCGAAGAACGATGTTCTCTCTCTCGGCGCGAAGTTCGTCGAAATTGATCTCGGTGAAACAGGGCAGACCGCACAAGGATATGCAAAAGCGTTGACGGAAGAACAACTGAAGAAACAGCGTGAGGTGATGAAGCAATATTGTGCTGCCGCCGATGTTGTTATTACCACCGCGCAAGTGTTCGGACGCAAAGCACCGGTCATCGTCACCAAGGAGATGGTGGAAGCGATGAAGCCCGGAAGCATTCTGGTGGATCTTGCCGTGGAAACAGGCGGAAACGTCGAAGGGGCCGTTGCAGGGAAAATTGTTGAAAAGAACGGCGTGAAGATTATCGGAATAAAAAATATGCCGGCACGCGTAGCAATGAATGCCAGCCAGATGTATTCCAACAATCTCTTCAATTTCCTGGAAGAGTTCTGGAATAAGGAAACAAAGCAGTTCGATTTGAAACTGGATGATGATATCATCAAAAGCTGTCTGATTACTCATGGCGGAAAGATCGTTCACCCGACCTTTGTGCCGAAAAAAAATGAAAAAAAATAATCACGCCGGAAACGGCGCCAACGAACGTTGGATTTTCCACGAGGAGAACCTATGAGCAATGAGTTTATACCATTAATATATATTCTGATCTTGGCCGGTTTTGTCGGTTTTGAGATCATAAAGAAAGTTACCCCAACACTGCACACGCCGCTGATGTCTGCCACCAACGCGATCTCCGGTATTTCGCTGGTCGGTTCGCTCGTCGCAGCGGGCAGTGATCACTTCACCGGACAGATGCTGGGATTAGTTGCAGTGACCGCAGCAACCATCAACGTTGTCGGCGGATTCATGATTACTGAGCGCATGCTGAAGATGTTTAAGAAGAAGGAGAAAAAATCATGAATTATTCCATGGAATTTGTCTACCTCATTTCTTCTGTCTTATTCATCCTGGGGTTGAAAGGATTAAGCCATCCCGAGAGTGCACGGCGCGGTATGCATTTAGCCGAAGTCGGTATGTTCCTTGCCGTTGTCGGAACATTGGTCAGCGGAAGGATCCTCACATGGGAATGGATCATCACCGGCGTCGCGATCGGATCTGCAATTGGCGCTGCAATGGCAATCTTTATGCCGATGACTGCCATGCCGCAGCGAATTGCGCTGTCGCACGCATTTGGTGCGTTGGCAGCCGTTCTTGTTGGTGTGAACGAATATATTGAAAAAAGCAGCCTTGGTGAAATCACCCAGGGATTGATGAGTGCGATCGGTTTTGAATTGCTCTTCGGTGCGCTCACAGTTACGGGAAGTTTGATGGCATTCGGGAAACTGAATGAAATGATTAAAGGCGCGCCGATCACGTACAAAGGACAGAATATCGTCAACATTACTCTATTTTTCGTGACGGTAGGAATGTTCATCTATCTGATTTTCTTCCCGTATGACGTCACTATTTTCTATACAATGATTGCTCTGTCATTCCTCATCGGTATCTTCATCGTGATGCCTATCGGTGGTGCTGATATGCCGGTGGTCATCTCATTGATGAATTCGTATGCAGGTCTTGCTGCTGCGGCAACGGGATTCGCCATCGATAACAAAGTACTGATTATTGCCGGTTCACTAGATGGATCATCCGGATTCATTCTTTCCATTATTATGAGCAAAGCTATGAACCGGTCGTTTGCTAACGTACTGTTCGGTGCCGTCGGAACGCCGCAGGTGGATACATCGAACCTTCATGAACAACGCCCGATCACCCGCTTCGGAATTGAGGATACGAAATTTGTTCTTGAACAAGCGGAACGGGTCGTGGTTGTTCCGGGATACGGAATGGCAGTTGCGCAGGCGCAACATACGGTTCGTGAATTGAGCGATGAACTGGAAAAACGCGGCATCAAAGTTGAGTTTGCGATCCATCCTGTTGCAGGACGCATGCCGGGGCATATGAACGTGCTGCTGGCGGAAGCGAATGTTTCCTACGATCAATTACTGGAAATGGAAGTGATCAATCCGACAATGGATACGGTTGACGTCTGTATCGTCATCGGAGCCAACGACGTAGTCAATCCTGCAGCGCGCACTGATAAAGGCAGCCCGATCTACGGCATGCCGATCATCAATGTAGATAAAGCAAAAACGGTTATCGTGATGAAACGGTCCATGGCAACAGGATTTGCCGGCATTGAGAATCCGCTCTTCTATGAACCGAATACGAAAATGTTGTTCGGCGATGCGAAGAATGTGATGCAGGAATTGGTAGCGGAATTCAAAAAAGGATAACTACAATATCAAATTACAATGAACGGGGAGACGGCATTAACGCCGTCTTTCTGTTTTTATACTGCCTGTTCACAACTGGAAATACCTTATGTCTGGAAAAAATACCGAATATCTCCTTGGTGTCAATCAATCCGAATTTGACCGGCTGCAGTTTCAGCACAGTGTCTGGCGATCCAATACGAATGCATTCTTTGACAGGATCGGTGTGGGAAAAGGGTGGCATTGCCTCGACGTCGGCGCTGGGCCAGGATTTGTCTCGTTCGAACTTCGGGATCGTGTAGGGGAAACGGGATCTATAACCGCGCTGGAACCGTCGACGATGTTTTTGGAATGGTTCGCTGAACAGGTAAAGCAACAACAATGGAAAAACGTCCATGTAGTGAACGGCACTGCAGAAGAAACCGGTCTGCCGGAACAGAAGTACGATCTGATCTTCGTCCGTTGGGTGATTGCATTTGTAGCGCAGCCGGAAAAATTCCTCACACAGCTGCTTTCAGCGTTGAAACCGAACGGCATCATCGCAATCCAGGATTATTATTATGAAGGTTTGTCCGTGTATCCGCGGGGCGGAGCGTTCGACGGAATGGCGGATATTGTTCGGGCATATTATGACACTGTGAACGGCGATCCGTACATTACCGGAAAAATTCCTTCATGGTTTAAGAAATATAATCTTCAGACAATTGATTACTCGCCGCATTCCTACGCCGGAGGACCGGAGAGTCCTATCATGGAATGGGGACATCGTTTTTTCTCCACACATATTCAACATATGGTGGATAAACAATTGATGACGCAGTCACAAGGTGATGCAATGCTGGCTGACTGGATTGCGCACCGAAATAATCCTGATGCGCTGTTCTTTTCCCCGATTGTTGTGGATGTGGCAGGAAGGAAATTGAAATAATAAAAAAAAAGGCGCTCATGAGAGCGCCTTTTTTGTTTGGTAGATTGAAATTCTATTTCAATATGGTTAAAACTGTTCCGCCACCCATCATCGCTGGCAGCGTTGCTTCGCTCTTGATCACAACCCGGTCTGTTGCCGAGATCCAGGAAATGCTTTTCACTCCGTCGCCGTCGGCGGGAGCCATTTCAACTTTATAGGCGTCGATGATTCCCTTTGGGGTTGTTATCTTTTCGGTGCCCAGAAATTTAATGATATTCTTTTTTGCAGTAGCGTTCATTGTAATGAACGAGTTGATCGAAGCTGAGTAACCTTCTGCAAAAGGAAGAGTTGCAAGGATCACTTCGGCAGAGGAAGCATCCGGCAAGAAGGGAGATTCTACAATTGCGTTGACAGGCATGGTTTGCCCGCCCATTTCCATTTTTCCTTCCACTGATGTCGTCGTGTAAGTGAATGTCAGTTTCGCAGGTCCCTGGAGCGCATCACGTTTCAATGGCAGGAGCGATTGTGCATCGTATTCTACAACATCGGTGCCTGAACCCATTGCTCCGCTCATTTCTTCGGTGATCCTGTATACTTTCGTATTTTCCCGGTTGGTCAGTTCAACAGTTCGTTTTACTGTCATGGAGAATTCTTGGCCGCGAGTATTGATCTTGGATTCGTACAAGAATGTCCCCACTGTCATTAAAGCAGGATTAAACTTTACTGTTCCTGCGGATGGGCTCACCGCTTTCAGAGAGATCGGCATTGTCACTGTTGCAACATCCACAGTAATTTCATCGAATTTCTTTTGAATATCTGCCGGAATATCTTCCTGGACACGTCCGCCGAGATGTTTGGCGAAGAATTTTTCCATCGCAACGGTCATTGCCAAACGGTTTTCGCGCCCCTGGAAACCATGTCCTTCGTCCGGTGCAACCATGTATTCAACTGACCGGCCGAGATCCCGCATCGCAATAACAATCTGATCTGACTCTGCTTTTTTCACCCGCGGATCATTCGCTCCCTGAACCACGTACAACGGTGATTTGATCTCCTTAGCGGAGTTCAACGGAGATTGTTTCTGCAGCATCGCCAGTTCATCCGGTTTTTCCATATCTCCGACACGGATCGCAAACATCTTTTTCATCGGCGCCCAATATGGCGGGATGGAATTCAACAGTGTAACGATATTCGAAGGGCCGACAATGCTGAATCCTGCCGCATACAGATCCGGCGTAAAGGCCAAACCGGCGAGTGTTGCATAGCCGCCGTACGAACCGCCGCAGATCGCCACACGTTTCGGATCCGCGATCCCTTCTTTGATCAGGTATTGCACTCCGTCGGTGATATCGTGCTGCATCGCACCAGTGCCCCATTCCTTGTTGCCGGCATTGAGGAATTTCTTTCCGTAACCAGTGGATGCACGGAAGTTCGGCTGCAGAACAGCATAACCGCGATTAGCAAAAAATTGTGCATACGAGTTATAGCCCCACACATCTCTGCCCCATGGACCGCCGTGAATGAACATGATGACCGGAAGTTTTTTGGGTGCGATCCCTTTTGGCACGGTAAGATATGCAGGAATTGTTAATCCGTCCCGGCTTTTGTACCGGACCGGTTTCATCGGTGCTAGATTTTCGCTCGGCAGATTTGGACGCGATTTATATACCAGTGTTGCCGTTCCTGTTTTGGTATTGTAGATATATCGAGAACCCGGATCGACATCGCTTGCGACACTGACCATCCACATCGTTTCATCTTCGGTCATATTGGCAAACCCGATCTCTCCGGGAGGAAGAACCTTCTTCATCTTCTTGAAATCCGATTCGAATTGTTTATCCTTAAAATAGATACGCACACGGTCACCGAGATAGATTGTTGCCAGCAGTTTATCGGTTTTGTCTGAAAAGAGCGGACCGCTGAAATCCACTTCGTTCAACGGATCTTTTTCAATAACGGTTGTTTTTAGTGTCTTTAGATCGAGCAGCTCAAACTGCTGTTTGTCGATGTTTCCTTTGTTCGTGGTGATGTAAATCTTTTTATCATCCGGTGTGAAGCGAAGCGTGCCGAACGACTCATCTGCCGTTGCAGAATAAATTGGCACGAGTTTGTCTCTTTCGACGGAAAGCAGTTCTGTTCCGCCGTCGGGTGTTTGTCTGAACCCCAATCGCACATTTCCCTTGTTATCGATATCCCATCCAGCAACATTCTCGTCGTTCTTCCGCAAAAGTGTTTTTTCTCCGGTCTCAATATTCAGCCGGTACACATCATGCAGTTCAGGCTTCCGGTCATTCAAACCGATGATGATCTCGTTCGGAGTCTTTTTCGGAACATCATAGATATAGGCCCGCACTTTTTCCATCGGTGTCAGATCACGAGCAGGAGGAACCGGGTCACCATGATCGGCAGGATTGACTGCATAGATGCGGAAATTTTCATCTCCACCTTTGTCCTGTACGAAAAGAATATATTTTCCGCCGCGTGACCAGAAGTAAGATGAGATCGGCCGTTTTGTATCATTGGTGATCGGACGGGCTTTATCAAACGATTCGTCGATCCCTTTGATCCAAATATTCCGTACGCCGTTGAACGGCTTAACGAACGAAATATATTTTCCATCGGGAGATAATTGGGCACCGGAAATTTCCGGATCGCCGAAGAAGAGTTCCCGGTCGATGATCGGGGGGAGTTGTGCAAACATAATTCCAGCGAACATAATGGTGAGCGAAAAAGAGAGCAATAGCTTCATACAACCTCCTGCCAGATGTTTTGAAATGGAGTAATTATGAACTAAATTGAGCAAAAGGTAAGCAAAGTTTGATTGAGAAAAAGGGATTTTATTGATGAGGAAAATAGCTGTTTTACTGGCGGTTTTGTGCTTTTCTGGAATGGCACAAACTGTTCAGCAATTATCAAAAGACTTCGAAGGGAATGCGGCAGATTATTACGAATCTGCTTATACGCTGTACGGTACGGCGTTGCGGACAGCGCTGCATAACATCATTAAAGGTCATACGGTCGTTTCGTATAGTGCGCTTTGGACATATATGCAGACAACAGATAAAAAACCGAACGGAAAAGTGTGGGATATGTATTCTGACATTCCCGGTGGAACACCACCGTATGAATATACTTTCATCAGTGATCAGTGTGGTAATGTCGGCCCTGAAGGGACCTGCTACAACCGTGAACATTCATGGCCACAGAGTTGGTTTAATAAGCTCAGTCCGCCTGTTTCAGACCTTTTTCATATTTTCCCAACCGATGGCCAAGTGAATGGAATTCGGAGTGATTATCCTTATGGAAATGTCGGGGCAGTTAGTAAGGTATCGCAAAACGGCAGCAAACTTGGACAATCGATCGTTCCGGGGTATTCCAAAACAGTGTTTGAACCGATCGATGCTTACAAAGGAGATCTCGCCCGCGCACAAATGTATATGTCGGTACGGTATTATTTGGAAGATAGCGGTTGGAGTTTTAGCGATGCGACGAATAAATCGGATCTGGCCTCTTGGTATGCAGGATTGCTCTACTCGTGGCATATAAAAGATTCGGTCAGTACCAAGGAGATCAATCGAAACCAAGCGGTGTATGAAATTCAGAAAAACCGAAATCCGTTTATCGACCATCCGGAATTTGCTGCAGAGATATGGCAGACGGGATCGGCACCGATGCTCGTCTCGGTCAGCAGCCCGACGGTAACGACGGTGGTGTTGGACTTTTCACGGTATATCGATTCTACAGCAGCGATGACGAAAGAGAATTTTGTTGTTGATCATTCGGTCGGCACTGGGGTTGAGATCGCATGGGGAGTCAATCGCGATGTTTCGAAGATTATCGTGACCACTGCTCCATTAAAACCGGAAACGACATACACACTGCAAATCAAAAATTTGAAGAGCATCAATAATGTGCCGATGCTGGACACGAGCATCAGTTTCAAAACATCCGGAATTACCGTTGCACCCGTGCACAGGATCATACCGCAGACATTCACCTTGGAACAGAATTTTCCCAATCCGTTTAATCCATCAACAGAAATCCAGTTCTCACTTCCTGCTGCAGGATATACCACGCTCAAGATATTCAATATCCTCGGCCATGAAATGAAGGTGCTATTGGATGGGAAACAGGAAGCTGGGAATCACCGGGTACATTTTATCGCCGATGGTTTGTCGACCGGGTTGTATTTTTACACCCTCCGGTCCGGCAATAATGTGCAGACGAGAAAAATGGCATTGATTAAATAGTAACAGCTGCAGTTACAACCGCGGCAGGGAACAATTATACTCTGATGTAGTTTTGAAATATTATCAATGGGGGATACACAATGTACGGTCTTGACAGTGCCTCTCGCGAAGCAATCCAAAAACATTTACGTACAGCGGACGAATTCTTCCGTCAGAAGAACTATGATGCCGCACTCGCCGAAATCGAAAAAGCGCTAACGTATGATCCGCGCAATACGCTTGCACGTACCTTCATGGAAAAAGTGAAACTGGCGCTGAAGCAGGGACAAAAACCTGTTATTGCCGCTCCGCATGTTCCGCAGCAACTTTCGCCGGAAGAGAAAATGAAAATGGTCCCAACGCTGTTCCGGGACATTGAACAACTGCTTTCCAAGAAGGATTTTCATCGCGCAAAAGAGAAAGTGAACGAGATCCTTTCCATTGATCCGGAAAATTTTTATGCAAAAGCATACCTCGACAATATTACACTGCGCCAAAAGACTCATGTTGCCGAAGTGGCGAATGTGATACAATCATCGCCGACCGAATCATCGTCGTCTCGCGAACAGCTGCCGAAAGGAAGCTTGTTCATGTACCGGGAAATGCTGAAAGAGTTTTGGTTCGATGGCAAGATCAGCAATGAAGAAGCAGTGCAATTACAGTCTGTTCGTGACCTTTTCGGTATTACGATGCAGGAACACATGGAGATAGAACGGGAAGTGAAAGTGCAAGCGTATGTGGAAGCGCTGCAGATCGCCTGGAAGGACGGCGTCGTTACCGAGAACGAGCAAAAAGTGCTGGAAATGATGCGGCAGCGGTATTCTATTTCCGCAGAAGAGCATCTTTCCGCCGAACTGAAGATCGACGAAGCCCGCTTATCCCGTTCCAGTAAAGGAACGATCCTTCTGGTGGACAGCGATATGGAAACAGTTACCAGTTTGATCGGTGAATTGAAACGGAGGAATTACGAAGTGCTCGTGACGCATTATATCGACGATGCGCTGAACGTGCTGATCAACCGGACTCCGAATGTCATTATCAGCGAGATATTTTTTGAAGAGAAGGGGGTGGATGGTTTCTCCTTCTTCAAGAAATTAGAACAATTACCTCACTTGAAACATATTCCGTTCTTCTTCATGTCATCGCTTAACGACAACAAGGTGATCCGGGCCGGTATCCGGCTTGGGGTGGATCATTTTTTCCAAAAACCCCTGGACCTGAAATTTATGATGGCGGAAATTGAAGTGGCGCTGAAATTGCAGAAGAAATAATTGTGCCACCACCTGACTGTCATCTGACAGATGACAGTCAGGTTTGCCTTGTATCATCTCACATCATACCGTAAAAACCGCGCGAACGCACCGGTAAAGGCAGCGAGCGAAAAGATCCCCAGCAAACCGAAGTCGATAATCGCCGGGATCACTGCATCCCGGAATGTGTGTGTCGGGTGTTCGAATTGAGGCATATCGGAAATATCCAACACGCCTTTTTCCCGTCCCGTATCGATCTTCACTCCGGTATCGCTGTTCATTTCTATCCGGATGCCACCGACACCTCCGCTCTCTTTCTGTTTTTTATCCTTGTACGAAGTGAAAAGGGGACGAAAATCGTTTAATGCATCTTCATATCGTGTTTTCAATGCGATATCCGTTCCTGCCAGATTCATTGCAGCAAGCTGAAATGCCGAAGCGGGGGAAAAGCGGGAGAGTGTGAAGGCGAACCGTTCCTGTTCCGCCTTCTTGTTCCGCAGATCCTCATTCACCTTCTTCGCGTAGGCATCGATATCGTGCTGCACCTGTTTGCGATCGTTGTCATCTTCTTCCATCCATTGCCACATCTTTTCCTCGCGGTACGCCTCGCGTTCCTC
>Ga0172379_10004105_pt1 | contig 22028 bp, 31 predicted proteins | sample GrowelOW334metaG_FD_119756 | JGI IMG/M metagenome (GOLD analysis project Ga0172379, IMG submission 119756) | Groundwater microbial communities from an aquifer near a municipal landfill in Southern Ontario, Canada - Groundwater well OW334 metaG | ecosystem: Environmental > Aquatic > Deep... | reverse complement strand
GGTCAGCCGGTCATCGGCACGGAGAAGGTTGACGGCACGAATGGTCGAGTGCTGGTGCCTCCATTCTACGGAGAACCGTTCCGTAGACTCGTGGGATCTCGGGAGGAGTGGCTGCACCACACGGGGGATCTGATCCACATCCCGAACGAAGGGATCGTGGATGCAGTGCTGCCTCACATCGACCAGTTTGATCAGTCTCTGGATGGGTTGTGGCGGCTGTGGTTCTTCGAGGTGTTCGGTGGCAAGGTGGGAGGGCACAAGAACTACACAGGTCATGGTGCCACGGGCATCAGGATCTTTGACCTCGTGGAGATCAGCCCGATGCACCTCCTGGAAGTCCTCAGCTGGGACATCCAGAAGATCTCCTCCTGGCGGGAACACGGCGGGCAGCCCTTCGTGAACGAGAAGACCTTGCAGGATGCCGCAGCGGAGGCTGGGCTGGAGGTAACTCCTCGACTGGGCACTTTCAAGGGGCTGCCCCAAGATCTGAAAGGTATGCATGACTTTCTCAAGCTGCATGCCCCCAAGACCCTGGTGGCTCTGGACGGCGATGCCAAGGGTATTCGAGCGGAAGGGATCGTGTTTCGCACCGAGGATCGCAAGGTCATCGCCAAGGCTCGATTTGAGGACTACGAAAGAACGGAGCGCAAGGTGCAACGAAACCTTGCCTGAGTGCCAAGGATCTATTATCCTGAGGGGGGGAATCCTCGGGGTGTAGCGCAGTCCGGTAGCGCTCGTGCTTTGGGTGCATGAGGTCGGAGGTTCAAATCCTCTCACCCCGACTACTTGTTAGGTGCGTGGTTACAGCAGGCAAGGACAATCCACAATGAAGAGACGATCGAGAGCGAGAGTGTAGCTCAAGGAGAGGAGACCATGTACAGCACTCTGGTTTTGAACAACGCGTACCAACCAATCCGGATCGTTCCTGTCCGCAAGGCGTTGAAAGATCTCGCCAACGGTCGGGTCGAGTTGCTGGAAGGTTACGCTGATGTGCTGGTGTGGATCTCCGCCAAGCTGTCGCCTCTGCCTTGTGTGGTGCGGTTTCTCCGCTGGTCACAGGGCAAGTACCAGCGGAATGTGAAGTTCAACCGGGTGAACGTCTGGAAAAGGGACAAGGGTGCCTGCCAGTACTGTGGGGTCAAGGTTGATCCAGCGACCTACCAGTACGAGCACGTGCTGCCGAAGTCCCGGGGTGGTCGGACTACCTGGGAGAACATCGTGGTTGCGTGCTGCCCGTGCAACCAGAAGAAGCGGGATCGAACACCGGAAGAGGCAGGCATGAGGCTTCTCCGCAAACCGGTGAAGCCCAAGTCGTTACCATCTGGTAACTTTCAGCTTCGGTTGGGCAGCGAGATCCCCACCTCGTGGAACGACTACCTCGGTTCAGTCGAGTACTGGACAGGTACCCTTGAGGATTAGTCCCCACCCACCCTCCATCCCCTTTACCCATCAGAACCCAAAAAGAAAGGGTAGCATCCTGTAAGCAAGGAGGCTGTTATATGGTAGCTCCATCTGAAGTTGTCACCCGTAGATCGCCACGATGGGCAGGTCGGGTACCCACCTTTACGGGCATTGAATTTTCTCCAATCACCCCGAAGGCTGAGGATGTCAATCTGTTGGATATTGCTCGTGGTTTAGCGTGCAAATATCGGTACGGTGGTCATTCTGATCCTCTGATCACTGTAGCAGAACACAGCGTGCTGGTGGTTCGCATCATTGACACTTTGTGGCCAGAATCAGGTCAACAACTCGCCGGGTTGCTCCACGATGCCTGTGAGGCGTACACTCAGGATCTCCAGTCTCCGATCAGGCAATTCATCAAAGTGCAACTGCCTAGCGGGGAAATGATCACCTGGGGTGATATGGAGCGACGGGTCAACACTGCGGTTGCCAAGGCTCTAGGGATCAGCCAGGACTTCTACAGCGCCCCAGAGGTTGCCGCTGCTGACATGCTGGCAGTGAGCATTGAGAAGGCTGCTTGTCCGAATTTCCGTCCCGGCAAATGGGGTGTGCCAACGATTCCGTCAGAGTTGAAATCCCTCAAACTGCAGTTCCTGGCACCGGCGGAAGCGCAGCAGCTGTTCCTGGACACCTATCAGAAGCTTACCGCCTGATGAGCTGGCAAACTCAGTTCAAGATGCTCCAGGTCTACTGGAGCATCCGGGACGTCTACCGGTTGTGCTGGCGAGGGATCCAAGGTCGTGGTTGGCGGGCACCTTTACACTTCAATGACCTCGACTTCCTGTTCAAGCAGATGATCAAACAGGCTACTTCGGCACCTTGATCTGCTGCTCAGGGAGCAACCCGAACAGCTCATCCGCTACGGTCTCCAGGTAGGTTGCCATATCCGTCAAAGCCTTGGCACTGACCGCCACAGCGGGGTCGTGTTCGCTTCCCGGGACATTCCCGATAGGTTGCCCAGCAGCTGCTGACCTAAGGCTGTAGGCGGCTTTCTGAAGCCCTGCTGCCGATTCCGCAACGTCTCGCTGGGTCACTTTTGGCATGCGGTTGCCTTCACCAACTGGTCGATCATTGCCATCTGCTCTGGATGCTCCAGGCGAAAGAAATACATGTAGATGGCGTTGGACTTGGCAATTGGTAAAGCATTCATCCCGTTGTTGAATACAAGACGGAGCAAGTCCTCCGTCTGAGCCAGCCTGTTTTCTTTCTCCAGAATGTCCGCAATCACATCCGCAATCTGGTCACACAGGGACAGCTCAACCCCAGGCTCCCCATTGTCAGCGGCTTCGTGCAAGCCGGCAATGTAGTGACCAAATACGTGTCGGGCATGATACTCGGGATCAATCTCTCCGGCTGCCTTGACGTTCAGCCGCACCTCCGCTGGGGATGTGAAGTCACACGGGTCTGTGTCCAGGGAGGGCTTGATGAGGGGGAGGGGCACATCATGGGACGTGCACAGTTTCTGAAAGATCCCGGCTACGGACTCATAGGTGTTCATTGATTCTTTCTCCAGCGGAGATAATCCTTACCTGTCTTTCGCAAGGTGTCTGAAGGCTCCGGTGGATTTTCCAGGGCTGCTGCAAACTGTTCCTGATCCTTTTTGGATAACCTCAAGGGCTCAGATTCAGCTTCGGAGTCCAGGAATCTCTGATAGCTCCCCAGCACAGTGAGGGAACGCTTGTCAGCGAGTTTCCAGAATTTGCAGCCTCCAAGTTTGTGCACCCCCATCTGGTGCTCGCCATGCTTGGCATGCTCATAGGAGGTGTTCGCACAGTAGCCCCAATCATTCTGACCATCAGTGAAAGCCTGGCACAAAGCACAACAGTGTGCCACCTTATACTCAATGGCTTCCAGCATTGCGAATTTGGCTGGGTCAGGCATCTTCGGATTCCGTCAGCCCATGGGCAAATTGAGAGGTGTACTCATCAATGAGGTAGCCACATTTCCTACAAAAGCCGTCTCCTGCATCCTCACAGGAGGACTTCAGATGGTGACCACCCCCATCTCTGGAGGCACAATCACAAGGCACCTCTTCATAGCCGCAATCCTTCTGCACCAGTTGCTCACGGGTGTCTCCGTAATACCACTGCACCCGCAAAGCAAGCTGAACCAGGGCTTCCTCCAAAGTGGCAGCCCCGCAATCCAGGTTGATGTCATGGCATCGGTGCCATCTGTTGTGATCGTTCCAGCCTTCCCCTGGAGCCTCAAAATACGGCTCCAGGGAGGAGTCCCCCCACCCGCCGGCTTCGATCCAGACCCTGAAAGCGGAATTCCGAGGGTCGCTGTACCAGGCCCCCTTGCCCATGACATACTCGCAGGTCGGGTCTACGTAGATGAAATCGGATTCAATGCACTCGTGGTAAGACCCCCCGCCATCATCAAGGGTCTTGGAGATCCAATCGGGTCCGGAATCCCGGAGATAGCTGTTGCCGTCCTCTCTGGTCTCAAAGTATCCGGAGGGATCCGGTTCCCGCTGATCATATTCAGGTGGCACCTGAATCGTGACGGGATGTGTCCACAGGGGATGACGCTGCAGCCAAGCAATCAAATCCCGACGCTTTTCAGGTTCACGAGGCGCCCTCGGGGCATCCAGATGAAAACGTGGTGTGACCAACGTCCAGGCTTTGACAAGCTGCTCCCGAAGACCGGGCAGAGCCTTATTCTTGAGATCCGGGTTGTCCACATTCCACTGTGGCTTGCTCAAATCCTTGGGCACCAGGGTGAGTACCAGCAGGCTGTCCGTATGCCCGATGTAGTCCCCTGCCTTTACCGTGTCGTTATGGCAGGTCTTGCTTGCCCCGGAGAACAGCAGCGTGTAGGACTCCCCGATCAAGGCAGGGCAAATCCAATAAGCGGGGCCATCATAGAACGTTTCGATGATGCCATCAAACGGGGCATGGATGGGGCACCCGATGCCGAGATCCAACGTGATCTGGTTTCCTTCCCCTGAAGGAATCTCCCAGGGAACATTGCTCGGGAAAAGCCAGTGCCAGATGTTACTCACGAGGGGTCTCCTTCACACATTCTGGGTAGGGACGCAGCTGTTGTAAGTCCTCTGTGATGCTATTCTGGGCATTGGAGTCCATCAACAGCTGGTACATCTCCCACAGTTGGGCTGTCACCAAAACGTTGGGGGTTACTCCAGTCAGCATTTCCCCTAGGGCAGCTGCCATCCATCCAGCCTGGTCTCCACGGATGAAGACCCCGGGCCAATCATCCCCAAACTGCATTACTCCGGTTTCAGGACGATCTGTCACAGGAATTTCTCCACGACGTGTGCAGTGACCCAGCCCTCGATGATGGTGCCTTTGATGCTTTGCCCACGCACTTTGTACATGACCAGCAGCTGACCTTCCATTGTACCCTTGGGCTCAAACTGATGCTCTTGCTGCTCTAGAAGCTCAACCTCGGCACCGCCGGGGAAAACCCCAGCTGTGACGTTCATCGATTGAGACTCCCAATCCTCGATCGTTTGCTGGGCGAGGTTCTCCCAGGGTCTATTCGGGCACTGAATGAAGTACTCAGGGTATCCGTTGATCAGCTTGAGTTTCACAGCAGCCTCTCAAACAGGGCTTCGTCACCCTTACAGTAGTCCTTCAGCTTATCGAACCAAGCCTGGGACTTGACCTTGAACATCAAAGGGCGACCAGGGCTCACGCAGGCTCCCTTGCACACAACTCCCTCAAAGGTCATACCCTCAAGCCTACCTTCTCTGATCTCCTGCTCCACCTCATGATTGAAGTTGCCCTGAAACAGCAACCCTGCATGGGGCACATCCTTGAACAGCTTGAGAAACGCTCGGGGCTCGAGAAATCCTTTCTTGAGCACGGAGACGTCAAACAGGGTCACTCGGAAGTCGTCCCCTTCCACGTGGGATCCAGCAAAGCTCTGGGAGCCCCAGAATTCGAAGAAAGCCGTAGCCTCAGTCCAGCGTTCGTCCTTGAAGATCTTACCCAGGATGCTCCCGTAGGTGTCCTGGATCAGACTCTCTGCCAGGGTGAGATGAGGGTTGGAATCGTCAAGCAGCCCATGCCGTTTGCCGAACTTCCAGAAGCCTTTCTTACGATCCCATTCCGCACGGACGTTACTGCCATCGAGCTTGTCGAAGCCGTAGACGGAAACACCGTACTGTTTGGAAGGGGAAATCGTGGGGTACTCTTTCACAGGGTCTCCTATCTACTCTCCAAAGAGCTTTTGGAACCTTTCCAGATCCCGAGCGGCACGTTCTTCATCTCGCTTCGTGGACTGGGTCTCACGCTCGTACTCCCGGTTAATGCGCTGCAGTTCTCTTTCCTGCTCCCGTTGGACAAGAGCCGTATCCCGGTTAATGCGCTGCAGTTCTCTTTCCTGCTCCCGTTGGACAAGAGCCGTATCCCGATCGTACTCACGCTGGGCTAGATCAGAACTTCGCTGCCGTTCCCGAAGGATTCGGGCAGTTTCCCGTTCGTGACTTCTTGTCTGGCGTTCCATATCCGAAATCTTACGCTGATCATTGCGTTCATGTTCCCTTTTGCATCGTTCTTGATCCCGGCGAGCCCCCTCACTGAGGAACTGACCAACAACCTTCAGGGCTGCCTTGCCCTCCTCGGATGTGGGTTCCGTTCTCTGGTTGTTGATGTTGAGGGTAAGCACCTTCTCCCCTGATGCCCGTACAAGGTAGTGGGTGCCGTTCATGGTCAAACTGAAAGTCGTAATGTCCCCTTGGGAGGTCAGCTGAAAGAATGTCCCCTCCGTGGATTCAATCACGGTACCACCCTCATCACAGCGGATCGAGACACCGCCATCCGAAGTGATGATATTTCCTGAGCTGAGAGCCCCGTGCACAACGTTGCCCCGTTGGATAATGACAGACCCCTGCCGCATGATGCGTTTGGTCTTGTTGGATCTCCAAACCAACCAGATAGTGCTCAGGATGCAAAAGATGATGATTGCAGCCACCAGGGACGTTGCGATGATCTCACCCATTTCTAGCTCCTCCGCCGACGTCCGCCCGAGCCGGCACCACCTACCTCTTCAACCTCTTCCACCACCTCATGCGTGGTATGACTGACGGGCTCCTCACATCCCAGCTGCTGGCGGAGGCTGCCCCAGATCTCAGGGTCATCCAGGTTGAATTCGCCGGAAAGGGTCATGTCCCTTACCTCGGAGCTTGCTGCAGCATTCTCGAAGATGTCCTCGCCGTTGCTGGTCATCAGGTTATCAAAGGCGGAGAAATCCATCAGGAAGCCAGCATCCGAGATCCCTGCCATGCGGATGTTGGTGTTGAGTTCCTCCATGTGCTGGACGATGCTCTCAGCCTGCGCCATCCAGAGCCCCTTCCTGCGCTCGTGCTTGGGAATGCTCTCAGCCTTGCGCTTGAGGGTGCGGAACCGTTCCGCCAGGACGATCCGGGCAGCCCGGTCGTTGCCAGCCGTACGAGCCATCTGTTCCAGGCGCTGTAGCTCGGTTGCTAGGGAGCTGCGGTCAATCAGCCGCAAAGTGTCGGAGATGTTCCGCACCTGATACTGCAGTTCCAGCCAACGGTTGATCAGCTCTTCCATCCGGATCATCTCGTTGATGGAGATGGTATCCGGGTGCATCTTCTGAAGCTCTTTCAAGGATTCCACGATCCGAATCATGCGGTTGAAAGCGTTCCTGTACTCATCGTTTCCCCGCCCTTCATCGACCACCTCCGTCCAGTCAACGGATTTCCGGAACAGGACATTCCCGTTGTCAACTTCGATCTTCCAGAGCATCTTGACGTAGTAGCTACGCTGGCTCTCGATCTTGGCTGCCTTTTGGCTGGCATCCAGCGCCCGCTGGACGGACTTGAATTCCGGTGCCACCCACAAGGCAGCACCTTCTACCAGGAGTCCTGCCACGCCCAGCTTCCAGTCCACGGCAAAGGCGGCTGCCGCAGTAGTCGCCAGGAATGTCAGGTTCAGCCAATGCTTGAAAAAGGCTGCCTTGTAGTTGGTAGCCATACTCAAACTCCTTTCACACGTAACCCAGCTATCCCCACCAACTACTCTGGGAGAGACACGTCTAAGCCTAGAGGCTTACAGCAACCTTGCCATTGCCTTTGGCTTCACGGATCATCTGGAGGATCGTCGTTTCCAGACGGGCATGCTCAGGTGAGCCGTTCCAGTCAGCGTCCCGACCAGTAGGTGGACGGATGTCCCCGATGATTGTGGCAGGGCTTGCTGACAGCACCAGGATCCGGTCAGCCAGATCCAGGGCCTCGGACACGTCGTGGGTCACGAACAAGATCATGCACTGGTACTGTGCCCGCAGCTTCTTGAGCAGCGCCCGCATCTCGATCTTGGTCGTCGGGTCAAGGGCACTGAACGGTTCATCCATACAGAGGATCTTCGGGTGAACCACCAAGGACGTTGCCAGAGACGCCCGTTGCCGCATCCCACCAGACAGCTGGTGGGGGTACTTGTGCATGGATTCCTTCAGCCCGACAGCATCCAGGATAGCCTCTGCTTGCTCCTGAATGTCCTTACCTGAAGCTGAACGGGGCAGCTTATCCCGCAGCTGAGGCACCCTGCTGCACAGATCCACCAGGCAGTCCTGCAGCACATCCCATGGATACCGAGTCCTGGGGCCGTACAGGAGCGGTCTGAAGGCGAGCTTCACGTTACCCAGCACGGTCAGCCAATTTGCCAGCACTGGGGTCTGGAAAACCGTGAGCACTTCATCTCGGGGGCCCGTGACTACGTCCCCGTTGATCGTGCACTCCCCTGTGGTGGGCATGCACATGCCCCGAGGGTGCATCCCGGAAACCATCTTGAGCACAGTGGACTTGCCACAGCCCGAGGGCCCTAGGATGGCAATGGTCTCATTACCCTCAACACTGAAGGTGATCCCCCGCACGATCTCCTTCAACTGCCCGTTGTTGTTGAAAGACTGCCCACAATTCTTCAGCTCCACCCGCAGTGTGGGTGGCGTCTTTTCGACCACAGTCTCTGCCGCTGCCGCAACCACCGTCTCAGTCTTTTCGACCACCGGGGGCATGTGGGCAAAAGCCTCCTCGGGAGTTTCCATGTCCTTGGGATCGATGTCGGTGGCGCTCATCACACATCCTCCGGCTTCAGCATCGGATGCCGCTGACCCAGCTTGAACAGGGAGTCCGTTAGGTTGCCCAGGATGATGATCACCAGGATGCCAGCCCACACACGGGGCGTGTTTTGCACCCGCCCGGCGTTGGCAATGACCGATCCAAGACCATCCGTGATGTTCATCGTCTCAGCCAGGACAAGGTAAGTCCAGGCAATTCCTGTGCATACCCGGACGGAGTCGTAGATCCTGGGCAACGAGGCAGGCAAGACGTAAAACCAGAGGGCACTCAACGGCTTGAAGCCCTGGTCTACTGCCTTGTCCACAATCTCCTGGCGCACGTTTCGCACTGCATCAAACACCATTGGGATGATGTAGACCACCGTGCCGAAAACCAGGAAGTTCACCTTCAGGGATTCGGCAATCCCGTAGATCAACAGGAAAAGGGGCACGAAGGCTGTGATCGGGGCGTTCCTCATCGGCAAGATGATCAACTGGAAGAAGGACTCCAGCCAGCCGAAGGCGCCGAGCAAGATGCCAATGGGGATCCCGATAAGGCAAGCCCACATGACAGCCAGGAAGATCCTCTTGACGGATGCGAGGGTTCCTTGCACCCCGCTGGAGTACCGGATCATTTCCCAGACACCCTGCACCCCAACCATCACTCTCGGACGGAGGGGAGTCCCTCCGTCCGAGACTAGCGGGGGGGCATCCACGGTCATGTCAAGGATGGCAGAGCCCGTTGCTCCTGGGGAAGGCAGGAAATTGGAGTTCACCACCTGCATATCCGTGATAGCAACCCATCCCAGCAGGAGGGTCAGCAACCCAGCGAGAGGCAGGATGAACCTGAGGGTGCCCGTGACCGGAACACAAATGTAAGAGGCTCTCTGCTGGGTTGCCATGACCGTCCTCTCAGTTGCTGGCGCTGTTCAGGGAAACGAACACGATGTCAGTGCGCCGATTGGTCGCATAGCACTCAGGGGTGGTCTCCTGGCACAGGGGGCTGTCAGGGCCATTACCCTGGGACACGATCCGGTTGGGGTCGACACCCTGGGTCACCAGGAAATCCCGCACGGCACCAGCCCGGCGCTGGGAAAGCTTCTTGTTCGCCGTCCGGTCTCCGGTGCTGTCCGTGTTCCCTTCCACCCGGAAACCCATCCCCTGCACGAAGTCCACCTGGCTGAGCACCTGGGACTTCAGGATTGCCCTGGCGTTGATGTCCAGGGTGCTGCTGGCGGTCTCGAAGTTGATCGTCACAGCCTTGACCAGCTTCGGTTCCGCCAGTGCCACCTGGGCAGGGTTGTACACGGGCTTCTCCGCCGTGATGGGAGTGGCGATCTTGCCCGCTGCAGCCGCCTGCTCCGCCCGAGCCTTCATCTCGATGTCATAGATTGCCTTCACGATGGAACCATCCCGCAAGGTGCTGGGAGTGAACCGCTGGGTCAGTGCCGGGGTGCCGTCAGCCTCCACGTAGTCACCCCAGATGGTGTCAGCCTGCTTGTAGACCTTGTCGAACATCGGGGGGTTGCCGTCGAGTCCGAAGTAGGAGGCATTGTCCCCCAGGTCGTTCCACTTCACCCAGCTGATCGCCGCCAGCGTGCCTTCGTACTTCAGCTCATCCCGGAACCGGGGCACGACCGTCGAGATCATCCGTGCGGCACCCTGCGGATCTGCCGTCCCGATCCGAGTCCCCTCCAGGAAAACCCTCACGATCTTTTCGGCGACGTCCGGGGAGGCAGCCAGGAAGTCACTCTTCGCCAGGAGGTTGTCTGCTACCAGGGTCGATGCATCCCCCGTGCTGAACACGAGGTGGGCTCCCGGGCGGCAAGCCAGTGCCTGCTGGAGGTCGGGCTCCCAGAGGCACGCCAGATCGATCTGCCCCTGGCAGAAGAGGTTACGTGCATAGGTGAAATCGTCCATCGAGAAACTGATGTTGCTCCGTGCCTTCGTCAGCTCCTCGGGCGTGAGATCCCCGTTGGTCAGCCAGTACTCCAGCACCGTGTGATCCGGGCTGAACTTCAGCACCGCACCCTTGTGGGTCAGCATGTCACGGGGCTTCTTGACGGAGGGCATCGCAGCACAGCCGTCCCCCTTGCGACTCCAGTCGATCTGCACGAAAGCCTTCGGCGTGACCCCCGCCTTGGCATAACCGGGCAGGTTGATCGGAAGCTCATCCGTGGTCTGCCACACAGCGTCCACGGAACCGGTCTGGAGTGCCCCGTTCTTCTTGTCCGGTTCCTCGATGAACACGAACTCCAGGTCGATCCCGGGGTCACCCGGACGCAGCGTCGACTCGACCTTGGAGCAGTACGACCCAGGCTGGGTCTTCAGCCCGCCGCAAGCGAGCACCCCCGCCATGTGCCCGGGCCACTGGCTCAGCGCCACCTTGTAGGTACGCTGGGCGGTCGGCTGCCCCGGCAGGGTCGCCACGGGCAAGGTCGCCGTGGGCAGGGTCGCACCTGCTCCGGTCGCCGTTGCCGCCGGGGTGCCGGTTGCAGCAGCCACTGCCGAACCACTGGTCGGCTTGCCGTCCGTCTTGTTGAGGATGGGTCGACCCCACAGGAAGTACGCTGTCCCCAGGACCGCGAGGATCACCACTGCGATGACTGCCTTGCCCGCCGGTTCGATCTTGACCTTCGCCATCTCCGTTCTCCTTGCCAGATTGGAACCCACTTTGGGTTCCTGTGCAGTACTCTGGGACTTGTCCGACTAAGCCCCAAAGAAAGTGAGCAGCCCCTTGTATCGGTCAATGGCACCAGCCACAGTCAGACGTACCTTGTCTGCCCGTGCCCTCACGGATTGAGCCTGAACGTCGGCATCAGCCTGTGCCTTCTCGATAACCTTGATCTTTTCGGCACGCTTCAGCTGAAGCACCCTGATCTGGGCATCCAGATCAGTCACCTCTGCCGAGGTGGCTTCGCTGATGGCAGTGGATGCCTCCGTTGCCCTGGCGACCTGAACCTGCTCGTCCTTGGCGACGAAGTCCAGGTATCTGGTGAGGATGGCGACCCGGTTCTTGGCATCCGACGTGATGTGCTCCTCATCCCAGGTGTCGTCCGCCGAATCCATCACCCGAACCATCGCCAGCTGCTGCTCTGAGGGAAGGTTCTTCAGTCCTTCCCTCAGCTTGATGACGGTCTCAGCGGAATTTCGCCCCAACTCCGCCTTGCCTCCCCGGAACACCTCCTCCAGCGTCCAATCCAGAGCCGTCCTGGAAGGGGTCACAGGTTCCGCCGGGGCAGCCTCATCCTTCAGGGGAGAAGACTTCTCCTTGGGCTTCACCTTCGAGGGCTTCTCCTTCGCAGGAGGCACAGAGAGATCCCCTAGGTCACTGAGATCCCCGCCCACGGCAGGAGCTTCCGGGTCGGACTCAACGTTGATGAAACGCTGCCAAAAAGGCTTCCTTTCGGGTTCGCTCATGACTTCCTCTCATGGGTCACGCCATCAGCATCCGTCCGACAGCCAGCACAGTCACAATCAATGTGCAGGACTCTCAGCATGCTTTCAGGCTTGAACATCCCTGCTTCTACAAGTGCAAGCAGGGGAGCTGTCTTGGTTGTGATGTGGATTCCCTGCAAGCCCTTGCCAGGAACCACATCGAACTTGAAATGCAAAGGGCCCACCTGAGCCTCGTGACTGGCGTCCAGATGGAGTCCCGTGCACCATTCAATCAAGCGGATGGTGTTATCACTCATCTTTGCTTGCCTTGAAGTTGTAGATGGGCTTCAGTCGCTGGGTGACTTCCACCGTTGCTCCGATGGCATCCTCGACTTCCTGCGACTTCTTGTAGGTTGCCGGAGCCTCATCGATCGTGTCCCGACCGATGCAGCTTGACCAGATGCCTTCCATGGCAGCCTTGTAGTCCGTCAGGGTCAGGGTGCGCTTTGCCTCACCCCGGGACATGATCCGACCCGCCCCGTGCGGAGCCGACTGGTTCCAGTCCAGGTGACCCTTACCGATCCCGATGATGACCCCGTCTGCCATGTTCCACGGGATGATGACCTGCTCCCCAGCCTTGGCGCTGATCGCTCCCTTGCGGATGATCCGATCCTCTCCGATGAAGTTGTGCACGCTGGTCACCAGCTCAGCATCCCGCATCTTGACATCGAAGTGCTTTGCCAGGACGGTCAGCATGACCATCCGATTCAGCATGGCAAACTGCTGGGCGGTCCTCATGTCCCGCAGGTACTCCTCAGCGTCATCACCCTCCAGCCACTCCAGCCCACCCTTCGGGCCGACCTTGTCGGTCGCCTTCTTCTGGTGATACAGGCAGACCTTCAGCCCGAAGTTGCGGCTCCCGGAGTGAACCGTCAGGTACAGGTCGTCGGACGCCTGATCCCGATCCAGCTCGATGAAGTGGTTTCCACCACCCAGCGTACCTGCGGAGCACCAGACCTGCTGATCCTTGGTGCCGATCTTCTTTGCCAGGTCAGCGACCTGACGCTGGAAGTTCACCCACGGGAAACGCTCATCCACGTACCGGGTGTACGTCTGCTGCAGATCCTTGAAGGTCTCTGCCCGCCCGTTGAATCCGGACGGAACGGTTTCCCGCAGATGCCGGTCGAACGCCTTGAATTCGTTTTCACCCATCTTGCGGGTGCCCAGGTTCAGTGCCTGAACCCCACAGCCAATGTCCACCCCGACGATGTTGGGGACAACGGCACCGCCCACCGGAACAGGACAGGTGAAACCGATCACACAGCCCTTCCCGGCGTGGTGATCAGGCATGATCCGAATGGATGCCCCAGCGAACGCCGGGCAGTCCATCATTGCGTAGATCTGGCGCAGCTCCTCGGGATCCGGATAGTTCCCATAGACCACTGCCGAGGTACGCCCACCAGTTAGCTCAAGACCTTCCATTTGCCACCTACTGCGGAAAACGCTCCACCAGCGCCTTCGCTGCGATTTCAGGCTTGTCGTACAGCCCATCCAGTCCAGGAATGGACTCCCACAGGTTCCCTGTCACGTACTTGTCGATCCGCCACTTACCCGTGGCCTGATCCCTCAGGATGCTCACGATTGTGTTGGTGAGATCCCCCTTGATCTCGGTGACAAAACGCAAACCCTCCGGGCGCAGGATGAGGAACCTCCTGGTCGTACCCAGGCGAGTCGAAATCTGGTTCGGACTCAGACGCATCAGCCTACCTCCCAAGGGAGGTACTCCGGCGATGACAAGACTAAGCCGACCAGCTCGGGAGATTAGCTCTTGAAAGAGACTCGGGGAAGGTCTTCAGTGATGAGCACGGCTTCCAGCGCCATTTTGATTTGCTTGGGGTCCTTGAGCTTGGATACCAGTTGTCGAAAATTCTTTCTGGGTCGGTAACTTACTGGAATCTCCTCGAACAGATCTCCGAAGAGATCCTCGCCGAGCATCTCTTTCAAGGCTGAGATGCTTGATCCTGGGTTGATCTGCACCTGAGTTGCAGGAACCGTGACCGTACATCGTGCCCCAGGAGCATCCAATCTCACACACCCCGGTTTCCCAGAAGTGGCATGGAGAGCTTCTTTCCGTAGACAATCCTTGATAGGTTTCAAGCTGTCCGAAGAAAGCTTGGAAAGATCCCAAAGAACTTGACCTATCTGGATGCACTCCTCCAGAGGGGGTAGCTGTTTCCGATCACGAAGGTTTTCACACTGGTGTCGAAAACCCCACCATAGAGTTAGAAACTCTTGCACGGGGGGTGTCATCGCTTCTTCGCCTTTTCAGATGCCTCTAGCAGAGTGTACTCCCCTGGAAACAAAGCCTTGAAACAATCCTTGTGGTAAATGGCGGAGCCTGAGCCACCAGCTGATGCACGAGACCAGACACAGCGATCCTTGACAGGGATCGCTCCGTCGCATTTGCGACAAGTTCCCTCAGCAGTAACGCTGATCATCCGGTATGCCACCCCCACGGCTCCAACTGCCGATTGCGGAGCCGGCACGGGAGGTGCCGGGACGGCTGCGGGTGGTGCCACAGGCTGGGGGCTCAAAGCAGCCTTGCGAGCGGCTTCAGCCTTTTTTCCGGCTTCCGCATCCTCAGCCGCCAGTTGCTTCGCTAGCTGTGTGAATTCAGCGGACAGCCCATTGACACAGATGCCCTTGATGGGACACGTAGTGCAGAGGGGGCTTTGCTCAGAGGCACAAGAAAAACAACTCGTTTGGCTGATAGCCAACGATCTGATGTAAGGATCCGGGTGGTAGCCGTCCTCGGGATTTCCCGGGCCGACAATCAGGCTCAAGGTATCAGGAGCACTCGGCACGGTACTCATCATATCCCCCTGAGGAGGTGCCTTCGGTACGCATAGTGCTGAGGATGCAGCCACGCCATTTTTTGTTAGCGTCCATTTGCCCCGGCCTGCTTTCTCCGCCAGCCCCTCGTCACAGAGATCCTTGTAGGCGAATTGAATCCACCGCTCGACATTGGGAGTACCTGTCGAGCAGTTGCCATACTGGGTGCGTGTGATTCCCATCATGGCGCAAATGGGGTCATAGGTAGTCTCGAAAGACACCACTGCCCCTAGATCGAACTTCATTTTGGTGCCCAGCACCCGAAGGAGGGGCTCCCGGAAATTCTTTCCACTCAGGGTCTGTGCGGCAGGCGTTGTGGACGCAGTCACCGTGAGCCCCTTTTGCCACCCACCTGATCTAGCAGGTTGCCTGCGGGAGACCTTGCTACGTCACCTTCATCAAGGGTGGCGAGATGCCCGTCCATGATCTTCCGGGCTTTCTCTCTGTTATCCCGATCGGGCAGGCGATCCAGCCAGACTCGCGATGACAAAGCAAGCAGATTCTTTGGTACCGACTTGCTAGGGTTGCACAGGAGGATATCCTGCGCCATGCGGGCTACGCTGCACAGCCCTCGATGACTGAATTCACAATGAAGCTCATCTTTGGCAATGGCATCCCGTAGCAGCTTGGTGGTATCCCCGAGCTTCTTGAACGCAGAGGGGCACCGCTGTGCCAACACGGGGAATTTTGCCCTGAGGATGGGCTCCTCATCACGCCAGTCCATAGCGTGAAACTGGAACCCAACATCAAAACGCTCCAAGATCGAAGCATCAATGGGTCTTGCGGAGATCATACGCCCCCGCTCATCCCCGCCGCCCGAAGTGTTTGCCGTGGCAGCAATGATGGTTCCGGGCAGGACATCGTAAACCAACCCTGCGGGGCCATCGATTCGCTTGGAGATTGAGTCTGTGACGAGCCGCAGCTGCTCCCCCTGATCAGGGTCTGCCCGGTCGAAGTCGGTCAGGAGGACAAGGTAGGGGATCCGGATCAGCTTGCCCGTGACAGGAGAAAGTGTTTCGTAGCCATCCCGCAGAGCCTTCGTGACGGCGCCCTCCTCCCAAAAGGTACCTTTCTCGGTGAATCCTCGGGAGAAATACCAGGATTCGATGTCAGTTCCTGGCTTGATCTGACGAATCATGGCAGGCGTGCGGGTCACCCAAGACCAGTAGTGGAAAAAGGCGTCCTTGCCTGTACCGGGCATGCCCCAGATGAAACAGCTACGTCCCATCCGCAGGGGCACCACTGTAAGGCAGATATCATCCCCCAATTCCCCGTACTGTGGCACCCGGTAGTGCTCCGGCATGGGCAAGCAGGCTGATGCCGGAACCAGGGGGTTGACGGGAAAATCCACATTGGCAATGCTGACCGTCAACTCCGAGGGGGCAGGGGGATGTGACCGGTGAACGTTGGGGTGAGCAGCCTGAAATCGTTTCAGAAGTCTGGAAGAAACTGTCAGGGCTCCCGGATACTTGGAAAGGTACTCTGCAGTCGAGAGACCATGAACTTCCAGCAGGTGATTTGCCAGAAAATCCGGGATCTCCACCCCGCATTCCCGGCAAGGGATCATGTGCCCCGTATCCGACATCCTTCCTCCCTGAACCACCCTGCAGAAAGCAGCTGGGTTTTGGAACGACCTCAAGTCGAGACAAGTACTCCCAACTGTTGCCCTCTAAGCCTAGGGATGCTTTTTTCAGGCTTAGAGGGGGTGTCCACGGAGTACCTTAGTGGGGTGATGCCTCCGGAGGGACAGGATGCCGGATATTTTCGTCAAGCGGGCTACTCTTGATCCTTGGATCAATGGAGCTGAATATCGACGTTCGCACAAGGCTAGCGTTATCGCCATCCTAGGAGCCGAAGCCCCTCCCGTATACAGCAGAGGCAGCAAGTTCTACTCCATTGATCGTTGGACAGCTCGTTTCCTAGTCGAGGAAATGGGTACCTGGGCGAAAAGCAACCCGGGCGGAATGCCCACTCACGACGTGGTCTCCGCTTGGGTGCAAAAGGTCAATGCCAAAGCCCGACCGCATCGAGAGATTGTCATTGCCAATACCCCCAATGTGCTGCCTCGTAGGGTGGCTCTGGCTCTTACGGGGGGAGCCTACCACGAGTCTTTCCACCCCAAATACTCCTGCCGTCGTGACCTTGATGTGTTGGAAATCATTTCCATCGTCATTCCCCGTTGGGCAAAAATCTCGGACTGGTCGAAGTACACCAAGTCCCTGCTGAAATGGCAAAACATCTGTGATGACATCTGGATCGAGCGGCATGGCACGGCTGAGTTTGAGGGCACCTACAGCAAAATGTGTGAGCTGGCGGACTTCATCCTCTCCAGGGAGGAAACCAACTGGGAGGAATGCCGTAATGAAACTGGGGCTCCGCCCACAGCGATCAGGATCATTCAGGCAACCTTTCGGGAATTGGGCAAGGGTTATCCGACCGACAAGGTGAAAGAACGTCTGGATAGCTATCACAAGGACAACGAGGAAGCCTTCAACCTCGTTGTTCATGGCCCCCTGCGACCCATGCTGGATGAAATCCTTGCTGCACCTGTAGACGATGACCTTGCCAGCCTGCGGGTGGCTATGGATGTCCTCGTTCAACTGGCTGAACTCAGCCATCAGGATGATGAGAAAGATCAGTCCGAGGATGGAGACCCTGGTGATGGGGAGCAGAAATGCCCCCAATGTGATGCTGAAGCGAAGTACCTCAAGGTACGTCCCAAACCCAATGGTCGAGGAGGGGTCGTACCCGGTGTAGGCATCGTGACCTGCACCAAGTGCGGATGGCAGGATGAGGTTAAAGTCAGCCCCAAGAAAGACAAAGGCAGTGGGGGCGGAAACAAAGGAAAAGACAAATCCGAGGGTCCAGACATCAAAGGCTTTGGGAATAACAGCCTAGATCCAAAGGACAAAGATGACCCGAAGGACAAGAATGATCCGAAGGATGCAGCAGGCTCCGGGGGTGAGGATGATGGGGACACGGACGTTGGGGACACGGACGTTGGAGCCGGAGGGGACGGCAGCGGGAATGAGGGTGAAGGTGGGGATGGGGATGCAAGTGGTTCCAATGGGGGTGGCGAGGGGAACCTCAATGATCTGGAGGGGCATGCCGCGGGTGGTCATTTCGATGCAGGGGAGGACTTCGAGGGTTACGACTGGGAGGAGATTGCCAAGGCAGCCATGGAAAAGGCTGACAAAGACGAAGGTCTCCTGGATGTCAACACAGCCCTGGAGCAGGCTGTCAACGAGGCTCTCGCCAAGGAAGACCGTATTTTCGGAGCTGAAGAAGCACCGTGGCGCCCCTATGATCCTGGGCTGGACATCGCAGCCCTGGTGCGTCCTTCCGGGCGTGGTCAGGACAACGATGCCAAGATTGTAGACCAGTACCTAGAGGAAACCAAATCCATGTGCGCCTACTTGCGGAGTCGTCTCCGCACGGTAGTTCACAGCCTGGAAATCGTCCACATCACCCATGGCAAACGTCGTGGACGAGGCTTGTCAGGTCGGTTCATCACAGACACCGTAAGCACCCTGAAAGCTCACGAGCAGCCCCAGCACGCTTATTACGATCGAGGGGTCACGATTGACACCAAGATGGCGGCTGCCATTGTGGAGGATGAATCAATCTCCACGTCAAACATCAGGGAACTACTGGCAAAGATCATGCTTGCTCTCACGGAACCACTTGATGGACTGAATGTGCCTACATTGGCACTAGGTATCCGGGATGGTAAGAATTCTCCGAGGGGGTACTCACATTGGGGTGGGAGCCTCCCCCCAGGAGAAAATGCCTCGGACTACCACCGCTTTGATGGTGTCCGCTACGATATCTTTAAGGACTGGCATGAAAAGTTCCCCACAGTGAAATGGCGGTTCGCCAATGTGCAATCGACTGGGGGCACCCCTTTGAGTGATGGAGTCCAGTACGGACTCATGCGTTTATCTCAACGGGATGAAACGCACCGTTTCCTGTTCGTCGTAACAGATGGACAACCGAATCCTGGACACGAGAAAGTGATCAACCGGCAGATCCGGTTGGCAACCGAAGCGGGCATCAACATCATTGGGGTAGGAGTCGGTAACAGCGCCGTTTACGTCAAGAAGCTTTTCCCCGATAGCGTGTGGTCAAAGGACATCGAGGACATTCCTCGCTTGCTGGTTGCAAAGCTCAACGAAAAGGTAGACCTCTTTGGCAAAAAGAGGGGGTGCAGGGTGGCACGAGTATGAGGTTGCAGTACGCAAAAATGTGGACAGGATCCTGTCAACGGTGTGACAAAACCACCAATGTCTACATCATGAGCAAATTCAACACAGATCTGATTTGCATGGGCTGTGATCATCTGGAACGGCAGATGCCTGAGTATGCAGCTGCCTGTGCAGCTGATGAGGCAGCCATTCGAAGAGGGGACTACAACTTCCCCGGCATAGGACTCCCGGAACCGCCCAAGGTCGATGATCGACCGGCGAACATTTTCCGTCAGGCTTAGATTCGGTTCCGGGTGAGTACTTGGATCGGAGGTGCCGGGTGAAACTGGATCAGACCGAGATTGCGGTGCTGCGGGAAAAGGGGAAAGCCCTGGTCACAGGGCGAGAGCACCAGCTTACTCGAATGTCTGATGATGAGCTTCGAAGATTCGTGCTGGACTACTGTTCCGGACAGCTACTCACCAACTTGGATGTTCCTGAAAGCATGGTCGGGATCGTCTTCCTCCCCATCTCCATGGGGGCGCTGAATCTTCCTGAGGGCATCCTTGCGGAATTGGATCAGATCATCCCGAGACCTGGCGCCCACCCGGTCTTGATTGCCAAGCCGCAGCCGCCCACGGAGACTGAACTCCCCGCCAAACCGGTACAGCCTGAGGTTTTGACTGGGGATCCCGACCTGCTTGCTGACCTTGAGATGGAAATCAACTGGCACATCAACCAGCAAGAGTTCATTTCCAGACGAGATGCCTACCTTGAGAATCTTGCCAAGGAAAATGCACTGCTGGAGCAGCAGTATCAGGAGTCACTCAAAGTTTGGGCACAGCTGTGTCAGGAGATCCAGGCAAAGAACGCAGCCCTGCACGATGCCTTTGGGCAGGAAACACAGCGGGTAGATGAGCTGAACTCCCCTTTTGAAAGCAACTTTCAGGACTGGGAGCTACACACAGCACGCAGACAGGAGGTGGAGCGAGGAGCACACATTCAGTATTTCAGTCTGATTGGTGTGATTTCGGGTAGGTATGCGGATGCCTTTCCTACTGGAATTAATGGTCTCCCAATGTTCCATACCATTCAGTTTGTTCACCCAGAGGACTGGAAAAGGGCATCAGCAGCTATTAAGCGTGAACTGGAACGAGCAAAGACGCTCGACGTCTAGTGGGAGGAGGCAGCGATGGGTCAGTTCAAGGTGGAGGCTTCGAAGTCGTCTGATGGAAGGCAGCTCATCAAGGTACGTTTTGTCAGACAGAGTCCTGATTCAGACTCCACTGCCATTGTCGCAGTGTTTCAGTACGTGTTCCCCGAATCCTTCTGCTTCACGGAGAAAAACCCGGGTGTGCTGGCTCTCCTATCCGTTGCCAGGAGCGACACGTTCGAGTCAGCTCTCCTGACGGAAGAGGAGCGCCAGATGGTGTACTCTGCAGCAGCAGAGCAGGCATCAGAGCTGGTGAATACGGATGAGGACTAAGACTAAGCGGGACTTCCTTAGCATCTGGGACAAGGTTGCCGATCAGTGGATCCTGGAAAAGGGGCTCAAGGAAAAAGGCAGTGATAGCGACAAGTATGACACACTGCTGTGGATTGCTTTCCTGGAGTTGTGTGACCCAACTTTTGCCACGGCAGCTGAGTTGTTTAGGGCTGGTACCATAAGTCAAGAGCAGGTCTTTCTTGCCCTCAAGGGTGCCAGCGTCCTTGCTGGCGAGAGAGCGTCTCGTTCAAATACTGAGGATCATCCGTAACCTCGCGTCCCACCCAGGGTGGCAACTCGAAGATCTCATTCTCAGTTGAAAGCTCTAGCTCCGCCAGCACCAGTCCCTGGTGCCGATTCTGGAAAAGATCAATCTCCCAGGTGTGACCCTTGAAAGGCACCCGGTAACGCATCTTCTCCAGCTTGTCTGGAACCAAAGCATACAGCTCCTGTGCCTTTGCGAGATCCAGGGGCACGTTGATCTCATAACGGGTGATCGCAGAGACCCCACGTTTTACGGTCATCTCTGCGTTCTGCAAAACTGCCAGATGTGTGCCCATCAAACGAACACGCACACAGAATCCTTGCGAAGTCGGGATGTAGGCTTGACGGATATATGTGTATTCAGTTGGCAGAATGGGCAGGTATTTGTCCCTAAGCAGGAACTTCCGCTCGAATTCCATTTTGGCTCCTTCTAGATGTCCGAAGCCTCCCGGGTGTGCAGGTGGTCTCGGCTGCGTTCATTGCACTCAGGGGACGCCATAGTGGCGTACGTTGCCCGTACCACCCAGCCCTCAGACCAGGAGCCATCTTCTTCCTTGAGACGCACTGTAGCCCCTCTAACGGCAACCTTAGAGGGGATCCAAGAGATCATCTCGGAGCCATTCCGGATCAGGCTACACTGGGTGTGGGTTTCAGGCTTCGGCATCAGATTCCTCCACGGCTACCAGTGCTAGTTTACCATCTAGAACTTGAACCATACAGTGGGATGGGATCTCTTCCAAAGACCACGGGAGAGACCCCAGAATCTCTTTGGCATCTTGCGGTGACATATAAACTGTATGGCAACGTAGGGGGCAACGAATCAAAAGTTTGGCGAAGGTGCTTGCCTTGATCATAGCAACTTGTGATCCTTGCAGAGCGTCGTTACAGCCGCAAGGGCATCCTCCAGACCACCTGCGTGAGCCCTCAATCTGGCGCACTCATGTTCCGAAGCCAGAAGCTGCTGATGCCTTTCCCCAGAAAGTCGCAGCCAAGTGTTAGACCGAGACTCCAAGGTCGAAACCTGGAGCATTCGAAACTGGATGCGTTCCACAAAGACATGGGGGTCTCTGGGTAAGGGCTCCCCGGGAGCCACGATAGCCCAAAGGATCTCCAGATCCTTTTTGCAGATCAGCTCGATCAGCGTTTCCGGGTCTGGGTCTTCGCTGGACATTGTGACCTCCCAACAGGATCTTACACCAATTGAGGGATTTTCGACTAGTGCTCGAAGTCCATCTTCTGCAATTCACCTAACAAAGCACGGAGATGTATAGCGAAAACTGCGTCCATCAATTCCATGGAGATAGTCTTCCTGGAGATAGTCT
>Ga0172379_10004104_pt1 | contig 22040 bp, 19 predicted proteins | sample GrowelOW334metaG_FD_119756 | JGI IMG/M metagenome (GOLD analysis project Ga0172379, IMG submission 119756) | Groundwater microbial communities from an aquifer near a municipal landfill in Southern Ontario, Canada - Groundwater well OW334 metaG | ecosystem: Environmental > Aquatic > Deep... | reverse complement strand
CGAGATTCCCGGTCCGGTGACGGTGCAGGACTTCACGCCGCTCGCTCTCCAGGTGATGGCTGAATTGCTGCCCGGAGAGACACGTGTCGGGCTGGCGGAAATGGTGGCGTTCGGGGCGAGCACTTCAATTGAGGCGAAGGCCGGTACTGAGGTGCCGCCCGGGCCCGTGCACGTGATCTGATAGGTTGCGGTGCCGGCGGTACTGATGATGCCGGTTGAGATGTTGCTTGGGGTGATCGCATCGGTCACAAGAGTAGGGATGGTACACATAGTGGCATCGGTGGAGGTCCACGAGAGGTTTGAGGACTGACCTTGGTCGATGATTAGTGGATTCGCCAAGAGCGTGGCGGTTGGTCGTGCGAGGCACACGTTTGGCGTCGCAGAACAGCATTGGGCCGGGACATTTATTTTTGGCTGTGAGGGACCCGAGTATGAGCAGCCGCTAGACGGCGGATCTGTTGTCACGCATCCCTGGCCGTAGCAGGGGTTGATGGTGACGGTTCCCCCGCCGGTGGAGTTCGTACAGTTAACGGTCAGTGAGTTCCCTGCCGAGGAGATAACGACTGAGCCGGACTTCGCGCCTGAGGTTGCGTATGATTTAGAAACGCTTGCTGTGGTGCCCGAGAGGCTGTCGGTACCGCTCCATGCATAGGTATAGGTGCCGTCGCCTCCGGAGACGCCGGAGGTACTCCAGGTGAATGAGTCACCGACAAATCCTGAATCAGGTGATACCGAGCAGGAGCCGGCAATGGCGGGGTTGGAGACGGTGACGGTTGTCCACGGACCGCAGTTGTTGAGTTCGTTTGATTCGGTGATGGAGCCCACATCATTTCGATCTCTCTTGTCTGCACAGACGCGGAGCGAATACGTGCCGATGGAGGCGAAGGAGTACGACTTGCTAAAGGTGTTGGTATTGCCGGCAGCAAGAGTCGGCATCACGACAGCCGGGAGGACATCGGTGATAGTTCCCCCGCCGTTGATGGCAGTCGCCACCTGCAGGAAGTTCCTGAAGAGAGAACCAGTGCTTCCTGTACCGACATTTCTGACGATGGAACTGAATGTAGTGGCGGTGCCGGTCAGCGCAGTCGTGGGAGAAATGAGGTCGGTGTCGTTGATAGTGAGGTCAGGAAGCTGGGCGCAAGTATTGGTGGTCTTGGTCCACGCGGTGTTTGAACAAGCGTATGAACAGGCGCCGGAGTATCCGGTATCGCATGCACCAGCAGAAGAACCCGAAACGGTGTCGGGAAGCACACAGCCGCTGATGGTTGTGGCGGCGCAGGTGGAAACTACGCAACTCTGCGTCGCTGCATCCCAACTGTACCCGCTGTTGCAGGAGTACTGACATTTTGCACCGGAGTTGGATGCGGAAAAGGTGTATGGGGTGCCCGCAGAAAGACCAGCGGTGTCGCCAGGATACGTACTCGAGTTTGTCGGGAGCGTTCCGGTACACGAAGGGGCAGCGACCGTAACCGGCATCCAGTTGCCGCAGTTGTTGCCTTCATTTGATTCGGTGATGGTGCCGGCGAGAGTGGCGTTCGCCGAGAGCATGCTCTTGTCGGCGCAGACACGAATGTATCGGGTGGTGCCGGCGTCCGTGACCGGGAATGTGTGTGAGATCGAGGCGGTTGCGGTGCCTCCGGCAGTAAGCGCGGTTGCGCGTGTGTCTGTGCCGATGTTGGTGACGCTCTGCGTGCCGGCGACATTGTTGGCTTTTTGGAAGAGGTTCTTGAATCCCGCCCCGGTTGAAGCATTGACGTTTGAGATGGGGGCGGAGAGAGCAACGTTCGTGCCTGCCGTTGCTGCGGTGAGAGAGACATCGCCGGCAGTGAGATCGGGGAGGATGGGGGTGCACGCATTCGAAACCGCGCTCCACGTTCCATTGGAGCACGCATAATTACAAGTGCCGGAATAGCCGGTACCGCAAGCACCAGCAGAACTGCCTGACACAGTCGTCGGAAGCACGCAGTTGCTGATGGTGGTAGCAATACAATCGGTTCCTACCGCCGTCACGGTCAGCGCAGAACTTGCCGTACCGCCGGGACCCGTACACGAAAGAGTGTATGTATTGTTTCCGGCCGTCGGATACGGACCGACCGTTTCTTGCCAAAGACTCCACGATGGGTTGAATCCTACGCTCTTTGCTCCTGACCACGACCCGGAGGCGGTGCAGGAGGTTGCGTTCGTTGTGTACCACTGCAACGCCGCGGTCGCGCCACTCCCTGCCGTAACCGTGAGCGATGATGAGTAGGAAAGGGCTGATGTCGGAGATACATAGAGACCGACAAAAGGCAGTGGCTGAGCTGTCACCGTTATGGTGAGCGGGGTTGCGGCGGTCGTTCCCCCTGGTCCGGTACAGGAGAGATTATAGGTATGGGTCCCTGTAGCCGTGTAGGCGGGCAATGTTTCAGCTGTCCATATCGCGTCTTTTGACCCCGACCAATCGCCCGAGGCAGTGCAGGAAGTTGCGTCGATCGGCGACCAATAGAGCGTCGCCGAGTTTCCCACATATACGGTTGTTGCATACGCGTTTAGGGTGACCGTCGGCGGAGTCAATTCCTTGGCGGTGACCGTCCTTGTGACACTTGTCGTACCGCCGGCACCAGTACAAGTAAGCGTATACGAGTAGCTCCCGATAGTTGCGTAAGGTCCAACTGTTTCTTGCCACATGTAGGGCCACGATAAAGTATTGCCAATACTTTTAGACCCCGACCACGAGCCGGAAGCGGTGCAGGAGGTTGCGTTGAAGGAACTCCATGAAAGTACGGGGGCTACGCCACCGCCAGCGATAACTGAGAGCGCCGTTGCATACGTGAGGGTCGTTGTCGGAGATAAATACAGATTGACAGTCGGTGCCGGTGGAGTCGTCACCGTTATGGTGAGCGGGGTTGCGGCGGTCGTTCCCCCCGGTCCGGTACAGGAGAGATTATAGGTATGGGTCCCTGTAGCCGTGTAGGCTGGCAATACTTCGGTGGTATACGAGGACGCTTTCGAGCCCGACCAATCCCCCGAAGCAGTACACGAGGTTGCGTAGTTCGGCGACCAGTAGAGTGTCGCCGAGTTTCCCACATATACGGTTGTTGCATACGCGTTCAAGGTGACCGTAGGCGCGGGCGGCGGAGTGATATTGACGGTTACCGTTGCGCACGAAGACCACGCGCCGTGTGAATCTTTTGTTCGGAAATAGATGTCGTGAGAGCCGAGGGAAAGGTCACTTTTATAAAATAAGAAATCGGTGTTGTTGAGCAGAGTCCCTGCGGTGCATGAGCCGTCACGCCATTCAACCGCTGCGGTATAATCGCCGGTGTCCGGGTCTGTAGCGGTACCATAGAACATAATCGAGGTGCCGCTAACGGTCGAATATGGATTGGTGGTCGGCGTAACAATGGTCGCTGTGGGAGCGTTATTGGGAATGCTTGTGACAACGGTAAAAGAGATGGGGGCGAAGTCTTGGCCATCTCCGTCGGGAATTTTATAGCAGGGAGCGTTGGCGCCGGCTCCGCAATAATTGGATGATCGCACGAGACCCAATGCCAAGACACCGACCGTGTGTGCGCCGAGCGAAGAAATGGTGACGTTCATCCCGAACGTTCCGGTATTACTCGCCGGCCTTGGAAAACATACCCATCCAGGATTGAAATAGAAATTTTGATTGGTAGCGTCAAGACCCATTCCGGCGACCAGATGACTGTTTCCGCCTGCGTTCCAACTCGTTGCATCAAGATATGGGATCATGCAGATGTACGTGTCTCCTGCAGGGACCGCTGAAACGTCGTAGGTACCCGAGATCAGTGCCGGCGACAGTGAGAGTCCGCTGACCACCGGAGTATTGAGTGTCACCGAAAAAGCCGTCGAAGACGGATACAGGGGGTAGCTGGCGAACGCATGCCCTGGCGGAGCGAGGAAAAGAAGCGCGAACAAAGAAAGAAAAATATAGCGCTTCATGGTGTTGTGGTCGCTCGTTGAACGTTATAACCCGATTGGGATAGCGAATTCTTTGCGAGTTGCTCCAACTGGGCTGCCGTCATCGGTTCAGCAGAATTGGTTTGGAGCGGGATTCCCTTTCGTTGCACCGGTGCAGACAAGGCCTGCTCGCATGCTTTGCGATAGGTTGTATTCGAAATGGTTGTGCAGTCTGCGAGCGTCTTACTTTCAATGATGCGTGCGATTTCTTGCTGCAACACTACTTCTTCCGCATTCGTCAGCGACGCGTCCGCACCTTTTTTATACGCATAAAAAATTGCGCCTACGATACTCGCGGCTACCACTATAGCCCCAGCAATAAGCAAGATACGGTTCTTACGTCCGATCATAGGTTGTAGACATCACGCACTCTTAGTATAGACCATTGGGTCCAAGGGCTGCGAGAGCGCGTGGATAACAACGAGCGCTCATACAAGAGGCGGCCGCCCCAACGTCGATAACGTTAGAATTCTTTATAATTGATCGGCGCATTTACTACGGCCGATTTCTTGACGTGAACACCTTCAGAGTTCACACAATCGACTGTGTAGGTGGTCTGGGTGGTGACGGAATCAACGACGGTTTTAGCGTCTAGACAGGAATCTGTCCACGATGGGTCGGTGCTTTTTGTGACGACACAAGAATCGACGGTGGGATTGGCGGGCGTACACTTAATGGTGACATTATCTTTTTTGGTTGGATCAACGCGCGGAGGAGTGGTCTGATCGTTTATCGTAACGACCACATCGGGAGTAAGAACGGCAATCGTCGCGTTCGCGGGCGGCGGCGGGCCATAGGTACCGGCATCGCAGGTGAGCGTGTAGTTGTGGTTCGCCAGATCCGGCCATACCGTTGCAGAACCGCTGATGCGGCCGCCCGTCACAAAACCGCTACCACTGCACGACGAAGCGCAGAGTGCGCCGTCGGAAACCGACCAGGTGAGATTGGCGGACAGGCCTTGTTCGACGGTGCTTGGGGTCGCCGTGAGGGTGGCGGTGCAGGACTTAGTTGCAACGCTCGTACACGCTGCCGTCGCCGTTTTACCCGACGTTGAATCGGTCACGGTAAGCGATGCTTGTTTTAAACCGGCTGTTGTATACGATTTTGTGAACGTGGGGACGGTATCGTAGAGGTCGTCAGTACCGCTCCATTCAAAAATGTATGAACTGGAGCCTCCTGAAACTGAAGAATCCCAGGTCACTGACTGCCCGATGTATGGACTGGCGGGAGAACCGGAGCAAGAAACGGCGAGCGCCGGTGGCGGATACACACAGTTGTCGCTCACGTATGTTGAGTTATCCGCGGTGACCGGCGGCTCGGGGAATGCGCACGCCGGATAATCGCTCTTTGTTTGGCGTCTGGTCACTTCTCCGGACGAAGCCGCAACACCTGCGGCGTTAGCATCACACGCGACTTTGACGTCCTTGGTGAGAGGAGCGGTACAGGAGCCAACTTTCGCCTCAGTACATCCCTTGGGTATTCCGTCAGTACCCGTACAGGTCCAGTGGTAAGCGTTTACGTCGTTAACATTGTTGAGGCTTTCTCCGATGGTACAGTCGTAGTGAGTCGCCGAGCAAACACCGGCAGTGGTTGCCGGAGGTGGATACACGCAATCGTCGCTCACATACGCTGAGTTATCCACGGTGATCGGCGGCGCGGGGAATTCGCATGCCGGATACGCGCTTTTCACTTGACGTCTGGTCACTTCTCCGGAGCTGGCGGCGACACCGTCGGTGTTAGCATCACAGGCGACTTTGACGTCCTTGGTGAGAGGAGCGGTACACTCGCCTGGCGGAGGCGTGCAGGTCGGGTAATCGGCTGCGCCATTCTCGCACACGAGCGAGCATCCCCAGTCATTTGCCGGTCCGGAAGCGTTGTAATGGGAATCGGACGTTATGGTACAGCCGTATTTCGGCGCGGAACAAGTTGTGAGCGACCCGCAGGACCATTTCCATGTGGTCGTCGTATCCGCCGGCGAACTTGCGTTCAGTGTTCCCTTCTCACACGCAACGGCACCGGTCGGTTCGGGGTCTTGAGGAGTCGTGCCACTTCCGGTGCCGCACGCATCAGCAGAAGGAATGATTTCCGGAACTATCGGTACCAACGGCGGCGCGGTCGTACATACACCATTCACCACGACCTGTCCTGAAGCACATCGGCTTGTCGCACAAGGGATACTCATACTACCGTTATAGGTTCCATCGCTTGAGCAGAGCCATGCCACCTTGCCGCCGAGTTCAGGGAACGTCTGGTTCATAGAAACGCTACCGGTCGGGCACTGATAATAGCCTTTCGGGGCCGTATCATAGCCTGTCGCACCAGACGCAAACACGTGCGCATTGGCAGTGCCGCAAGAAGGAACCGTGACTATTGCACTTGAAACAACGACCGGCTCCCATGCCCCGCAATCATTGCCGGGATTCGAGTCATCGGCAGAGTCGTTTCGATTCCAATCCGTATTGATATTCGCGCACAGGCGAACCGCATAGGTACCGACCGTGGGAAACGTGTACGAGGTCGAAACGGCAGGAGACGAGGCGTTTACCGCGAGCGAGGAGATCACCGGCGAGGCTCCTTTTCGCACGAGTGATGCCATACTTACTTTCACTACCGTACCATCGGAAAGCGGTATCTGAGTTGATGATGTCGGATCTAACTTCACTATCTGGAACGTATTTGGAAATCCAGGACTTCGCGAAGCGGTCACTTTGCCGATATTGGAGATGACCCCGGAGAATGCAACCAACTGATCCTCGATCGGGGATGGAGGCGTGATGGTGGTATCGCCGGCGGTGAGATCCGGCATAGGAATTGCGCACGCATCGGTTGCACTGCACGACCTCGATGACACTGTTCCGGAACAAAAATTGTTACCGCCACTGCAAACTTGCGTTTGGGTGGATGTCGCTGTACCGCACGCTGTTGGACAGTCCGCGGAGTAGGACCATGTGCCGGTCGGACATGACGCTTCGGTCAGCCCGCCATTCGCACAGGTTGGCTCGGGGGATGTACCCGTGCACTTGGTCCCATCCCATGTATCTTCCGTAGCACAAACGCCGCTCACAGTTACCCTGCTCAATAATTTACCCATCCAATCGCTCGGCGAGGTCACTTCAACCAAATTGAACGCCACAGAACCATAGGGAATAAATTTCGCTTCACTTGTACCGCTACTGCTATACGCGAATGTGCTTCCTCCATCGAGGAAAACTTTGGCGCTCAGGGAACTGGCGTCCCAGGTAATAGTGGAGGAGCAGGAACTCGCTCCATTCGCGATGATACAAGGATTCGGGGAAGCGCTGATACTGGGAGGAGTATCGGTGAGGGTGCTACATCCGATAAGATAATAGGTGGATGCAGGAGGCAATTGAAAGTCGCCGTTAAATCCGAGGGATGGCAAGGGAGTGATACCAAAACCGATAACAGCATCGCCCATAAAATCGGATGCGAGAGTGACTTCTATTAAGCCGCCAGTGAAATACGTTATGGCGATGGAAATGGCGATACTTACGAGAGGGTCGTTGAAATCAAGACCGAAGAGACCAACACCGGCCTGTCCGGACAAGTGTTGCTGGTTCACTAAATTATTATTGTATGCGGTTCCTGCCAAACCACTTTTAAGCTGGTCCATCGTTCCTGTGTAGGGAGCGCCTCGGTAATAAAATCCACACGAATTACGGTCCTGCGTAACCATTGCGTTTCCGCCGACGTCAAGATAGCCAATGTCTCGGTAAGTAAAATAATCTTGCGTAACAGGAGGGTGCAACGGGTCGTTGCTCGGAATCTGTACTGGAACATCATTTTCACTCATAGCAGGCACTGTCCAATAAGAACCAGAAATAACAGTGCCTTGATCGTCTATAGACGGACCATAAAATCTCCACTCGGTAGGTTGCGTCTCGTCGGTGATTTTGTTTTTGAAGTAGGGCGCACTCATATACGAATCTTCATAATACGTACCGACCATCACCGGGGGTATATACTCCCAGTTTGAGAGGTCGTTGATTTGTATCGTCGTGGCAAATACGGTCTGCGGCAATACACATGCCGCAAAAAATAGGATGGGGAGAACTATAACGAATTTGTTTTTAACGAATGACATTTGGTTGAGAGACCAGTTGAGTCCCAACGCTCAATATGTGGTAGCCCCACCACCAGGTTGCGGCCCACCAGATGATGGTCCAGACGATGATGACGAGCGCCTGCTTGCGATACGGTTTTTCGGTGAGAAGCGAAAAACCGAAAATAAATCCGGGCATAGGCGGCAAGAAAAGAGCGATGACGAGGCCGACCCACAGCCATTTCGTCCTTGATTTCAAGACCATTTCTTTCCCGATGTTTGTATCTGCACTCATGGCTTCTCCATCCATAGTTAGTATTGAAATTACGATTAATCGCTGACCGCTCGATTAATGCTAGCACGGGAAATTCTGCATTAGCTGAACGAGGAGGCAATGTGTGAATTAGAAAAAATGCGGTACGTGACGTACGCGACCGCGCTGCCGATGAGCGCGCCACCGATGATGTCTGACGGATAATGGATGCCCGCGATGACACGGCTTACGGTAATGAGCACGGTCGCAACGAAGAACCATACGCCCCACTTCTTGTTGTAGAGATACACGGCGGTGGATAGAGCGAAGAAGAAGGTCGCGTGTCCCGAAGGGAACGACCACGCACTGTCGGTGAGGAGTTGGTGCACCGGCATGGCGAGGAACGGTCGCGGGCGATGGATGAAAAGACGGATGAGTTCCGTAACACCGAATCGCGCGACAAGTGCAGAAATGCCGACAATCAGGAGAATCTGCCATTTCTCGCGTTTTGAATATTGAGAAAAGAACACGAGCGCGAGGAGAAGGACGACCAGAAGATATGGGAGATAGGATGCGAGAAATACGACCGCACTGTTGAATACGGGCGACTGCCCTGCCAAATTATTGAGAACAAAAAAAATCTGCGTATCCAAAGCCATTCCGCATACTATATACTATCCGTACTTCAATGCGCTATTTGAACGCCACGACTCTCATACTTCCGGGCGCAATTGCGGTACTTCTCGCACTGGAGTTCATTTTCGCAGTGCCGAGTTTGTACTTCGTCGCGATATGTACCGGTATCATTGATATATTCATCGTTGCGTACCGCGAGATCCGCGTCGGCAACAAATCCATAGACTTCATCGCATTCCTCGCGATGGCGCTCGCACTCTTCACCCATGAATATCTCGCCGGCGCGGTCATCGCGCTCATGTATACCGGCGGAGAGGCGCTTGAAGCGTATGCTGGCCGGCGCGCCGAAGCATCGCTTGCGGCACTTCTTGCACGCATCCCAAAATCGGCGCTGGTGAAGCAATCGAACGGAAAGTTTGACGAGGTACCGCTCGCGGAGGTTCCGGCCAGTGCGGTCATCATCGTGCGTGGAAACGAATTAGTCCCGCTCGACGGTCTGCTTGCCTCTTCTCGCGCCGTGCTCAACCTTGCAAACCTCACTGGCGAGCCGTTGCCCGAAACCGTCACGCAAGGAGCGGTCATAAAAAGCGGAAGTGTGAATGCGGGCGAGGCATTCGAACTCACGGTAGAGGGCACGCTCGCCACCTCCACGTATGCAAAAATCGTCGACCTCGTTAAGGACGCTCAGCAGAATCAATCCCCGTTCGTGCGGCTTACCACTTCCGCAAATCTGCCGTTCACCTTTCTCACACTTGCGATTTCAGGGGGCGCGTATCTTTTGACCGGCGACATTACGCGCGTACTTGCAGTACTCGTCATCGCAACGCCCTGCCCGCTCATCATCGCCGCGCCGGTCGCGTTCATCGGCGGACTCTCGCGCGCCGCGAGCCGGAACATCATCGTGAAGACGCCCGCGGCGCTCGAATCCATCGCCAGTGTCACCACCATCTTTTTCGACAAGACCGGCACGCTCACGCTCGGTGAACCTCAGTTGACCGGTATCGTACTCAAAGCGGCGAATGTGAACGAAAATGCCGTACTCTCGCTCGCGGCGGCGCTTGAGTTCCATTCCATTCACCCGCTTGCGCATGCGGTAGTTATGGCTGCGAAAGACCGCGGACTTTCTCCCGCACCGGCGACCGAAGCGAGCGAAATTCTCGGCAAGGGAGTGAGCGGTACGGTCGGCGGGAGATATTTGACGCTCGAACAAGCGCCGGAAGGAGATCATAAAGAAGGAGGTATTTCTCTCCTTCTCAAAAGCGACGGGAACCCGCTCGCCGTATTTCATTTCTCCGACGTACTCAAAGACAACGCGAAGAGTTTTCTCACCGGCCTCGCAAAAGAAGGATACAACGTGTCGGTGCTCACGGGCGACCGCAAGGATCATGCCGAGGCGATATTTGCGGGCCTTTCGCTCAATATTTGCGCGGACTGCACGCCTGAGGACAAATACCGCCTCGTGGAGGAAGCAAAAAAACGCGGTGAAAAAGTCGCGATGGTGGGTGACGGGCTCAATGATGCGCCGGCGCTTGCAAAAGCGGATATCGGCATCGTCTTTTCTGGTACGGAAAACAGCGCGTCCATCGAAGCGGCAGGTGTCGCCATTCTGGGGCATGACATCATGCTCATCGGCGAACTCTTTGCGCTCTCAAAACGCTCGGTACGCATCGCAAGCCAGAGCGTCTACGCCGGCATCGGTCTCTCTACCGTCGGCATGACCCTTGCTGCAGGCGGATTTATTGTCCCAGTCGAAGGTGCACTTATTCAAGAAGGTGTCGATGTCGCGGTCATCGTGAACGCGCTCCGCGCAGCCTTTCGCCCGCGTGGTTGACCAAAAAAGAATCCCCAGCCACGAAGTGGCTGGGGACATGAGCGAAAGCATCAAAGACCTTGGTCGGGATCGAGTGTCCCAAACGTCGGACCTGGGTAGAAGCGACCGTCGTCCGGGCAAATGAACACGGCGTTTCTCCCCCGGAGAAGTTCCACGACGTCAGGTGACCTCGCGAGATATTGCAATAACCCGACGTACGCGAGGCCCGACGAAGGTCCCGGTTGCGGTTGCACTTCACCGAGAAGCTTGCGTGTCATAAGGAATGACTCCTCGCGACCAACTTCGGCGATATCGTCCACCGCCGATTTGTACGGAAGTGTCACGACCGCCTCCATCTGATCGTAATCGCGATTTCCGGGTACCCGTTCGCCTTTTTTCGGACGGACGCCAAGCACAATGATGTCTTTGCGAACGCTCTTGAGGTACTGAGAGACACCCGTTATAGTGCCGCCCGAACCCATACCGCCGACAGCGAGATCGAGATTATTGCCGCAGGCACGCAAGAGTTGCGGACCCGTGCATTCTCGATGAATGCTCACATTCCCATCGTGTTTGTATTGGTCGAGCAACAAACTGCCGGGCTGGCTTGCTTCTTCGCGAGCCACTTCTTCGACTTTCCGCGCACCTTCCGGGCAGATGAGGCGAGCCCACGGGATCATGGTGATGACGCTTTTTTTTGCTTCTGGCGCATCGCTGGACATGATCACTTTGACACGTGAAATGCCGAACGCTGGCGCAAGCAGCGCAACTCCGTGCGCGGTATTGCCGCTCGACGGAACCACGAGCGTATCGACATTGTTGTACAAGCCGCTCTCAAAATCTTCCATCATCATGCCGAAGGCGGCGACTATCTTGATGTGTGGAATATTCATGAAGGCGACTGCGGCGCCGATCTCGATGTTGTGGCTGTGCAGATACGGATTCAGCTTAGACGAGAGCCAGCGAACTTTGATGAAGTCGTGCAGACGCGGATTCAAAGAATTGACTATCTTGTGCGCGCAGACTTCGGCCAATGACGGTTTCTTCATATGATGCTCCCTAAAAAGGACGAAAAAATACCCCTTCGTTAGAAAGGGCTTCTGGGCGGAACAATACTCCTAAATCAGGATGGGCGCCAACCTTTTTTGACCTCGGTAATCTGGTTCTTTCCGTCCACGAAAACGGTCGTAGGATGCGTCATTTTCTTCGCGTCTTCCTCACTTACGAGTACGTATGAAAGTATGATGACGATGTCGCCTTTTTTGAAATGATGCGCCGGCGGACCGTTCAGTACTATCTGACCTTTCCCTTCTTCCCCTCGCATGATGTACGTCTTCCACGAAATCCCGTTAGCAAGACTGTTGACCAGAACCGCCTGACCCGGGAGCAAACCCGCCGCGTCAAGAAGCAGTCCATCGATCGTGACGGAGCCGACGTAGTCGAGATCAGCATCAGTGACCGTCGCTCGGTGAATCTTCGCTAAACAAACATCCAATAGCATTGCAGAAATATATCATATCCGACCATTGTTGTGCATTACCGTGTCAACTTGCACTCTGCAGGTGGTATTGTAAAGATGTTCACTTTTTATGAGTCCCGTTAGAAATGACGGACTCACGGGTCGAAATGACATGTGCCAATCTATTATCAATAATAGTCTAGGGTTCGGGGACTGCGTCATGCATGTGTCCGTCCTATTTCTAACGGGATGAGCCTACTTTTCTGGGCGAACATTGTCGCATTGCTCTTTTCTTTCTTCGTCATCGGGGCGGTTCTTGGCGCCGCCTTCTCGCAAACCATCCGCGAGCGAGTCGCGAAGCTCCTCCACCTCGAGCATCTTCTGCTTTCTAAATCTTCGCACAATCCCATTCTCCGGCCAGGGCGGCATCCGTGGAATGCGGAAGCGGTTTTTAATCCCGGAGCCACCGTTCTCAATCACCGCACGCATCTTGTGTATCGCGCGGTCGGTTCCGATGGCGTCTCGCGCCTTGGCTACGCGAGCAGCCCGGACGGCATTCTTTTTGATAAACGGCTTCCCTATCCTATGTACGTCGCGCGCATCCCGCACAATCCGGCCCACCACCTGCGGCACTATTCTCCGATGATGTATCCCTCGGGAGGCAGCTGGGGCGGGTGCGAAGACCCGCGCGTGGTCGTCATCGAGGGGCGCATTTATGTGACCTTCAATATGTTCGAGAATTGGATGCTTCGCGTCGCCGTCATATCCATGAGCGTCGAAGACTTCCTCGCAGAACGATTTGAAAAATGGGAGGGCCCCATCATTCTCTCGCACGGTGCACGCGACAAGAATTGGGTGCTGTTCCCGCAGAAGTTCGGCGGGCAATTCGCTGTGCTCCACAGCATCATCGGCGAAGACGACAATCATGTGCGCATTGAATACACTGATGACCTCGCCACGCTCAGGCAGAGGGATTTCAAAAGCCCTGACCCGCAGAAAATATCCGACAAACTCATCGCCTGGCATGTGCACACGCGCAGTGCCGGTCCGCCGCCTATCAAAACTTCACGCGGTTGGCTCGTCTTTTATCATGCGAACGATGCGAAAGAGGGTCATCGCTATAAGCTCGGCGCGATGCTACTTGATCTTGCGAACCCGACAAAAGTACTCTACCGCGCCGCCGCGCCGGTGCTGGTGCCGGACGAGCAGTATGAGAACCACGGCAAGCCCGGCATCGTGTATGCCGGCGGCGCAGTCGTCCGCGATGGCAAACTCTTTGTGTATTATGGCGGTGCTGACAAAGTCGTCTGCGTTGCGACCACGCCGCTTGATGCGTTCGTCAACGCGCTCATCAAGGGTAGCCAGCCTGCTCTGTCCGAGGAATACGAGACCGAAGCCGATTAAGTATGTTCGTCATCCGCCGAGAACCAGATAATCCAGTCCTCTCGCCCCGCCGCGAGTATCCGTGGGAAGCGTTGTCGGTCTACAACCCTTCGGTCATTCGCGAAGAGCACGGCTGGCGGATGTATTACCGCGCACTCTCCAATCCCGCGGCACTCGTGTCCCCGTATGCCGGGCAGTCCAGCATCGGCGAAGCCTTTTCCGAGGACGGCCTTCATTTTCATTCGCGTCGCCAACTCATTTCCCCCGAAGAGGAGTGGGAAGAATTCGGCTGTGAGGACCCGCGTGCAACCATTTTTGAAGGAGCAACGTATCTCTCTTACACCGCACTTGGCGGCTACCCTTTCTCAAAAGAGAACATCAAGGTCGCCATTGCGGTTGCGAAAGACGGTAAGAACTTCACCGAACGACATCTCGCGACGACATTCAATGCAAAAGCATTTGCTATTTTTCCCGAGCGCGTCGGGGGGAAGGTCACAGCACTTCTTTCGGTCCACACCGATGAACCACCCACCGAGATATGCCTTGTGTGCGCCGACAACGTGGAGGATTTCTGGTCGCCGGCCTTCTGGGACGACTGGTACAAGAACTGGCAATCGCACAAGCTCACCTTGCGGCGCAATGACAACGATCATGTGGAAGTCGGCGCACCGCCCATCCTCACCAAACACGGCTGGCTCATCATCTATTCGTATATTGAGAATTATTTCGGCGGCGGTGAACGCGTTTTTTCCGTCGAAGCGGCGCTTCTGGATCGCGACAATCCGTCAAAGATAACCAGCCGCACGGAGTCGATACTCGTGCCGGAAGAAATTTACGAGAAATACGGGCTTGTTCCCAATGTCGTATTCCCCACCAGCACAACACTCGGCGACGAAGGAAAACTGGACATCTGGTACGGAGCGGCCGATACCATTTGCGCGAAAGCGAGCGTGCATCTGCATGACCTCATGCGCGCGCTTGATCCGGAAACTCCCGCACGCACATTCACGCGTGCGCCGCAGAATCCGATATTGGCGGCGCGCGGTGACAGTTTCGAAGCCCAAAATGTCTTCAACCCCGCCACTATCGACATCAACGGCTCCATATACATTTTGTACCGTGCTATGGACAAAGAGAACACGTCTACCATCGGCCTCGCCATTTCCAAAGACGGCGTGACCATTGACGAGCGTTTACCGGAACCCGTCTACGTGCCGCGTGCCGATTTCGAAATGAAAAAAGGAGGCAATTCCGGATGCGAGGATCCGCGCATCGTCCGTATCGACGATATGCTCCACATGACGTACACGGCGTACGACGGCATACACGTCCCTGCCGGCGCGGTCACGAGCATCAGCGTTGATGATTTTCTCGCCCAGCGGTTCGACAAGTGGAGTACGCCCTTTATCCTCACTCCCGATGGCGTGGATGATAAAGACCTCGTCCTTCTTCCGGAAAAAATGAACGGGAATTACATGCTCTATCATCGCATCAATAACCAGATCTGCGCCGATCTCCTGCCAAACCTTTTCTCCGGCAAACGCGTCAGTCGTTGCATCGAGATCATGGGACCACGCCTCGGCATGTGGGACGGGCTCAAGGTGGGGAGCGCGGCGCCGCCCATCAAAGTCGGCAACAACTGGCTCATGATCTATCACGGCGTCTCGCGCCACAAAACCTACCGCCTTGGCGCAGCGCTCCTTGACCCTTCCGGAACCTCGCTTCTCGCACGCACCGCCGACCCTATCTTTGAACCGGTCGAACTGTATGAAAAAGAGGGCGTAACGCCGAACGTCGTCTTCTCCTGCGGAGCGGTAGTGCGCGGCGACACAGTCTTCTTGTATTACGGCGCCGCGGACTCGGTCATCGGCGTCGCCACCGCCTCGCTCTCGCACATCCTCGAAGCGCTCTCATGATTCCTGTACAATACGCCTGACCCTATGGAACCCCTGGAACAACTTACCAAAGAAGACCTTGCTCCGATAAAAATGATCGTGTTCGATGTCGACGGCGTGCTCGTCCCTCGCGGCACCAAGATACACCAAGAAGGCAACACCACCACGCTCGAAACGAAAGTCATTGCCGAGAAACAGATAGAACAGATCAGAGAACTGAACAAAAAGGGATTTCTTATCAACATCAGCTCCGGGCGCGGGCTGTATATGCTCCAAGAAATGTTCCGGGCGATCTTGCCTTTTGTGAGTCTGACCTACGAAAGCGGTAGCGCCACGTGGTACCAAGGGAAACTCTATCAGCACATCAACAGTTTTGAAAAAAACAAAGACATATTTCCGAAACTGAAAGCCGTACATGATGAACGTATCAAAGGGTTCGAACCGAAAGAGTTCATCATCACTATCCACTGCACCGAGAAAGTCCAAAAGATCGAAGACATCGTGAATGCGGACCCGAATCTCTGCACCGTGTGGAACGGTGAAGCATACGACATTTTGATCAAGAACGACCAAACGAAAGCGCTCGGCCTCCGGCACGTCCGGGATATTTTCAATCTTCAGAAAGAAAATGTGATGGCCATCGGCGACAACTACAACGATCACGAATTACTCGAGGAAAGCGGCTTGCCCATATCGGCCGACAAAAGCCGCGTTGAGGGCAGGTTCTACGTCCCGCTTGAGGGAGAATTCCTCCCCGCCGATGTCCTCATGCAAAAGGTCTTATCTCTAAAAGATTAGAGTGTAATAAAAAAGTTAGATTTTAAGCCATTTTTCGTACTCTTCACACTGTGATTTAAGAAAAGTCCTGTACTAAGTCAACGCGTTGTTGACACTTTCTAGGTACGCTTCAAGTCTTCCGAATGGAGTTGTCCCGAGCGATTAATGAACTCTCGTTTGGTTGTACCAGTCCACATACGCATACAGATAGCGTCTTCGGTGAGCTTTGGAAATATGGCTTGAGCGGGTCTTGCTGTGCCATTCGGTCATCAAGGTTTTGATGAACCGCTCCGCCTTCCCGTTGGTCCACGGATGCTTCACTTTCGCGTTGTGCAACACCAGGTGTTGCACAATTTAATCAGAACGGATCGAATAGATAAGACTCATCTTTCGCTATGCTCGAATCAACGAATGCGCGATAGTCGTGTACTGTCTCAAATTGATCAAGAACAAGTGACGAATCAAGCAATTTCCCGAAACGATTCGGACCAAGATAGTCACGGTAGCTCGACCATTCGTACTGATGTTCATTGTCCGCTACGCCTGGCAATTCTCGTGGATTACGATGAATATATGTCGAGAGGTAGAGTAGCTGGTCATTGTCTTCAATATGTACTGCGCGATACGGTCCTTGAAAGAGGTGCCCGACCGTCTCGTACTTCGTGTTGGAATATTTCGCATACGCATTAAGCACCCGTTGCATATACCGAGTGACGCCTGACTCCTCCACTTCACACACTGCCAAATGCAAGTGATTGGTCATAAACGAGAAAGCTTCAAGTGCGACATACCGAGTATCGATGATTTGCGAGAGCAATTCTGAGTCAGTCCCATACAGATCTCGGCTTTTATATTCCTCGACTGCCCTGCTTATGTTTGGTATAGATTCCGGCGATTGGAGATGCGTGATAAGAAACAGCATTCTCGCCCGGTCGGAATCGTTTCTAAAGATATCTTGTTTATTGTTTCCACGAACACAAAGGTGATAGTGCTCTCCGGGCGCAAACTCTGTCATTCGTAACGGCATCCATTTATATTCTCTTGCAATCGCCACTTGTGCAACACCAGGTGTTGCACAATTACTCAATTCTTCATAAGGCGGACGAGGCGGATGGTTTCGAAGGAGTGGCGGCCGTGGAGCGCGTGAAAGATAGGCGAGAGCTTGTCGCCGGCTGTCGCTGCGAGTGCTTCGTGTATTTCATCGACGATATCGATGGGAATGAGATGAGCGAAGTCGGTGCGGGTGAGCTTCCCTATTTCGGCAAGTTCTTCCAAGTGGTGCACAATGGTGGAAGCGACGAGCCCACGCGCTTTCGCGACCTCTTTGAGCGACTTGCCGTCACGTGCGGCTTGCAGCGTCTCCGCAAGCCTTCCGGGCAATCCTGCATTTTTCTTACTTCTTCCTGCTCCTGCTTCCTGCTCACTGCCTTCTACTATCGCTCCACCCATCGCCTTCACAAACTTTTTCTGCATATCCGTTTTTTCCGATTCCGGCATTTCCGCGAACGCATCACGCGCCGCCTCACTGGCGGCGCGAAAATCCCGGTCCTTCTCAAGAATCTCCGGATGCACTTCAAGCGCGCGCTGATTGAGCCCCGTGAGATACACGCCGCTCAAACGGCGCACACGCGAGAGCGCCACGTATCCCTGCCCGTATTCAAACGCTTTCGATAAGTCCATGATGGCGGCGTCCATGCTCATCCCCTGACTCTTGTGTACCGTCATTGCGTAGGCGAGCCGAAGCGGTATCTGGGAAATGCTTGCCTTCACCTTTCCCTGCTCTTCCAATTGCCATTCCATTGGCTCGGTCGTTATCCGCAGGCCGTCTTTGGTCTTCACGATAGGCATTCCATCGGCGCCCCAGCCGCTCACCACGCCGAGCGTGCCATTCACGAATTTTCCTTGCGGAGAATTCTTGGTGAACATCACTGCCGCGCCCTCTTTGAGCTCGAGCGTCTCTGGCGAAAGGCATCCGCGAATGAGTCCGTCCACCAGCGAGTCTTTGCCTTTTGAACTCATATTGAATTTCTTTGATTTGCCCGGAAGTTTTGCGAGCTCTGTGGCATTGATGCGGTCCACGTCCGCATTGTGCGAGAAAAGTTTCGGCGCGTCGGAGGGACTATCCGCAGGCTCGGTGTGCCGCAGCATAAGTCGTTCGTGATGCATCTCTTCGACCTCCCCGGAACGTATCGCAGACAGCACGCTCAGGAATTCCGAATCGTCCTGGCGGTATTGCTCGGTGAGGTAACACGTTATCAAATTGAGGTCGCGCCACACTTTTGAGGTGAACGTGAATTTTACGTCGCGGCCCCGCGAGATCGGCGGCAACTGGAAGAAGTCGCCCACGAGAATGACCGTGAGTCCGCCGAAAGGTTTGTCTACGCGGCGCACTTCTCTGCAAATGGAATCTGCCATTTCAAACGTCTGCGCGGAAAGCATGGAAATTTCTTCAATGATGAGCACTTTCGCCTTCGCGATGCGTTTTGCGATGTGTTCCTTGCCGGCGATGCGGTCCACGTCGGCGCGCGACAGCGATTCATTGATGCCGATGCCGCTCCAAGAGTGGAGCGTCATCCCGCCCACATGCGTCGCCGCAATACCGGTCGCCGCGGTCACCGACGGTTCAATGCCGCACTCGCGCAACCACGAAACGAATTCGTTTATCGTGTGCGTCTTCCCGCTCCCCGGTTCACCCGTGAGGTATACGTTCGCGCCCGTTTTCAAAATAGTGAGCGCCTCTCCTTGAGTCATGCGGACACTGTATCAGTTTCGTTCCCAAAACAAAAAGCCGGAGCATGCTCCGGCTTCTCAATGTCAGCGAACCTGCTGACCTATTTCTCGTCAGCGACCTTCTTGCCGACGAACCAACCGATGATGGCACCGACCACGGTCAGGCCTGCGCGCGCGGGATTGGCGTGGGCCGCGGCGTTGGCGATACCGGCACCGATGACAGCTCCGGAAACCTTGCCTTCATTGCCCTTGATTTGCGCGCCGGCACAGCCACCGAGGCCAGCGAGCGAAACGGAAAGGGCGGCGACAGCCATCAAACGTACCAAACGATTTTTTCTCATCACGACTCCTCTCAGTTGTTACGGCCAAAAGTTCAGCCACTATACACAATAGCAATACCTGGCAAGCGTGCAAAACTACAAAAATGATAAAAGTGTATTATTTTCGCCTCAATGTGCTCCCGCGCCTCCACCGATCTGAATGTCGGTCGTGCTTGCGGTCGCGGCAGTCGTACTGGCAGCCGCATCAGTGGTACTTGAGGCACTGATGCGTATCGTACTCGGTATCGTTTCAGTGGTGCTTGAAGCCGTAACAGTCGTGTTTGGCACTACGAGAAGTGTTGCGTTGATGCTCGCCTGCTGATACAGAATACCCAGATTGAAAGCGACGATAAATGCCGCTAGGAACACCACCACGGCAAGCAATTTTGAATACCAGGTTACCCTGTTCCATTCGACACTCATATAGTGGAGTATATCAAACCGCACCGCTCACTTGTTAGCCGCGATGCATTCGATTCCAGATGCGCGCGAAGATGTAACCGAAAACGCATCCGACAACCCAGGTCACGACGATGAGCGTCGCTGACGCGGTGAGGTCAAACGGTTTTACGATCCATGGCACGCTGATCATGTGCGCCCAGAGAATGAAATCAATGAGCGCTTGCGCCCACCCGAAAGCGACCAAGAGAGACCAAACGACATGCCATCCGCCGATGAACGCACCGACCGTGAGAGCCGTCTTTCTAGGGTCAATGTGGTGATCCATAAAAATGTGTTATTTGAGTAACACCTTAATGATACCGCCGCCCCGCAAAGCGGGGCGGCGCGGGGTGCATAACCTATATGCTAGAAACCAATTTTAGACGGCGCGTTACGGAAACCGAGAAGGTGAACGCCGCTATGAAAAAGAGCATTCCGGTAAAGCAGGGCGTCTGAGTCGGAGCCACTCCGGGCGTACAGGTGACGGCAACCGTACTCGCGCTGATGAACTTGTAGAAGGTCAGCGCTTCGTAGGAAACGACCGATGCCGCGAACACCACACCGAACAATAGGAAATTCCGCAGCCGGCACTGGCTCGCATACGTCGGGTGTTGATACACAGCGAGCGACCAAAACAGTGCAACGAGAAATGCGGCGGAGCCCCAGAAGCAGGCGGTCGCAAGTGGGTTCGGCACGGCACAACCGGTAAATCGAAAGAGTGTACCGTACAGCTCTAGGAAATTTCGCAGTTGCGGAATGAGTTTCGACCACGCGAAAACCGCCCCGCCGAGGATGACGAGCGATTGTATGATGAGCAATTTTTTCGTTCGTGCGTCCATAGGTTCTAGCGGATACCGGTGTCGCAGGAAATGTCGGCGGTGGCGTATGCGTTCGGTTGAACCGTTACATTCGTGTCGTTACAACGAGGAAGCGACATCGTGGCTCCCGATATGACGAGCGTGTAGGAGCCGGGCGGAAGCGAGAACGAAAACGCACCGGTCGCATCCGACTTCCCTGTCGTTAGAGCCGTGCTTACGCCGGCGCGATACACGGCTATGTTTGTGGCATACGGTTTGTCGGCGCATTGCGGGTCGGGCGGGATACGCTGCACCGGACACGTGGGCCCGAGCAACACCGTTCCGCGCACGCCGGAAGCGGATGCGGGAATAGTTGCAGTGCGTTTCGCGATTCCAAAAGTAAATATGTAGTCGCTATTTTTTATTTGTATCCCCGCTTTCGGTGGTGGAAGGACGTCGGTAAGAGTGATGGTCTCCGCTTCTGTCGTTATCGGCTGACCGAGGGTGAATGTTTGCGTTGTCGTGCCCAAGCCGCTCACGAGACGTGCTTGCAATTTGACGGTCCCTGCTTGGATGCATTGCACATCAATGGGGCATCGGCTGTCTTGAAGCACGGCGAGCGGAGTGATGCTCACGTCAAGTCCGCTCACTTTTTCACCAATGACGGCACCAAGCGAAATCGGCCCGCTTGCAGGCACCGGACACTCGGCAAATTCGCAATTCGGCCCGGTGCGCCCGACGGCGGAGCCGTCGGGACAGAGCTTCGCCTCCTGGGTACACGCCACCGGGCTCGGTGCTTTCGCCACATGCGGGATCGTCGTCCAGAGCAGAATTGTAATTATGACGGCTATCATCCCGGTAACGATCGCATAGTTTTTCATACCCCAAGTATATACCCCGAAATGAGGGTGTATACTTCGCGTTGGACAATCCGTTCCGTCACGGAAAAGGAGATGGAAATGACCTGCTTCTGGTGCGGCAAACCGCTTGGTTTCTTTCATGCGCCGGTTATCATCTGCGGTGTTCCTCACGAAATAGACAACAGTTGGTTCAACAACTGTGCGGCAAAGTACAAAGAATGGCACGAGCGGCCCCAGGAAGTGGCCATTCGCTTCACCCTCACTCACTGACCTCGTGCCTCTCGCTCACAAGCTGTACGTAACACTACAGCTTGCCTCTTTTTATTTCATCGCACGGCAAATTTAAGGATTTACGAAACCCTTAATTATTTCATCGCACGATGTTTGAAAAATTCCACCTGTCGCAGGCGCGCCTTCGCCTCAGCGAGCGTTTTATAGGTGCCGAACTTTCGCACTTTGCCGCTTTTTGTTTTCTTCTCGCCCACCACCACGTAGTTCCCGCCGACTTTCTGTATCATGGTTGTAAGTATATATGCAATGAACCACAGCCGCCTAGAAGGCGGCTGTATCCTTTGCGCACTAAAGTGCTTAGTTAGGAAAATCCACGATGGTGAAGTCGTCTCCACGTTTGTCGAAGTCTTCGTCCTGGTTTTTGATAT
>Ga0172379_10004103_pt1 | contig 22045 bp, 19 predicted proteins | sample GrowelOW334metaG_FD_119756 | JGI IMG/M metagenome (GOLD analysis project Ga0172379, IMG submission 119756) | Groundwater microbial communities from an aquifer near a municipal landfill in Southern Ontario, Canada - Groundwater well OW334 metaG | ecosystem: Environmental > Aquatic > Deep... | reverse complement strand
TTCGTCTTTTACCCGCGACCTTAGGTACGAGAAACCACTTACTCCACCACTTGGAAATACGTTATTGACAAAGTTGACGGATGGGGCGGTTGTACTGACTATTCGTACGTTATACGAAAAACTTTGGTACATCTGGGGTGGATAGCAGACGCCAAAGCGCATAAAACAAAAAAAGACTCAGGTCTCTTTGGTGGGCTCTTTGGGAAGAAAACAAAAGATGAACCGACTCCTGGTGTCACACCGACAGCAAAAAGAAAAGGCATCGTTCTTTTCAACACTGACGGTGCCAACAGCGACGAAACAGCGACAGAGTGCCTGTTGCAGGAAATGCAGGACAAAGGCTATTGTGTTTACCTACTGTTTTTGGCGTTTAAAAATCAGGGGGCGAATTTTAAGTTCATCTCAAGGATGGCTGACAAATTTGACAACTGCGGTCTTTGCGTCATTATCGATCTGAAAAAATTTATTGAGAAAACAGACGAAGAGCTGAACGAAGAATTGGTTACGCAAGAACTCGTCGACTGGCTCAAAAAATAATTGGGCTTCGACAAATAAATTGTTCTTTAATTTAACACAACCCCGCGGCATTCGTGCCGCGGTTTTTTACTGCAAAAAATACTCCGGCACGTCATGCTCCGGAGGCTTGTTTTTACTTATCCCAAAAACAGAGATTGTAATTCTTTAACTCGAGTTTTCCGTTCGTTCCGCGTTCCGGATTTCCTTCGTACATCGTCACGCCGCAATTTATCGGTTTTTCATTTTTGTCCAAATAAATAAATTCTTCGGGCGACAATCTTTCATAATTGGCGCGGAAGGAAAATATCGTCAAATGGTGGGTAATGATAAGGACGTGCTGTTCGGCGTATTCGCGTATGAGCATGTCGGTGAAAAGGCGGATCCTGTCGCGGACTTCCGGCACGGATTCACCTTGCGGATATTGATACCAATATGAATCGGAACGCTCAAAAAATTTCTTTTGTTCCGGATGAAATGTTTGGAACACCCGCCAGTCATTGTAGAGAGTGGAGAGCCCGTGTTCTTGTTCTCGGATGCGGTCATCGTAGACGACTTTAACACCTTTCAGATCCGTCCACCGCGTCCTGATTCCGTTGAATGTTCCGCGTGTTCGAAGATATGGCGAAACGAAAATGATATCAGGGGTGGGGTGGCCGGACAATAAAAGATTTCTACCGGTCAACTCTGATTGTTCAATCCCTAAACACGTAAGCGGGGTATTGTAATCGCTTACGTCGAGGGCGTATTTCTCGCTCACGGCTTCTGCGAGGAGCCGTGTTTTTGTCGACGTGTGGAGTTTTTCAAACTCTCGCTTGAATTCCTGATAAAGCGGGTCCGCCTCTTTTTTGGCGCGAAGAACATTGTATTCTGATTGACCGTGCCGTACGAGGGTAATGGTTTTCGGCCATTTCATTGATCTCATGGAGTATCTCCCGTGTTTGGGTAAAAAGACAAAGAGCGGTATGTTGCCACTATAAACGCTATCATAAATTTAAATAAAAAGTCAAATTCTTGGCTTAAATACGTTTTCGTTTGAAGAACGATGAAAAGCTCTTGTTCAGCTCTCGGTTTTTGTGGCGGCGGATGCGCGGTCAGTATTGAAACGCAAACAGGAAGCCGATTTAATGTCGATGAAAGGATATGTCCTCACACGAAGCACACATTGGAGTGGGAAATTTGGCAGGAATATGATGCATCCATCGAACTGAAAGTAAATACTTAGTTATTTTAACACGAAACACAAACCGCCGGACTCGAGTCCGAGCGGTTTTTCTTTATCCGGGTATTACAAGTCCGCCAACTTTTCCTCCGGCCGTATTACGATGAATCTTTTTTTCCAGGCTTTTTGGAAATCGGGGGCGGAAATTTCTTTAGCGGCGGTTTTTGCGGCGGGGTCGTTGTAATAGAGCGTGTCGCTATCAATGCCATTTATGACGACGAGGTGCGGGATCGGATTTTTTGGGTCCATTTTGTAGTGCACGGAAACAATGATCGGGCCGTCTTTTAATTGATCTTTGAAATAAGTGAAGGCGGCTTTGCTGGTTGATCCGGAAAGGTCGTACGTTTGTCCGTTCAAGCCGTAATTTTTCGACACACGCACAAGTCCTTGGTGCGACCATCCGGCGCCGGCGATATACGCGCCTTCGTCGAGTCCTTGCTCAAGTAATTCATTCACCGTTGCTATTTGAGGTTTATAGTAGTCAACAACCATTGTGAGGCTCGTAATACCACAGCCGACCTTCTTCCATTTTGGAGAAGAAATGTCCGCGAATTGGGAATAGAATGGTACATCAGGAATAGTCGAAGACGCCAAAAGAACCTCATTGATCGAGGGTGATTCTATGGGTGTAACTTCATGAAGAACCCCCGGAAAGAGAGACAAAAGAATATATGACAGCATCTGTCCATACAATCATATTGAGGGAATAATGCAAGGGCTTTCAGATCCCTATTCCCATAAGGCAGACTTTTTGCCAGGGCTGGTACACGCTATGAAAATGCTGCACCCGTTCTTCTCCGGTTGCGAGCGTTACGTGGTAATCAACATCAGCCGTGACTCCCGAACGCGGAGTTTCGCTGCACTTGAACTCTCCGATCGGCAGGTCGTTCGTCGTTATATATTTTGTGACGGGGGCGGGAATGCGATCGGTTAGTATCGGCTCCGAGGTTTCCGCTTTTCTCCCGTCTTTCTTTCCGTAGAACTCGAAAATGAGATCGGTTCCTTTCACCCGGCTTTGAAGCAGGAGATATTGCTCCGTATCATTTACAAAACGGAGGTCGGGATGAGGTCCATAAATGGTTGCGTCGAGTCCCGCTCCATAATAGCCGACGACGTACCTGTGATTGGCGCGTTCTGTTATGGGAAGTCCCGCATTTAATGTCGCGCGGAAAAGCGTTGTGGCGATCTGACAGAGCCCTCCGCCGTATTCTTTCACACTTTTGTTGTCTTTAATAACGTACTCTTTTGTGTAGCCCTGCTCTGCGCTGACACTGCCGATTGAATCGACTGTCGAGAATTCTTCACCGGGCGCGATCAAAAGTCCATTCAATTTTGACGCTCCGACGGTGATATTTTTTATTCGGTCCGCCGTGCTTCCTTTGAAACTCGTTTTGGAAGAACCGACCAGGTCTGTGATCTTGTATTGGATGATCGTTTCTTTTGTGACACGCGGTTTGCCGACGATCACTTGGATGTCGATATTGAACGCACCCGTTTCCGGGTCGTAGCCGAGATCCGAAGCGGTAGCGAGATCTTTATGGTCCGATTTGAGCAGTGCGATGATCTTCACCGCTTCCTTGAGTGCTTTCGCCGTATCAACCACGCTGCCTTCTTTTCCGGGAACGATCTCTTCAAGCTTTCCTTTTCTTATTTCGAAACGACTGTTTTGTGCGGGGTTATCAATACCGGCGGCTACCGTTTCCGATAAATATGAATCCAGTTTTTTGTAATCGAGATCGATATCGCTGCCGTTCTTTATGACGAGCCACGATGCGAGTGTTTTTCCCCTCACTTTCCACGAGCGTGTTCCGTACCGAAAATATAACGAATTATGCTCAGTCAATTGTTTCGCAAGCGGGGTGAAGGGACGAAGCTTCGCTTCTGTGGTAATGGGAATGTTCGGTTCCGTCGAAAAACTTTCCGAAGATGAATCGAGAGCAGAGAGTTTTCTTTTGAGCGAGTTCATGACCTTTTTCATATCCACACGATCTCCGATTTTCTCGGGAACAATGGAGACATTTCCTCTGGCGCCAACTTCGAAATGCGCATCTTCGGAAACTTTAAGGAAAGGCTCGAGTTCTCGCGCGAGATACGAAGCGACGGCGTCTTCGCGGATCGTGGGGGAGAATTCATAATTTTTTCCGGAAAAAAGACTAAGCTGTTCTTTTATTCGCGTGCCAAAGTTTCCGTTTCTTCCAAACCGGAAAGCTTCTCTTATTGGCGTTCGATGATCTCCGGTCGAAAAATATTCAAACGATTGCTCGGGGGTTAGCCCTTGTTCCGAAGTAGGAATATATATTTTTTTTGCCGTATCGCCATTCTTAATATTTATCTGCAATCCGTTGGTATTGAGCGCCTCCGCTTCTGCATCAAACGTCGAGAGTACTTCTTCAAGGGATTTTCCGCCAACGGAAATTCCGGCGATTGATACGCCGGGATAAAATCTGTCGTTATAAATGAACTCGAAAACAAGGAACGCATCAACGAGGAGGAAGGCGATCACAAAGAAAACGATCCACCACGTTTTTGGAGGAGAAATTTTCGAGTGATATTTATTCTTCCAGTCTCTCTTTTTTGAAAATATCGAAAGACGAGGTTTTTTGTGCTTGTGCATGTAAAAATTAATTATATCAAATTTCGCGGGGATTTCATTCATTGACATTTAATGAAAATAGTGTTTAATTAACAATAGCACTGATTCTTGAAATTTATGGAGGGAAATATATGCTCTATCCTATTGAAAGCGAGACGCGCGAGATACGGAACCTTTCGGAGGTTTGGAATTTTGCGCTTGATACAGAGGGGGTCGGAGAGATAGAGAAATGGTTCTCGAAAAAACTTTCCGGCACGATCGCGATGCCTGTTCCGGCGTCGTACAATGATATAACCAACGATCCGGAGATTCGGGATCATATCGGGGATGTTTGGTACGAAACGGAATTCTGGGTTCCCGTTTCTTGGCAAGATAAAAGAATTTTTGCACGGTTCGGCGGCGTTTCGCACAGCGCGAAAGTCTGGGTGAACGGCAAAGAAGCTATGACCCACAAGGGCGGGTTCCTACCGTTCGAAGCCGACGTTTCGGATCTTCTCAAATTCGGCGCAAAGAACCGGATGATCGTGAAGGTGAACAACGTTCTCGATTGGGCGACGCTTCCTGTCGGAGAGATAAAAGTATGGAATGACGACATGCATCCGGACGGATACCGGACGCAGGAATATTTCCACGATTTTTTCAATTACTCGGGAATTCACCGATCGGTGACCCTCGTTGCCGTTCCGAAAGATTACATTGCGGATATTTCGGTAAAAACGTTTGTGAAGAAAACCGCGAGTGTTGTCGGGTATGAGATTGCCGTGCGGGGAAGTTCGAGCGCGGTCACGGTAAAACTTTTGGATGAAGAAGGGGTCATCGTTGCCGAACATTCGGGAACAAAAGGTCGGCTGATCGTTCGGGACGCAAAATTGTGGCAGCCGGGAAAAGCGTATCTTTACACTCTCGTCGTCGAAAGCGTGAATGAGTATGGCGCGTCGGATATCTATCGCTTGCCAGTCGGAATACGAACGGTCGAAATAAAAGGCTTGCAGTTTTTGATCAACGGAAAACCGTTCTATTTCAAGGGGTTCGGCATGCACGAAGATCACGAAACGATAGGCAAAGGTCATGACGATGCGCTCGCCGCAAAAGACTTCGCGCTGCTCGAATGGATCGGAGCGAATTCATTCCGAACCTCGCACTATCCGTATGCCGAAGAAATTATGAATATGGCTGACCGGCTCGGGATCGTCGTCATTGATGAAGTTCCCGCCGTCGGGATGAATATGTTTAATCGGAACGAAAAAATATTTTGTCCCGAACGGGTGCACGAAAAAACTCTCGAGTACCATCTTGAAACGATCAATGAACTTATCGCCCGCGACAAAAATCATCCTTCTGTCGTGATGTGGAGCGTTGCAAACGAACCGGCATCATACGAGGATGGCGCACGGTCATACTTTAAAAAGATCGCGGAGTACACAAGAAAACTCGATCGTACGAGACCGATCACGCTCGTGAACTGTTCCGGTCCCGATGAATGCAAAGTCGCGCAGCTTTTCGATATCGTGTGCGTGAACCGTTACTTCGGCTGGTATTCCGATCCGGGAAGGTTGGACCTTATTGAATTTCAGCTTGAACGCGATCTTGGCAAATGGTTCGCGCGTTTCGGCAAGCCGGTATTTTTGACAGAATACGGAGCCGATACGATCGCCGGATTCCACGCGGATCCGCCGATCATGTTCTCCGAAGAATTCCAAGTCGAATTTCTGAAACGTTACAACAACGTTTTAGACAATCTCGATTTTGTCATCGGCGAACACATCTGGAATTTCGCGGATTTCAAAACCAAACAGGGAATTACCAGGGTCGGCGGAAACAAAAAAGGAGTTTTCACCAGAGACCGGCAGCCAAAAATGGCCGCGCATATGTTAAAAGAAAGATGGAGAAAGAAATAACCAACCGATCCCGCCCAAGGCGGGATCATTTTTAATTTGATTTATCTTTGTGCTTTTCCGCGATCGCTTCCGCGAGGGCGTCGAGGAGGGCGAGGTCTTTTTCTTCCGGAAGACCTTTTATGAGAACGGGTGGAAGAATTTTCGTATTCGCTCGGGGGAGAAGGGACGTTATGATCTCGACGGCGCGACCGGACCAGAGGTGCGAGCCGAAGATGCCGTAATATTTCGCCTTTGGGATCACGGCGCCGATCACCGCGGCACCGAACGTCGCATACGGGTGCGGAGCGGCGAGTACGGTCGGACTTCCGACGAGGACGCTTCTTGCGTCAACGAGAGCGATGGCGAGTTCTCCAATGTCGGCGTCGGGAAGGCTGAAAAGCAGGGCATTAACCGATCGTTCCTTCAGCTTTGTTTCCAGATATTTTGCCATAAATTCGGTGCTTCCGTGCATGGAGGTATATGCAATGACGCACAGGTTTTTTGTTTCCGGCGCTACCCATTCTTTGTATTGATCGATAATAATATCGGGGTTTCGGTAGACGGGTCCATGGCTCGGAGCGATCATTTTTATGTCGAGCATGGAAATCTTTTCGAGATTATTTCTGACATGTTCTTTGTAGGGCATCATGATCTCTGCGTAATACCGTTTGGCAGAGGAACGGAGCTTCGGCGTATCTTCTGCAAACCCGCCGTCCGCAATATGCGCGCCGAACCAATCGCACGTGAACAAGATTTTATCTTCTTCGAGGTAGGTCGACATGGTTTCGGGCCAATGAACCCAGGGAGTGAAAACAAAACGCAACGTCTTGTCTCCGAGCGAAAGAGTCTCGCCGTCTTTGATTAAGAGGAATTTTTCATTCGGAATGTGCAGGAGTTTAATCAGGAAGTCTTTCGCTTTTGCGGAAGTGACAACTTGCGCTTTTGGAAATTTCTCCAGTATCGCGGGGATTGAACCGGAATGATCCTGCTCCGCGTGGTGGGCGATCACGTAGTCGATCTTTTCGATACCCTCCAAATTTTTTGCGAGTATTTCGAATTTCGATGGATCGACCGTATCGATAAGCGCTGTTTTCTCGCTTCCTTTTACAAGATAGGAATTATAACTCGTCCCTTGAGGCAGCGGGATAAGCTGGTCAAAAAGTGTCCTTTCAGGATCGATGGCCCCGACCGCATGTACTCCTTTTGTGAGTTCGTATGTGTGCATATTTTTTTAAATGGTATTATCGCATTGTACCATGCCCGTGTGATAAATTATAATCGCACTAGGATTATATATACTATGTTGAGTGAGAAATGGAAATAAAAAAAGTCCCGCGAAAAGCGGGAACTTATGGATCCAAGAATACTCAGTTGATTGTTCCGAGTTTATTTTAGCGACGGCCGAACAATTCCACCATCAGTAGTGCTAAATCTGCCGACATCTCTTTTTTTGGGTTTTGTGCAATATAACCGGCAGCGATATCGGCACCGATTTGGTCACGCCCCTCAATATGGTAATTCACACCGTGAAGTTGTTGTGACATTGCACCAAAGATTCCGGTCATTGGATCGTTACGACCGTCTCCCGGGTCATCATAGAGGCGGTTACATTGAGCTTCGTGGGCTTCGATCATATACCCCATGTTTCTGAGTTCACCGGAAACTCTCTCTTTAAAAGCACTATCTGATTCCTCTGTGCCCTGAGGAATCAGACCGAATTCTTGTGCGCGTTGTGCAGTTATTGGTAAGTTTGTCATTTCTTTATCTCCTGAAGTATTGCGGTTGAAAATATTTCTTAAGCATCCGACATACATTATACACCACAAATATAAAAAGTCAATACTTTGCGAGGTAACCACTCACACATCTGTCGCCGGCTCCGGAGACAAGTTACAGCGGTATTTTAAGGGGTGTGAGTAATTACTTTGTCTCTGTTTCAGGTCAGTCGAACAATGATACGAGGTACTCATTGATCGTTCGCTGTTCCATATCGTAGAAATTCATATTTTTTTCGTGGAGTTTTTTTGCGAGTGCCGTTCCGACGAAGCGCCAGTGCCAGGGTTCGTAGACGTAGAATTTGTTGTTCTTGGGATAAGAAAGAACGAAGCCATATGCGTACGCATTTGACGAAAGCCATTTATATGCGGCTGTCTTATCGAAAGCATCGGTCAATTGTCCCTGAAGACCGGTAGTGATGAAGTCGATGGTCGTGCCAAGTTGGTGCTCCGAATATCCTTGATCGGCGGAAAACGTATTCGCTCCCTCGCCGTACGACATTTTATACGCCGCTTTTAAAGCGTTCTGCTCGTTAAAAGAGCGATATGCGGATTTCACATATATGGTCACGCCGTCATATTTCGCCTTGTCGATCATGTCTGTAACTCGAGGGGCTACGTTCGACAGAATGTATTGCGTTTTGCTCTCATCATAGAGATACCCGCTCTTGATCTCCGACATTTTGGCGGGTACATAATTTTCGTTCAAAAAGAAAACTTTGGAATATTTTTTCAAAAGTTCCGGATCTGTTTGGCTTAATTTTTCGAGCGTCCCCACTGTTCCGCCGATCTTCTCGGTTCGTTCTTGAAGGGAAGCCACTTTATTCTTTTCTTCCGATAGTCTCATCGCAAGAGCCATGCTTTCACTTTTTGAAAGATCAAGATTCTTTTCCAGTACTTCTATTGAACCGATGAGTGCTGAAGTCGTACTCGCCGCAGAGAGAGCCTGATCGCGGAGTTCCAATCTGAGATCTTCGTAACGCAATTCTTGGTCGATGGTGTATTGATATCCGATATACGTGAGACCGCCAAAAGCGCCCACAAGAGCGATAGAGAGAAGGGGCAGAGCGTTTGGCTTTGTTCTTAAAAAATGGAGCATATTTTTCGAGACATTATATATGATATGACGGAATTATAGCAGGAAAAAGATACGGCGAAAAGCGATAGAAATTAGCGTAAGCATACAAAAACTCATATGGTTCTCATTCAATTAGCGTATCTATATGTGTAACGGTTATAAATATAACTGTTACGTATTGCATTATTGGTTTAATTAAGGTTAGACGCCTTACCGCGTCGACCTTTACTATTATGGATGAAGCACAAAATCAAGCGGAAAACGAAGGAAAATGCTCGAAATGCGGACATAATCACAGAGTCGGAGAAAAGTGTCCGGAGTGTGGTTGTATGGGGTAATCGAATATGCAGGAGAATATATTCCTATCTCCTCGCAGCCTAATTGTTTGTTGATTATCGAAAGTCGAAAGAAAAGAACCGCTTCACTCAGTGAGGCGGTTCTTTTCTTTCGACTTTCGAGCTTGGAGGATGTTCGGCAAGCGATTGTTGAGGTAGGAAAGATGAAATTTTATAAAAAAGTTATGCAAAACCAACAGTAAAGTTTTAATAAGATAAAAAGAAAACGCTAATACCAATATTGGATATCAGCGTTTTTTATTTAACCGCTGTTTTTTACTCGAATCACTTCCGCAGAGATGCTGACGGCGATTTCTTCGGCGGTATGGCTATGGATAGAAAGACCGATTGGTGCGTGCACTTTCGCTAACTGTTCTTTTGTAAAACCTTTATTCTCAAGTCGGGCAAAAATTTCCGTGACTTTTGTTTTGCTTGCCATCATGCCGAGATATTTCAGATTTTTTCCGAGCAATCCGCAGAGAACCGTTTCATCATGAGTATGACTCGGCGTCATTATGAACGCGTAGGAATTTTCACCTTCGGTAATAATATTCGGTAATGTTTTAAAAGGCGAAATATGCAATTCGTTGATAAACGTGTTTTTCCGAATAGTGTTAATGGACGGACGCTCATCCAGAATGACAATGCAAAAACCGAGAGAAGCGAGGATCGGAGAGAGGGCGAGCGCAACGTGTCCGCCGCCAAAAATGTATGCGGTATTTTTTTGCCCGAGCATTTCCTCATATGACCAGCAATGGTCGCGAAAGTTTGAGAAAGAATAAGGTGCCGAGCTTCGCTTTTCGATACACTGAATGCCGGTATCGGAGAGGCAAAGCGTTTTTGGCGCGCCTTTCGAGGAAAAAGAGTCTATACATTTTTGGAAAGTTTCAAGATCAATTTTTTGGATCGGGTGCATGACGATGGTTTGACTGCCGCCGCAGATCATTCCTGAAGAAAGTTTGTTTGCGGAAACCCTATGCACGCGATGAAAAATTTCAGGCAATAGGCCATTTTTTGCAAGCATTTTTCTTGCGGTGTTCACCATGTTTTTTTCTATGGCGCCACCGCCGATGGTTCCGATGATCTCATCTTTTGTCACTGCCATCGAAAAGCCGGACTGACCAGGAGAGTGCCCTGTCGATTCAACGGTAGTAATAAGTACGATCGGTTCGTTGTTTTGCAGAGAGTCAATAATAAATCCCAATATTTTTTTATTCATTTGAACCACACCGCTCCCATGGCGTACATGATTGCCATTATTGATGAGAAAATAGAACTTGCCGTATATCGCCATTCAAAACGAATTTTGTTTTGAATGATGTAATTGCCAAGAACAGTTAAAGGTACATTGGTGAGAAAAGACATTCCCGCGATCGGTAGAAGCGCCCAAGAAATATCCGTCAGTTGTCCCGTAAAAAGGCTAATGAATACTATATGACGCGCAATCCACAATGGATTAAAATATGCCAAAGCGAGCGCCGTTCGCATGGTGTTTTTTTTGAAACCTTGTTCGTATTTCGCCGTCCATTTATCAATGAGCAAAAACCAGTTCGGAACTTCGATCGCGTAGATGGTTCCGCCGAGCACCGCCATTCCAAAAATGCGCGAAAGGGAAACGTCGCCGTTAATAAGCGTGGCAATGGTGTCGCCGATTGCATAGATCAAAACACCGTTTTGGATGTTTTGCCATTTATAATTAAATCGTTCCATCCAACCTTGTTTTATTATAGCCATAATAATCGGTTTGAGTTTTTAAAGAATAATTCTACTCAAAAACTAACACGGAAGTTGCAAAAAGTCTACTAACTGCACCAGTCATGACTTTTTTCTTTTTACTTATCGTATAACGCCAATAAAACTTTTTCCGGAGTAAGCGGAGCATTAAAGTTCGCTTTTGTTTCCGGATTGAATGCTTTGATGGCGTTTTGGATGGCGAAGTAGGTACCGATGGCGTAGAGTAACGGGGGTTCGCCGATGGCTTTTGAATTGAAGGGTCCGAAACGATTCTCCGAATCGGCATAAAATTCGGCTGTTATTTCGGGCGCGGAATATATGTCGGGGATCTTGTAGCCGCCCAAATTCCCCGTGAGATTTTTCCCGTCTTTTCTATAGATGATCTCCTCGGAAGTGAGCCAACCGACACCTTGAACGACCGCGCCCTCTACTTGTCCGAGATCGATCTCTTTCGCCAAACTTTTTCCGACATCATGAATTATTTTTATTGAATCAACCGAATATGTTCCGCGCAAACAATCAACCGTTACTTCCGAAATAGCGGTGCCAAAAACATAATACGCATACAAATTTCCTTTTTTGTATTTCGGGTCAGCGAATATTTCCGGTGTGGTGTAAAAGGCGTGGGCGGAAAGTCCGATTTTGTTCATGTACGTTGAGATAATAAGTCGATTCCAATCCCAATCGGTTTTCTTCCCGGAGGCATACACCAATTCGTCTTTTATTTCTATTTCTTCCGGTTTACACGAAAAGTTTTTTGAAGCGAAAAGTTTCAGGCGTTCGAGAATGTTATTGCATGCGAGGATCGATGCGTTGCCGTTTAAGTCCGCTCCGCTTGATGCGGCGGTGGCGGACGTGTTGGCTATGCGCGTCGTGTTCGTGCTTTCGATTTTTACGCGCGAAGAATTGATAGAAAGAGTTTTTGCGACCACTTCGCGAAGTTTCGTATTCACTCCCTGTCCCATTTCTATCGCTGCAGTAGAAACGGAAACGCTTCCGTCGGTGTAAATATGAACGGTCGCGCTCGCTTGATCAAGAAAAGTACTTCCGTCGAAGGAAACACCGAAGCAGAGCGGATATACGGCAACGCCCTTTTTTTTATTTTTGTGCGAAGCGTTCCATTCTTCGGTTTCATTCAAAATTTTCGGAAAATCATATTTTTTTGCCGTTGCGTCAAAAATTTCATTCGCGATACAGTTTCTCATTTTCGTACCGTGTAAAAGTTCATCGCCATCAGAAAGAAGATTTATCTTTTGAAGCTCATGCATCGGTATGCTCAATTTTTCGGAAGCTTTTGACAGTGCGGTTTCAATGGCTATCGATGCTTGCGGGGAGCCGAATCCTCGGAATGCGGTTGCGGACGTGATGTTGGTAAGACAGCATGCGCCGGTCACTTTTACGTTCGGCACAAAATATGAGGCGGTTGCGTGAGCAACGCCTTTATGAAGCACCGGCAACGAAATGTCCGAATATGCGCCGGCATTTTGATAATGAAAAACTTCAAATGCAAGAATTTTACCGTCTTTGGAAAGCCCCATTTTATAATCGCAAGAATAGGCATGTCGCTTGCCGGACATTTCCATATCTTCATTGCGGGTGAGAACGAGTTTAATGGGTACTTTTAATTTGAATGAGGCGAGAGCTGTCATTCCCGCCCATTTTGCCGCTTGTGATTCTTTTCCGCCGAAACCGCCGCCAATACGGGTGACGTCCACCTCAATTTTGTTCATGGGGATTCCAAGCGTGCGAGCAACGATACTTTGCACGTGAGAAGTTGATTGCGAGCTTGAAAAAATTTTCAATCCGCCATTGTCGGTAGGAAGGGAAACGGCACGCTGGGTTTCGAAATAAAAATGTTCTTGACCGCCGATATCGATGCGACCTTCGACGACCGTGTCGCAGTGTTCCCATGTTTTTTCCACATTACCCATTTCATAAATTTCTGGGGAACCGGAAATGAGATTTTTTTCGTATGCTTCGCGCGGATCAAAAACGGGAGGCAGGTTTGTGATTTCACAGGTAATGAGTTTGACTGCTTTGCGCGCGATTTCGGCGCTTTCCGCCACAACGAGCGCAATGGGATCGCCGATATGTTTTACTTCTTCGGATACTAAAAGAGGCTCATCGTGTATGACCAATCCGATCTGGTTTTCTCCGGGAATATCTTTCGCTGAAAACACCGCGCGAACGCCGGGATAATTTTCCGCTTCTTTGGTATTTAACATAACGATTTTTCCGTGCGCCACAGACGAAGGAAAAATCGCGCAGTGTAGTAAATTTTCCGGCATCAGGATGTCGTCAATATATTGCGCTTCGCCTTTTACGTATGAATCAATATCCACGTGTTTCATATTTTTTTAGGAAATAACTCAAGAAAATGTGCAAGAATAAGTTGCCGCAATAAAAGTCGTTTGTATTTTTCCGTTCCCCTTATGTCGCTGATTGGGGCGATCTCGGAATCGGCGATTTTTTGCGCTTCTTCAATAATAGACATCTCGATCTTTTTGCCTTTCAAAAATTCGCAGGTTTGAGAAAGGTAGAGGGGAATCGCAGACACTCCTCCGGCAGAAATACCGATTTCCGTAATAACATCTTTTTTTGTTTGAATGCGAATGGCCGTGTTGACGCTCGCGATATCCGAGTATTTTCTTTTTGAAACTTTTTCAAAATGCAAATGCGTATTTTTTTCGGGAATAGGGAAGTGTATCCACTCCAAGATCTCCGTATCTTTTTTGTCTATATCTTTATATCCTTTGAAAAAATTTCGAAGCGGAACTTCTCGTTTGTTCGTGCCGTCGCTTAAAGAAAGTATCGCATCGATCGCCAGAAAAAAGACGGTCATATCTCCGATGGGCGATGCGTTTATGATATTGCCCGCGACGGTTGCTCGGTTGCGGATCGGCAGAGAAGCGATATATTGAAATACCTTTTTGCCTTCCGGAAAAATTTTCGCCATTATCTTGGAATTGCGAAGCTCTTCGAATGTAACCGCTCCTCCGATAAAACATTCGTCGTCGCCCGTGTATATTTCTCGCAGATCTTTTCTCTGTGAAATAAAATACAGATCTTCGTCGGGAAGTGTCCCGTTTTTTTGGACAACCATATCCGTGCCGCCGCCGACGATGATTTTTCCCGTTTTTTTGTCTGTTTTTTGCGCGATCTTTTTCAGCCGACCGTGAATGTCCGTAAAATATGTCGGGAGAATATTTTCTTTTACGAGAAAATTTATGCGAGCCGAACTTCCGGGTTTTGTTTTTTTGAAATCGGCGACTTTGAGTTTTTTTAAAATCGCAAAGAGTGCGCGTTTGATGGAAGAGTAGCCGGTGCAACGACACATATTTCCCGAAACGGCTTGTATCGCTTCGTCTTTTCCCAGATCATGAGTATTCAATAAATATGCCGTGAACGCGGTAATAAATCCCGGCGTGCAAAAACCGCATTGCGACGCGAATTCTTTCACGAATATTTCCTGTATCAAACTCAATTTTTCTTGGTTCAAACCTTCGATCGTAACGATATGTTTTCCCGAAAGTTCGCCGGTCGGAAGAAGGCAAGAATTGACGGATCTGTATTGAAGCAAAGTTTCGCCGAGGCTTTCGCCGAGCAGAACCATGCACGCCCCGCAGTCACCTTCGCCGCACGCTTCTTTTGATCCGCGGAGATGCAAAGTTTCTCTTATGGTTTTAAGAGTCGCTTTTCCGTCCCGAAGATTAACGGAAGTTTCTTTGTTGTTTAAGATGAAATCAGTCATTTTTTTATTCTAATACAAAAAATAGAAAAAGGAAATTTATAAAAACTGAAATTTTATCCGGTAATGGGGTAAGTTTCTTTCCTGAAATACGTACTCAAATAAATTGATTAAAAAGGCGGCGAGAAAACATGAACAAAACAAACAGAAAACCCGCCGAGATAGGTTTTTGGCGGGTTGCTCTTATTTCTTTATCAATATTCCGCCGAACCAATAAGTACCGGATCATAAAACAATCTTGCTCCGAGCTTGGACGATGTCTGGCGAGCTATAATTAAGAAAGGAGAATAGTAAAAAATACCGTTTAAATGCTCATCCAAAAGAACCATGCGCCGATTAAGAAAATAATTCCTCCCCAGAATCGCGGTTTATCTTTGAAGGTTTGCGCGCGTTTGTTGACGTGTCTGGGAAAAGCGATTTTTGTAATTCCTTTGAACAGAGTCGTCCATCCTAAAATGGTGACGGCAACCCTCCAGTCTGTAACCCAGATATTATGCAGGACGACAGTAATAAGTCCCAACAAAAAAGTGATATAACCGGTAGATACGGTAATGGCTTTGTTGTCGGTCATTTTTATAACTCTCCCTAAAAATCCCGCACCAACAGACAGACCACCGAGAATCATAAAAAGCATTCCCCAAAATTTTGCCAAATATATTGTAATTTCCATAGTTTTGCCAAAAATTATTCGATTATTCTTCTTATTATTATATCTCATTCATCAATTAAAATGAACGGAAATGAAACCAGTCATCAATCACGGTTTTGAATTTTTTGAAAAAACCACAAAACGTGCGACAAGAAAAACGGTGAAAAAATAATAAAAAAAATATGCATTTATCTAGTGTGGGTGAAGTTCGGAAAGCGGTTGTTGAGAAAAATGAAAATAGGGAATAAAAATGCACGCTCGACGTCCGTCGAGCGTGCAGAATAACGATTAACGGCTAATAAGTGTGCCGATTTCAATAAGAAGCGCGCCAATTTTTCCGCTTCCGAGAAGTATACCGAACAAGACAAATGTTGCAGGACCGGCATAGAGAATATAAGAAGAAAATCGGTAACATGACCAATGACCGCCGAATCCCCATTCTCCGACAACTTCGGAAACAATAAACACTCCCAAAAAGATCAATAGTAACCACCATGATGCAAATGCGGGAAAAATAAGACCGAGTATAATCCCCAACATCAGCCCGAGAATGTACCTCAAAAAAATATCACCCATTTCAACCTCCTTCAGTTTAGAAAAATGGTAATGAAGCCGTATAAAAGTATATCATCAGAAAGAAAAAGGTCAAATTCGACTTTACAAAAGAAAAAATGAGCAATCGGATTTATTTTATGTTCGAGACAAGGCCTTCTTCTGTTTTGGAAATTTTTGAAATGATATTACTGAGTGTTTGAATGATCTTGGCTCTCCTCTCCACATTCATCTGCAAGCGCAAACTTGTTATCTCGCTCATGCCCCCAATGTCGTCAGTGCTGTCTTGAAGTGCTGATTGAAAAACATCGGCATCATTTTTCGCCAAGAAAAGCCACCACGGTTTTTTCATTTCCACTTTTCCCGTATCGGAATTTCCTTCCGCTGTCAGGTTGTACTTCACGGGAATTAACCAAAAAACTTTCGCCTTTCTTTCGTAAGAAACTTTTACCATGTTCTCCGCAATTTCCACCCCCTTTATTGCGGGAATGATTTCTCTTGTGTCTTTCACGAACAACGAAACGACTTCGGGGTTTGCCAAATCTTTTTCCGAAAACGAGTCAAAAACGCGCGGACCGGAATTTTTAAGTTTTCCCGGTTCTTCCACTTGTTCGCCTTTTGTTATTTCATTGAGAAGTCGCAGCCCGGCGTTTGAATCAAGCGGATCATCGGAGAGTTCCAGTGGTTCTACCGGCATTTGTCTCACTGCGGGGGTGATAATTCCTACGCTCTGTTTTTCAAGCGGGTCGGGCGGTCTTTGTATCGTTTCGGTTTTCCCAAACGAATCATTCGGTATTTCAACTTTCGGCGCCCCAAAATCATCCGGTGGCATTTCCGTTGTTATCCTCACCGGTATTATTATGTTCGTTGCCTCTGGTTTTGTAAGCGGATCATCGGGGGATTCCAGCGGATCTACGGGCATTTGGTTCGTCGTAGTCACAGGTACCGGCGTTACAGTTTTTATCGGCGTTATCGTCACCGGCGTCAGTTTTACTGCAGGCGAAACCGTCGTCATGGTGTTCGCATGCGCGTTGACGCCAAAACAAAGCGTCGTCCCCGCTAAAAATAGCACCAAATTATTTTTTTTCATATGCGTATATTATATCACAACAAAAGTGCAATACGAGGCACTGACAATAATTTCTGGGACGATGTTCGGAAAGCTGTTATTGAGGAGAAAACAGAAACAGTATCCAAAGGCAGTAAACTTTTATAGTCTCTGTCGGGGTTGGGTTAAAACCCCCGCCTTCAGGCGGAGGCTTCAGCATTAAATAACTTTGTTTTACAAACTAAAAAATAGAATAGCAAAAAATATTGAAATTTCGCAACACCCCGTCGTCATACCAGACAGGGATCTGGTATCCACGTCGTTCGGGTAAACGTGGATTCCGTGTCGCGGCACGGAATGACGAAGCGGTTTGTATTTTTTTGTCGGACTTCCAGTCTGATAAACTCATTCTGTGCGCTTCAGCGCACAGTGGTTGAATTTGAATTGTAAGATATGCACAGAAAAATTACATTTTAGTTCGGTAAACAGAGTATAATTGAGTTACACAATGCTTAGTCTTGTGTTTTTATTTATAATAAATAACTATGAAAAAATTAGCTTCTTTTTTGTTCGTCATGATGGTGATATTGCCGATACAAACTTTTGCGATGTCGGATAATTCATCTGCGAATCCTAGCGTGACAATCTCGCAGTTGCAAGAACAGATAAAAATTTTGCAGGCACAGATTGCGGAATTGACCGCAAAACTTACTACCACACAAACGGAAGTGGCGACGATAAAAGAGGAATTGCGTCTCACAAAAACGCTCAAGCTCGGAATGACCGATGGGGAAGTGTCGAAACTTCAATCGTTTTTGAAAACCATGCCGGATGTATACCCCGAAGGACTGGTGACTGGATATTTTGGACAGCTAACGGCAAAGGCAGTCAAAAAATTCCAAGAGAAAAATGCCGGTGATGTATTGAAACCGCTCGGACTTTCCGAAGGTACGGGAATGGTTGGAGCGAAAACCATGGAGAAGATGAATAAGGTTATGGCGGAAAGCGCGATGACGAATGTCGGTGGTGCAACCGTAAACAACGCAACGATAAAAGAAGAGAAGGTTACTCTCTGCCATTTCCCGCCCGAAAATCCGATAAACAAACAAACGATTACCGTGGGTGCGTCGGCTGTTCTCGCACACAAAGCTCATGGCGATGCTGTTGGTGCGTGTACCATTGAACAACTGCCGCCCGTTACGACGACACCGACACCCGTGCCGGCATCTCGATATTACATTAACATTACCACTCCAAACAGAAATGAAACGTGGACGACCGGTTCGTCATATTACATCAAATGGTCAAGTAATATTCCAGACACGCACAAGATTATGATTGTGAGGGTGAGAGATTCCGCGGGCAGTGAATTTACTCTTTTAAGAGATACACTAAATGACGGTATTGAATTGCTTACCGTTCCATCAACTTTGGCTTCAGGAATATATCATTTTGAAATGCAGACAGTATTCGGAAATCAGACGGCGTTCAGTGAAATTGAAGGAACAATTACTATCGTTAACCAAAATAATCCAAGTCTGACTCCTGTCACCCAAACAAAAATAATTACTCCGTCAGTAGCCGGAGGGCGTGGAGTACTTGGAGGAACATCTGTAGTCGCTGTTGGAAGCGATCAAACATTCACGATCACTCCGATGCCAGGATATCAAGTAGCGAGCGTTATTGTTGACGGAGTAGATCAGGGCTCGACAATGGCATACACATTCACGAATGTTCAAACGGATCATTCGATTGTCGTTTCATTCTCGCCAATTCAACCCGCTCCCGTTGCACAGCATACAATAACCGTCACACAAGGAACGAACGGGATAATTTCTCCGAGCACAATTTCCGTTGCGAATAACGGAAGTCAAACGTTTACCATCGCACCGGTGGCAGGGTCTCAAACGGCAAGCGTTATCGTCGATGGAGTAGACCAAGGCGCAATCTCTTCCTACACATTCTCGAACGTGCAAGCACCACATACCATAACGGCAACTTTTACGGCAATTCCTTCCAATTTACCGGTACCGACGGATTTTAAAGTTGGATTTGGTATCGGAAGCGGAGTTGTCAACTGGGTGAAAATTTCGGAGAGTTTTACTTTTAAATTTGATTTCGCCAGTCTCGCGAACGTGAGCGCGTTCCGTTTGTATCAGAAAAAACCGCAAGACTCTTCGTACTCCATGGTCGGAGAATTTTCCAATCCTTCAGGACTTACCTCCTGTTCCACAAAAAGAACATACGGAACATGGACACTCAATTCGCTCGGAGGCGGTCCAACCGGTTGCCCCGGATCGAGTTGGTATCTCACTCGCACGAGTGCCTATCCGGTTTCGAACTACACGGTCGGCGATTACTTCTATTATCTAACAGCGGTAAATACTGCCGGAGTAGAAGGATTGCCCTCTCTCTTTTCCTACATAACTTTCCTCGGAACATTCCCGATTCAAACACCTATCACGGTTGAAACGGCAGGCACAGTAAATCCGACATTCAGATGGCAACCGGCAGGCGGTTCTTCTCAACTGCTTTCATACTGGGTTATTGTGGCGCCAAGCGACGGAAGCAGTTCACAGATAATGTTAACGCCATTTTCTTCATCCGGTCTCAACATTTCCAAAGTATATGACGGCCCCGCATTAATTCCCGGCAAACAATATTCCGTCTGGATATACGGTCGTTCCCACAACGCTCTCCAAACCGAAGACATAGATTCGTATGCATCCGAAGTGGCAACGTTTATAGCACCGTCCGTTATCTGATGCACCAAACTGCACTAATGGGACTAATGTAGACAACTGCTGTTAGTTAACCTAATTCAACATAAAAGAAAAGCGCCTTTAATCGGGCGCTTTTCTACAATGCTCCGAGCCTGGGACGATGTTCGAACCGCGATTATTGAGGAAGGAATTAGTGGTGAATAAAAAATGCCACTCCATATTATTGGAGTGGCTTGTCTTTTTTGCTGTGTTAAATCGAAATTAGTCCCAATACTTAGCTGGGTTCTTGTATTCAGGAAAGTGCTCTTCAAGCCATGCGGTTGCGAGAGGCATTGCCATATCGCTTGCCTCATAACTTTTAATTCCTGTTCCGTCAATCGGATCAGTGGTGTAGAGCACTTTTTCGGAATCCATGACGTGCGCGACAGCGACATGTTCGTTGTTGAAACGATCATAATCGAATCGAACGTCGTATCGTTGGCTAATGGAGAGGTGAGCATCACGATCATAAAACGCGGCTTTGTAAAAAATCATTGCACGTACACGACCTTTGTCGTCTACAAGATTTGACCACATTGAGTGATCGGTCGGAACTTTTTTCCACCCGAGCGGAAGCTCGACGTATTGGAAAAGTGGATCATCTTCCACCGCACCGAGAAATTTTACACCTGCGGATTCAAGAATCGCTTTGATGTTGATTCTGTAGCTGTTCATTCGTGTCGGAAGAGTTTCGCTTTTTACGAATAAGTTTTGACCTTGCGCCTCTTGCGCACGAATGGCATTTGGGTTACCACCTCTTATCCAATCCCACATATCCGTACGTTCGTTGCTGGCTAATTTTTCTGTGTTTATCGGAGTATTCTTTTTCATTATCTGTACCTCTTTTTGTTTGTGTTTATGAAATGTTCAAATTTTAGTTTCTGTGATTTTAGTTCCGTTCCGACATCAATTATACACCAAATACATATAAATGTCAATCAATTTCTCGATTAGGTTCGAACTTCGTAAAAGGTAGTACAAAAATACCCCTATAAATAAGGATATTTTTGACTGCTCCGAGCCTGGGACGATGTTCGAACTGTGATTATTGAGTATGAAGAGTAAATTTTGGCTCGCAAGTTATCCACATTTTACATTTCCGTGTTTTTTTTGTGTATAATTACCTTATGAAAGAAAAGCTCTCTCGATTTCGTAAACACCCGAAAACTCCGGGTTTTTTGACAGCACTTCTTTTTACTGGTGTTGCGGTAACCACTCTTCACAATATTCCCAACCCCCCGCTTTTTCCAAACACTAATCAATTCGTCATTTTTGCCGAGCAATCACTCACTTTTGATGAAAGTACTACCGTTTCAAGTGGAGAAGTTGGAACAAACGGCATACTCTCTTTTGAGAAAGACAGTACGATAAACGGCAATTTGTTTGCCGACAAAATCAGTATCGCAAAAGGAATAACCATAAACGGCAACGCAACCTACAACAAACTTTCAAATAAAGGAGAAATTCTCGGCACAAAAACAACGCCAACCCCGCTTCCCATCGCGAACTTGCCGACCGTTCAACCTTTTACTATCGGAACACAAGATAAAACATTTTTCGGAAATACAAACACTCTTTCATCGGGAAACTACAAAAACATCATTCTTCAAAAAAATTCCACGCTTACCTTAAATGGTGGGAACTATAACTTGAATATCCTTGAACTCAAAGAAAACACTAAACTCATTTTTAACGCACCAACCACTCTCAACATCCAATTCAAACTTCGAGGAAGAGACAATGTTTCAATCGTAAATGGAGCAAATGTAAAACCGACCGATTTAAAGATTAATTATGTTGGTACACAAGCAAAGCAATTTAAAAATGACAAAAGAGAAGACGACGAAGATGAAATTCTGACCTGTCTGGATAAAGACGATGACCAGTCACACAAAGGACAAGAAAGAAACGACTACAAAAACCAAAAAATCGGCAGACCGATTGTGTTTGGTGCGAATTCCTTTCTGAATTTTTCACTTCTTGCGCCAAAAGCAAATGTGATTATCGGGAAAGACGGAACTATGCGAGGGCAGATACTTGCGAAGAAGGCGAGAGTGGGGAAAAATTCAATCGTTAGCAAGGAAGAAACTTTTGAAAAGGAGAGTGATGTGACGAAAATTGTAACTGACGCAGAAGGCAATAAGTTTATTGGAAATGAA